>Ga0315900_10007540_pt1 | contig 14265 bp, 6 predicted proteins | sample LakEriMetagenome_FD_203521 | JGI IMG/M metagenome (GOLD analysis project Ga0315900, IMG submission 203521) | Freshwater fungal communities from buoy surface, Lake Erie, Ohio, United States - Buoy 12 MA114 | ecosystem: Environmental > Aquatic > Freshwater > Lake > Lake biofilm | place: USA: Lake...
CATGGCTTGCATACCTCCTCGGCGGTATCGAAGCCCGTGAAGAACTCAAGGCCAAGCAGCTTGAGAAGGTCATCTACTTCTCGGCCTGGATGGTCACTGAAGTTGATGCCGACAAGCGCCATACCGAGCTCAAGAATCTTGAGAACGAATTCCTCGAAGAGCGCGATGCAATTGTGAAGGAAGCTCAGCTCACCCTTGACAAGCGCATGAAGGAAACCGAAAAAGAAATCGCACAGTTAGAGAAGCAGGGTGCGAAGGATTCCGAAATCAAAGCGCGTCAGAAGCAGATCGACACCGAGATTGCTGGCATACGTGAGCGTTACGACCAGGAGAAGGATCTCCTGCAGCGTGCGTGGGATGAATTCAAGTCACTCCATAGCCGCAAGATCATCGAAGACGAAGTGCTGTGGCGCGAACTCGAGTACCGCTACTCCGAGTACTTCAAGGGTGGCACTGGCGCGAATGCGATTAAGGCACTCATCGAGTCAATGGACTTCATCAGCGAAGAAGCAAAGCTTCGCGATGCAATTGAAAACGGTCTGAACGGCAAGCCACTTTCGGCACAGCGCAAGCAGAAGGCGATCAAGCGCCTGAAGATTGTTGCGTCGTTCAACCAGCGTGACGAAGACGGTCGCTTGGTCAATGACCCCAGGGCAATGATTCTCGATGTGATCCCCGTGATCCCACCAGAACTTCGCCCAATGGTTCAGCTCGATGGTGGCCGCTTTGCTACCTCGGACTTGAATGACCTTTACCGTCGCGTGATCAACCGCAACAACCGCCTCAATCGCTTGCTCGATCTTGGTGCCCCCGAGATCATCGTGAATAACGAAAAGCGCATGATGCAAGAAGCCGTTGACGCGTTGTTCGACAACGGTCGTCGTGGCCGCCCAGTTACTGGCCCAGGCAACCGTCCGCTCAAGTCACTGTCTGACATGTTGAAGGGTAAGCAGGGTCGTTTCCGCCAGAACCTTCTCGGTAAGCGCGTGGACTACTCGGGTCGTTCGGTCATCGTGGCCGGCCCAACCCTCAAGTTGCACCAGTGCGGTCTGCCAAAGTTGATGGCACTTGAGCTCTTCAAGCCTTTCGTAATGAAGCGCCTTGTTGATCTCGAGCTTGCTCAGAACATCAAGAGTGCAAAGCGCATGGTTGAGCGTCGTCGCCCACAAGTGTGGGACGTTCTCGAAGACGTAATTAAGGAACACCCAGTTCTTTTGAACCGCGCACCTACCTTGCACCGTCTTGGTATCCAGGCATTCGAGCCAGTGCTCGTTGAAGGCAAGGCAATCAACCTGCACCCACTCGTGTGTACCGCGTTTAACGCTGACTTCGACGGTGACCAGATGGCAGTCCACCTGCCGCTGTCTGCTGAAGCTCAGGCTGAAGCACGCGTGTTGATGCTTTCTGCGAACAACATCTTGTCGCCAGCGTCGGGTCGTCCGATCGTTACTCCTACCCAGGACCTCGTTATCGGTGGTTACTACCTGACCGAACTCGTGGACGATGCCAAGGGCGCCGGACGCACGTTCCGTCACTCGTGGGAAGCAATTCGCGCTTACGACGAAGGCTCAGTTGCGTTGCACGCACCGATCAACATGCTCACTCCTTCACAAGGTGAGGTCAAGGGAACAACGCGCAAGACCACCGTTGGTCGACTCCTCTTTGAAGAGGCGTTGCCTGAGGATTACACCTCGCGCTTTGGTCACATTGAGTTCCTCGTGAAGAAGCGCGAGATGGGTCTCATCGTGGAGCGTTTGTCCGATAACTACGGCAAAGCAGTTATCGCTTCGTCGCTCGACGCGATCAAGAACGTCTGCTACCGCTACGCGGCACAGTCGGGCCTTACCGTTTCGATCGAAGACGTCCGCACACCAGCTGACAAGCGCGCGATTCTCGACAAGCACGAGAAGGACGCCGAGAAGGTTGAGAACCAGTTCAAGCGCGGCATCATCACCGACGGCGAGCGTCGTCTGCAGGAAGTGCGTATCTGGAACGATGCAACTGCTGAAGTGCAGAAGTCAATGGAGAAGGAATTCAAGGCGCAGCGTTTCAACCCAATCGACATGATGGTTGGATCCGGTGCTCGTGGAAACATGACCCAGATGCGTCAGATCGCAGGTATGCGTGGCCTCGTGGCTAACCCACGTGGTGACATGATTCCTCGTCCGATCAAGTCGAACTTCCGTGAGGGTCTCGAAACCCTTGAGTACTTCATTGCAACCCCGGGTGCCCGTAAGGGTCTTGTGGACACCGCACTTCGTACCGCTGACTCGGGTTACCTCACGCGTCGTCTTGTTGACGTCGCCCAGGAACTCATTGTCCGTGAAGACGATTGTGGCTCCACACTCGGCGTTTGGGTAGAAAACGTTAAGGCTGACACTGCCAATATGCGTGCCCATCTCGACACCAAGTTGTTTGGTCGTGCGTTGTTGAACGACATCACACTTACCGATGGCACTGTGATCGAGAAGAACACAATTTTAAATGACGTCCAAGTGGCAGCACTCCGCGACGACGCATCGGTTGACCGCGTGCGCGTTCGTTCGGTCCTCACATGTGATGCTGAGCTCGGTATTTGTGCACTTTGCTACGGCCGTTCACTGGCAACTGGTAAGTCAATTGAACTCGGTGAAGCCGTTGGTGTTATCGCTGCACAATCAATTGGTGAGCCGGGTACCCAGCTGACCATGCGTACCTTCCACACCGGTGGTGTTGCAGGTAAGGACATCGCCGGCGGTTTGCCGCGCGTTGTTGAGCTCTTCGAAGCACGCACCCCACGTGGTTCAGCGCGTCTTGCTCGGGCAACTGGTGTTGTTCGCATCCTCGCTGATGAAGGCAAGGGCATTCCGGTAAACATCGTTGACGACAAGGGTGAAGAGCATTTGATTCTTCTCCCAACGGGTTCACGCCCGATCGTTAAAGATGGTCAGGAGATCAAGGCTGGCGATCCAGTGACCGATGGTCCGTTTGATCCGAAAGAGATCATGGAGATCAAGGGCATCCGTGAAACCCAGTTGTACCTCGTGGAAGAAGTGCAGAAGGTTTATCGCGATCAAGGTGTGTCGATTCACGACAAGCACATTGAGTTGATCGTGCGCCAGATGACCCGTCGCGTTGGTGTGCAGGAGCCCGGTGACACCGGCTTCCTCCCCGGCGAGCGTGCGGATGCAAAGGTGTTCCGCGATACCAACCGTTCGATGGTGGAGCAGAGTCTGCGTCCCGCCGAAGGTCGTCCGGAAATCATGGGTATCACCAAGGCATCGCTTGCAACCGAGTCATGGTTGTCAGCGGCATCGTTCCAAGAGACCACACGCGTACTCACCGAAGCAGCAATCGACGGCCGCTCGGATCACCTGCTTGGTTTGAAGGAAAACATCATCATCGGCAAACTCATCCCGGCTGGTTCGGGCATGATGCGTTACCGCGAGTTTGATGTTGATGCTCCGGACTACGAGCCGATGGCCTTCTACTCAAGTGATTCCACCGAGGATCCCGCTGCGTACCTTGCAGGTTTGCAGGGCACATACGTCGCCGAAGAGGCATCCGAGTAATACCGATTGCGGTACTACGCCAAAGGCTGAGATGCAGATCAAAAAATCTCTCTTAGCTTTCGGCGTGGTTGCCGTTGCAGTTGCTGGCCTACGGGTGGCGTCAGCCGTTTCAACAACTGCTGAAGCACCGTTGATTCTTTGCGCCAACAAAAAGACTGGAGCATTGCGTCTGATACCTCGTGGCAACTGCACGACTGCAGAAACCAAATATGAAATCAATCGCACGGGTCCACAAGGTGCGCAAGGTTTACGCGGACCCGCTGGTGCGAATGGCACAAACGGTCGCGATGGTGTTGACGGCGAGGATGGTGCCGATGGCCAAGACGGCGCCGATGGTGCTCCTGGCGCTGACGGCGCCCCTGGTCCTCCCGGCGCTGATGGTGCTGATGGAGCCCCTGGTCCACCTGGCGCTGATGGAGCAGACGCGCCGATACCGCCTTCGATGAGCTACAGCGCCGATCAATTGCGCCGCGGTGCATGGTATGAAGCGCCTACCGTTCCACCAGCTCCAGTTGTTGCAGCCAATGTCGGTATTGAGCCGACGCAAGCGGTGTTTGATGGACGGAACATCTGGGTTGTCAGTTCGAGTGGCTATTCGGTATCGCGTATTAATGCGCGCACAAATGCAGTCACCACATTTCCATTGTCTTCCGTAGCAGGGATGTATCCGACCGGAATCGCGTTGATGTCCAACTACCCCATAGAGAGCGTTGATTACATCGCAGTTGGTTTCAGCAGTGTCGTGTCCAATAGTGGAAGTTGGTTCACCACAAACTACGGGATAATCAAACGCTTAGGTCTTGATGGCACCGAGGCATCAGGTTTCACGGCCGTTCATTATGGCGGTCTAACACACTTACTGACCATGGATATGTTTTATGTGTGGAGTGTGCCTTCAACAAGTTCGAGCATGTATGGGCTCTTCGACAACAATTTTCAATACAATCTGGATTTAGTTCCTCCTGTAGAGGGCTCCGTAATTTCAGTTTCCGCATATGCATCTAACATCGATTTTGTTGTCGTTGATTGTGCGTGTGCCGAAGGAACCGGATGGATCGCACGGTATTTGCCAAGCACGCCACCGCTGCTGATTGATTACATTGGACCGTTGGACTATCGACCAACTGATTCAGTGCTGACAGGTAGTGCTCTCTGGGTGATATCTGAAGAAGCGGGCAAGCTGACCAAGATCCCGCACATTGGCGGTAGTACGCAAATTGACTGGACCATCAGTGATGTAAGTGCACCAACTGCGATGGCCACGGATGGCACCGACGTCTATGTGATTAGTGCAAGTGACAATTCAATCACTCGCATTAAGGGCACCGATGGCACAGCCTCGACGATCTACTTCGACAACAATGTGAGCTATCGCCCAGTGGACATCGTGTTTGACGGCACCTACTTCTGGGTGGTCAACGGTGGCAGCAGCAACGTTGTCAAGGTTGCACCTTGGTGAACTTTCCCGCTGGCGTGTAGTTCTCCTAATTCCTTAATCAAAGCAAATCAGAGTCCACAAACGGTTGCAACCGCTGTGGCCACATGATGCCATTGCAGCACACACATAGATGCAACCCCGATTACTCCTAAAGCACTTCCAAATATTTGCCAACGTGGATGACGTTCTGGAGGAGTCATTAGTTCGTGTACTCGTAAAGGCACCCCATACGATGCAACACCAAGGACGAATTGTTTCGTGGTTTGGTTCAATGCAACTTTGCCGATTGTTTGGGCAACTTGCATACGATCGCCACACGTCGCAACTGCGGCCTCGTCAGCAATACGTTCAAGACAATGGCGCAGGCGCTTAAATTGGTGTGCCAAAAGTGGATTAAAGAGGAAGCAAATTCGCCCACAGTAGAGCCAAATGTCGTGTCGATTGTCTATATGGCAACGCTCATGTGCCAAGACAATCTCGAGCTCATCTTGTGACAAGGTGGCCGTGAGCCCATCAGAAACGACAATGCTTGCCTGCCTCCCGGGCAGTGCGTAAGCGAACACGGCTTCTGTTGGCAACTTGAGAATTTTCCCTGGACTGGTCTTTCTTAGATTGCGCCGAGTCACCAATAAGAGCAGAAGACGCACCATAGCGAAAAGGCTGAATAGTGCAGCCAATGGCCCTAGCCAAGTTTGTGGGGCAAGGTGGACTCCATTCAGATGAAGTGCATGATGTAGTGGTTCGCCGATACCTGGCAAGGTCATTAGCCAAGTCAATGTGAGATGGAGAAAAACGGGAATCGTTGTCATGGCGCCAACGAGCAACGTGAAAAGCGATAAACGTGCAGCAGCGATTGGTGTGAGCCCTCTATCCAGAAAACTAAGTACAAACCCAAGGATCACAACTGCGAACAAGGGGAAAAGAAAAACAATCATCTTTTGCCCTTCTGGTTGAGGATGTTTCGCAGTGCAGCTCGATCTTGCGATGAGAGTTTGTCAATAAACCCTGCTAGTAGTTGTCTGTGATCTGGGGTCTCACTAAGTAATGCCAGCATTCGTCCCGCATACCAATCATCGCGGGACACGGTCGGCGCATACGCATATGAGCGCCCAGATAATGTGCGTGACAGTAAGCCCTTCGCACACAATCGCGACAGCACAGTCGCAACGCTTGTGTATGCCAATTTCTTTTTCAACTTTGCTTGGACATCGGTCGCTTGTAGAGGCTCAGTTGCAGCCCACAAGATTTGCAATACCTCAAGTTCAAGGGCTCCATCAGCTCTTCTGCTCACTCCCGTAGTTTATGCCGTGGTAAATTTCTGTTCTACATCATGTAGTAGTAAAAGCCATGAGTTATCAAAATCGCCTTCGCAGTGGGGTAATTCCCTACGTTTCACTCTTTTTTGGATTGCTACTTGCCGTCTTCGTTGTCGGCGCCGGATCGGCATCGGCGCATAACGAATTCGTCAATAGTTCTCCGCGTGACGGAGAGATCTTGTCGAGCGCACCTAAGAGTTGGATTGTTGAGTTTGCGAAAGATGTACCGCTGGTATCCGCATCGGCTGAAGTGATCTTGTCCTCTGGATCACGTGTCCAACTTGAAGCACCAATTCACGGAGTGTCTCAACGCATAATCATCTTCTCGCTACCAGTCGATTTGAGCGAAAACGTGACTGCTCGTTGGCGACTTGTAGGTACTGATGGCCATGTCATAAGTGGCAGGATCTCGTTTTTAGTCCAGGCATCGAGTATCGGTACATCAAATACGTCAGTACCGACCGTTGTGGAGACTCCGGTTGCTGAATACACAGAGGAGTCGAGCACGGTACCCGAGCCGCTGAGGGTCGCACTGCGTTATGGCACCTATGTCGCGATTTTGTTGATCGGCGGATTGCTTTTTATCGAATTAAAGATTGCAACTGGAGCACTGGCATCAAAGTTGGGGCAACAGCTTCAAACTGCGAGTTCAGTATCGTTGGCTGTGGCGCCGCTTTTGGGGTTGCTGATATTGATATCGGACTTGAGATTCGGATCCGAGTCATTTTTTGATGGCTTGTCATCAGCTTGGTCGCTAACGATCGGGAAGATGCTTATTTTTCGAGTGATAGTTGGACTCGTTGTAGTTTTCGTACTCTCTCAGATTCGAACTCTTGCCCTTGACGGTTCGCGGCGCTTTTTAGATGGCGTGTATGCAAAGGTAGCCATATTGCTGGGCTTCTATTTGATTGCTCTTGCATATGGTGGCCATTCAAGATCACAGCGGGCTCCACTAATTGGGATTCCAACAGATGCCCTACATGTTGGTGCTGTCGCGGTTTGGATTGGTGGGCTAGTGGTTTTGCTTATGGTTGTCATTCCATCAACTGATGTTCAGAACTCACTGATCGCTTTAAATAAGTTCAGTGTCTTCGCTGAACGGGCAGTAATCGTGATTGTGGTAACTGGACTCATGCAATCTCTCCGGTTGCACAACAGTGTTTCGTCAATTTTTGGATCCACACACGGTGTGTTGCTGTTAACCAAAGTCGCAATAGTTGCAGCAATGCTGCGCTATGCAGCCCGCAATCGCCGTGTGCTAGCTGAAATGCGTACAAGCCGCGTCGTGAACGAGCAACGGAGTCGGACGGTATTGGTTCAGTCCTCAATTGTTGAGGTTGGTTTAAGCGCTCTAGTTGTTGGAATATCGGCGATTTTGGTAGCTGTCTCGCCCTGACGAGCATTGTTTGAGATCAACTACTACGCTTTGTCGTAGTTAAAGAAGGAGCTCACTATGAAAATCGTTTCGGTTCTATCCGTGGTTACAGCACTTTCCCTACTCGGCGCGTGCGGTAGCGAATCCGGCTCATCCTCAAAGCCAGAAAAAGGTTCTGAAGCAATTGCCAAATTCAATGATGCAGACACCATGTTTGCTCAGATGATGATTCCACATCATGAACAAGCGATTGAGATGTCAGATATCGCCCTTGATCCTGCGATCGGCGCAAGCGCGGCAATTTTGGAACTAGCCGCGCAGATTAAAAGTGCACAAGACCCTGAGATTGCGCAGATGACTTCACTGCTCAAATCTTGGGGCGAGTCGGTGAATCCCGACATGTCCATGGACCACAGCTCAATGATGGGCGGGATGATGTCCTATGACGAGTTGCAAGCACTCGGTGAGTTAAATGGCAAGGCTTTTGATATCGCGTGGGCCAAGGCGATGATCATGCACCATGAAGGTGCAATTGACATGGCAGAAGTTGTGCTCGCGGATGGTACGAATGCAGAAATCCAAACACTCGCCAAGGCAATAGTCGAGGGTCAAACCGCTGAAATTGAGACTCTCCAATCAATTGCCGGCAAGTAATTTTTAAATTTCTAGCGCTACAACCAGTGCTTTCCTAGCCATCGACAGCGAAATTTCGTAACACCCATTTGTTTTCATTTGAACTCCCTTAATCAAAGGAGTTCCCCATGGATCCAAAGTCCCCACGTAATTCAAAGTCCGCCGACCAAGTCGCCGATGATGTCCGCGCTCTTGCTGCCCGCGTAGCCCGAGGCGAGATCGGCACGGCACGGGCCTGGGGTGGGGCAGATGTCTGCATTGTGCGGCAGCCTCGAAAACCCTCGGAGTCCAGTTGGGGCTCCGAACCCAAATATGTGGTCACTAAGTATGTGGCCGAGCTGTCATGGCTATTTGAGGAATTGCGCGACATTTTCTATCAACTTGGCGGCGATATTTTCGGCTGGAAGTACGACTTCTTTGGCAGCCTTGCCGATGCCGCGGAGTTCGCAATCCAGACGGGCAAAGACACCTCACCTGAGGAATTGCTGCAGGCGGTGCTCGACGCAGCCGTCACCCTGCCACCCCGCTATGTATAGGGGATAACCCTCACGCACCCCTGTGGGACAATAACTAGCTGATGTCTTTGCGGGTTGTTGCTTCCTCCACTGCCGAGGGCTTGATCGACGATTTCCTTGCCGCCTATTGGGCTGCCGAGGGTGATGTCTTTGCGCCCACGGCGGTGGTGGTGCCCAACAGCGCCACTCGCAACTGGATTACCGAGCAGATCGCTACCCGCTCCGGTTCAGTTGGGAAAGCAAACATCGCCTCGAACATTCAGTTCCTGTATCCGAGTGCGATCACTGGCCAGCGCCTCACCGCACAAGCGGGCGCAGACGATTCCACCGTTGCACTTGCGGTGCGTATCTATCGAGTAGCCAAAGCACACCCTGGGCTGGTCCCCAGTTTTGAAAACAGTAAACGTCCATTTCGTCTTGCTCAGCGAGTGGCGCGTTTATTTGATCGGTACGTGTCGTACCGGCCCGAGATGTTGGCAGGCTGGACCAAATCCACCAAGCCAATGTTGCCTTCGCAACACGTATGGCAGTGGGAGCTGTGGCACAAACTCGCGCTCACGCCGGCAGAGCTCTCCACACTCGGCACCAAAGAGATCGCACAATTTGCAAAGCCACTGCTTGCATTTGGATTCGGAGAAGTATCGCCAACCCTCGTGGATGCATTTGCGCAACTGGCAACCCAAACCGATGTCGTGGTGTATGCGATAGCGCCATCGCCTGAATCGTCCACTCCGGCAAATTTTGCACTCGTGCAGCAATGGGCGAGCCCGTCGTTTTCTTCGGTGCAGATATTGCGCGATGCTGCCAATTCATTCGAAGTAAAGCCCTCATCGAATGGCACCTCAATATTGGCAAAACTGCAGTCACATATCGCTGCAGATTCAGCCGCGGGATCGGTGCCACGTATCGATCTTGAAAATCTTGATCCGGCAATCACCGATCTTTCGCTGCAGGTACATCGATGCCATGGAGCCACGCGCCAGGTGGAAGTGCTGCGCGACGCAATCTTCCAGATGATGGCCCGCAATCCCTCGCTTAATCCTCGGGACATCGTGGTGGTGTGCCCAGATCTTGATCGTTTCGCCGCGCTGATTGAGCCCGTGCTCGGTGCAGATGTTGGTGGCAAATCGCTGCCGGTAGTAATTGCTGATCGTTCAATCACCACACGTAATGCGCTTGGTTTGGCATTCAGCGATCTACTCACTGTGGCTAGCGGGCGAGTGTCTTCAGCAGATGTGCTCAGCCTTCTTGCACATCCAATGATTCGCACTCGTTTTGGTCTCGACGCCGATGGTGTCAATCTGATCACGCGTTGGGTGAATGATCTTGATGTGCGCTGGGGTCTCGACACCGAGCATCGCGGCGCACATTGGGCCAGCGGCAACACAATCACCACTGGCACATGGCGCGAAGCCTTGGATCGCTTGTTGCTCGGCGTGTTGATGCAGTCCACCGATCTGGTCGAAGGGCTGGACAACGTCGTTGTTTATGACGACCTTGGCGGCACGAGCATCGAGATCATCGGCTGCTTGGCCGCATTATTGAAAGCGTTGGATGATCTGCAGCAGTCGTTGCAATCCGAGCACACGCTTGCCGAATGGCATGTGATCTTGGAACACATGCTCGCCGATTTCATTCATGTTGGGCCCGAGGAGCAATTCCAGCTTGACGACGCAAAAGAGTCGCTCTCTGATCTGCGCGAGATCGCCCCACAGGCTGGGGATGCCACTTTCACAGCAAATGACATCGTTGATTACGTGCAGGACTCCATCGGTAATGTCCGCAGCCGTTCTGCATATTGGTGGCATGCAATTCGCGTGGGCACACTCGTCAATTTCAAGTCATTACCGGCAAAGGTGATGTGTCTGCTTGGCTTTGATGCCGAGAGCCTCACCTCCGCTGGCTACGACGGTGATGATCTCCTTGCGCTCGCACCCCAGCCGGGCGATCCTGATGCGCGTGCTTCTCAGCGTTTGCACATTCTGAATGCAATCGCAGCCGCCAGAGATTCGCTGATCATCACTTGTGATGGTTGGGATGTGAAGAACAACGCCAAAGTGCCACCAGCAATCGCAATGGAAGAATTGTTGGAAGCAGTCGGCGCCGTTGATTCTGCTGCCGCAACCGGTGTGATCTCAGATCATCCGCGCCAACTCGCCGATGTCCGTAGTTTCGGTGGTTTATCTCGGCTCACTGAGAAGTTTGGTGGCCCGTTCAGTGCATCGGTGCCGGGATTGGAAGTTCTGCAGGAGATCGAGCGCAATCGTGGCGCTGCTACAGCCGATTCATTTGACACTCACATATATGCGAACCCACCGTCTGAGCATGCGCTCACTGTGGATGATCTCGCAATGGCGCTGAATGAGCCCTATCGCGTACTTGTCGAACAGCGATTTGATATTCGCCTGCCAGCTGAAACCGAAGCGGCATCAGAAGACATCGATCTTGTGATCGGTCGTCTTCACGAACACCAGCTTGGTGATTCCATGTTGCGCGCACTCGAGTCAGGTGTCGCGGTTCTAGATGAATGGAAGCAACTGCGCTTGAAGTCAGGCACTTTGCCGCCAGGCAAGTTGGGCGAAAGTGTGCTCGGTGAAGTGCAGAGTCTTGTAGAAGCGATTAACGCTAAGGGTGTGCACTATCGCGATGGCAAGCAAGCCGAAGTAAAAGCCTTCAATAACAACATCGCCACACCCGGCGTTGTGGTGATCGGCAATGTGGTTGTGCATGGCAATCGAGTGATTACCACCACCTATGCCAAGCAGAAGCGCTCCCGCTTGATCGCACCGTGGTTCACTGTTGCCTCGCTCACACTTGAGTACCCAGATACCGAATGGGAAGCTGTGGTGCTATGCAGTAACGATGATCGCGATGGCGCCACCGAAGACTGCATTCTGATCGCCGGCGAAACCCCAGAGCAGCGCATCGAAAATGCACGCAAGATCCTGGAGTTCGGTGTAGACATGCGCCGCCGTTCATTGCAGTCGGTATTGCCAGTGGGCACTGACGTTTCTTGGCTGATTGGTTCGGGTGCCGCTAAGACCAACGTTGGTAAGGCACTCAAGTACGCATGCGATTACAACGAGGTCTACAAGCTCGTGCGCGATGTAGAGGATCTGTGGCAGTTGCGTCGAGAAGTACCCATCAAAGATTTTGATGACACCATTGCCGACGGTGTGTTAACCGCCGATCAGCTTGATGCCGAAGATGTTGGGTATCGCGCACGGCGTTATGCCAAGTGGCTGTTCAATGTGTGGTCAACCACCACGCTTGAGCCCACCGCCAAAGTGAAGCGAGCGAAGAAATGAGCAGCGGGAAATGAGCACGGTGTTCGATATCGCAGGGCCGTTACCCACGGGCGTCACGGTGCTGGAGGCGAGTGCTGGCACGGGCAAAACCTTTGCTATCACCGCACTTGTAACTCGCTACATCGTCGAATCGGGTCACACTGCAGACCAGGTGTTGATGGTCACCTTCGCCAAGGGTGCGGCTGCCGAGATGCGCGAGCGCCTGCGGGCCCGCCTGCGTGATGCGATCAGCGCACTGGAGGGGAGCGCCCCGCCAACCGACGCTTGGCTCACTCCTATATATATAGATGAACCCGCCGCTCGCGCTGAGCGGCTCGCCCGCGCCAAAGATGCGGTGGCCAATCTCGATCGCGCCACGATCACCACAATCCACGGTTTCTGCCACCAGGCATTGCGCCGCCTCGGCACCCATGCTGGTGATGCCGCACTTGCCGACGAAGTGAACGCCGGCAATCCCATTCTCGTGTCACGGTTTGTGCGCGACGAGCTCCTCGCCGAACTCGCGCGGAACCTCTTTGCCTTTGGCGATCTCGATCCGTCCACGATTGAAAAAGAAGTATTGAAAGTGTTGAAGACCCTGTTCAACAACTCTTCAGTTATTGCAGCCCCCACCGATCAATCTGGGAAAGACGATCACGCCTACAAGCTCGCCGAACTCGCCATGGCTCTGCGCAATCGGATCGTTACAGCGCGTCGCGAGTCCAAAGCGTTGAGCTTCGATGACATGGTTGAGATCTTGCGCGAGGTTTTGGATTCGGGTGAGTCTGGCAATGCGGTGCGGGACCAGTTGCGCGGCCAATACAAGCTCGTGTTGATTGACGAATTCCAAGACACCGATATGTCCCAGTGGGCGATCTTTTCCCAGGTGTTCACCCCGGAAACAGAAGATTCCGATCGCGTGTTGATCATGGTGGGGGATCCCAAGCAGGCCATCTATCGATTCCGCGGGGCTGATGTGTCGGCTTATGTGAATGCCGTGAATGCGCCCGATATCACGCGCCATGACATGACTGTGAATTGGCGCTCCGATGGCGATCTAATCGCGGCGTTGAACACGTTGTTCGAAGGCGCCGATTTTGGCCAACAAAAGATCCCCTATGTGCCGGTGTCGGCGCGCCCACACGCACCTGCTCGTGCGCTCCAAATCAACGCCACCAATCCCAAGCCGCTTGAACTGCGCTACATCACTAAGGCTGATGCTGGCGATGCCGATGCCGACGGTGTGCGTGCAGCAATCGCAGTGGATCTAGCCAACTACGTGCACAGCCTGATCGGTAACGCTGAGATCGTGGGCAGTGACGGCACCCGTCGCAGAGTGCGCGCCCGTGACATCGCAATCCTGCTGCGTGCCAACAACGATTCGCGTTATTTCCGCAACGAATTACGCGCACTCGGGATTCCTGCGGTGGAGTCACGCGTTGGCGGCGTGAATGAATCTGATGCGTTTGACCAGGTGCAAGTGTTCATGAACGTGCTGAATGCGGTGAGCGATGCGCGCCGCGTGCGCTCGCTCGTGTTCACATGGTTCAGCGATCTGGAGCTTAAGGATTTGGTCGATGGCGCCAAGATCGAAGCTTTGCAATTGCAGTGCGCGAAGTGGTCCGATGACCTCGCACGCAAAGGCGTTTCATACATGTATGAGCAGGTGCGTGCTGAGAGTTCGTTGATGCGTCAGATCGCTGGTAGCGAAGCACCTACTCGCCATCTCACTGATATTGAGCACGTGTTCGAATTGCTGAGCGCTGCCACCAACGGCCGTCCTGTGGCGCCCGCGGTTGCACTGCATCATTTGGAACAAATCCGTGACGAAGATTCTCAATCAGACACTCTGTTGCGCCGCACTGAAACTGACGCCGATGCCGTGCAGATCACGTCCATGCACGCTTCCAAAGGCCTCGAATATCCGATTGTGCTGCTACCAGTGCCCAAGGGCATCTCCACGGAAACACCTTATGTCTACACACTCGATGGAGTGCGCTATGTAGACGGTGCGAACAAGATCCCGTGGAGCCGCGACCAACACGGTGATCGTGATGCCCGCCGTGATCTAGCAAAAGCAGAAGATCTTGATGATTTGCGCCGCCTTATTTATGTGGCACTCACTCGCGCGCGTCACCAGCTCACCGTAT
>Ga0315900_10007543_pt1 | contig 14254 bp, 6 predicted proteins | sample LakEriMetagenome_FD_203521 | JGI IMG/M metagenome (GOLD analysis project Ga0315900, IMG submission 203521) | Freshwater fungal communities from buoy surface, Lake Erie, Ohio, United States - Buoy 12 MA114 | ecosystem: Environmental > Aquatic > Freshwater > Lake > Lake biofilm | place: USA: Lake...
CTCGCTTAGCCTGTAATAGTCAAGCTGAACATCTTCTTTGATATTATTGAGCAAGTCATTGAGGATGTATAAGTCCTCCGGAGATAGTGACTCTAAGTCAGCCTCACTAAGCTCAAGATATTTATTGATAAGTGCTGCCTCCTCAGGTGTAAAGTCAGGGTGTACTTCAGGCCTTAGTCCCATTATCTCTTGCACTAGACCCTTCTTTAGCGCAGTTAGCTCCTTCTCGTATTTCTTCTCAACAGCAGCTTGGTCCTTACCTACATTCTCAATGGCTTGGTCGTATTGGTCTTGAGTGATGTCACCATTTTGCAGTAGCTGATAGGCTTTTCTTTTGAATGAGTTGATGTCTCTGACAAGAGCGACATAGTCCTCAACGCTCTTTACTTGGTTGATGGCTATACTCTCAAGCTTGTCGATAAGGGCTTGGAATGTTTTAATGGCATCAAATTCTTTTGACTCAGACTTGTATGACATTACCTCATCGAACATATCGTTCATCTTTTCATAGAACGGTGTCCTTGTGTTCATGTCATCCAATGCCTGGATGTAGTCAAGCAATTTATCAGCAGGTATTCTCTCAGGGTTTATCGACGCAAATTCCCTTACCGTATCTCTCATTGAGACATGGTTTACCTTTTTAACCTGCTCTTGCAGCTTTCTTACTTCTTGTACTCTTGTGTCATAGTCAGCATCATTGAATATATTCTCGGCATAAGTAAGGAGTCTCTCAACCATCACAGGATTGTCAAGGTTGACAGCATTTATTCGGTTAATAAGTGCTTTAGCTTGGCGTACTGTTATTTTGCCTTTTTTCTGCATCTCCTTGATGGCATCAGCAAGCATCTTACGCTTAGTATTGAGGTCACCCTTAGCTTCTCTCGCTGCCTTAGCCTCAAGTCTTAGCTGGTCCTTGAGCGCTGTCATCTCATTAACCGTTACTTTCTTTGGCTTAGGCTTACCTACAATCTTCTCTTTTGAGATTGGTTTCTTCTCTGCCTTAGGTTTAATCTTTAGTAAAGCGTCTGCTTGACTCTCAGTGAGACCTTTTCTCATTAGGTATGACTTTATGCCAGCATCTGAGATTTTATCTTCTTTATTCTCTGGATTTCTTGCCATTTCTATGGCACCTGAGTACATACGATTAAGAACCTTAGCTTCGTATCTTTCTTTGTTTATGGCTTTATGCTTATCCTTTATGTAGTCATACCCTTTCTGTACAGCACCTGACAAGGCAACACCTGCATCAATAGCTTTAGCTACCGTGTCCATTGCTGCGTTCCATATTGCAATAGGTACACCAAGGATATTACTCTGCAATCCACCAGGCCCTTTTATCTTTAAGCTCCTGACCTTGTCTGAGAGCTTCTTTCCTGTATCTCCTTGCTTGCCTTTAGTGCTTGATTCTTTAACCTCACCCCTTCCAGCCACAGGTTGACCGGTGACTGCTTCGAGGATTCTTGGGGTTGCTTCGATAATTTGTTTTGCTGTTTCATTTAGTACTTTGTTTTTATTTTCACCATTTTTAATACGCTCTACGCCATTGTCAATTAGCGCTCTAATTTCAGGACTTGTGTTCCTAAGTCTGTCAAATACCGCCAATGCCATTGCACTTTCTCTGGAGCCTGTCTCGTTTGCGATTTCGTTAATCTCATTACCATACTCTTCCAAGAACCTTGCTGATTTAGCAGTTTTGCCGAGGATGTTTTTAGCCTTTGACACAATTGCTCTGATTCCGGCAATAAATGACGCTCTTTGCTGATACGCTGCCTGTTCAGTAGCGCTAACTCCAAATATATCCATTTGCTCAACAGTCTCAGTTGGAGCTGCTTGTATGTCCTCTGCCATTACCTTAATAGTGGCATTGTTAATATTCTTGCCTTTGATAACTTTATAGAACTGCTCCTGTACCTCCTTGCTCTTTATGGTACTACCGATAATAATACCAATGGTCTGACTGAGTTTTCCTTGTGCTACAAGATTAAATAAGCTGTCACTAAGACTTGCCAATGCTAATCCGTTTATAGCTTTAGCGCCTTTTACACTAATGCCACTTGCTTGTACTTGCTCGACAGTCATACCGGTCTCCCTGAACACCTTCGCAGCATCCATGTCAGTGCCCATGCCCTCGGCTATATTTTGCATTGCGCCTTTTAGCCTTGCCTCTGATGCGTCCTTGGCGTCAATATATATCACGTTCATAGTCTTTTCTCCGCTTCTTTTTGCGAAGTCAAGTCTGTGGTGCCCATTTATAACATAAGTCTTACCATCGGCAGGGTCAACCCATACTGAGATAACACCAGCTAATTCTTTCTTGAATGGAGCTTTCTCTTCCTTGAATTTCTCAGTAACCCCTGCCTCTTTATCAGTCACCTCTTTGTACTGGAAACGCTCAGGGTCAGCATTTATCTCATCGATTGAAAGTTCAGCTACCTGTCCTGCTTTTGGTTTCTCCTGCTCCAGCAGCGATTCTTCATTAAAATCATCAACTTCTTTTTGTATTTCCTCAGGCGTAACTTCAACATCCTTTATTTCGAGTTCTATATCAGCCACTTCCTCAGCTTTTGGTATCTCAAGCTTAGCCTCTTCTTCTACTTTTTCCTCAGCCATAGGAGTCTCAGTTACAGGAGCTGCCTCAACCTTTGGTGCCCCCATCTTAGCTAGCATCATTTGCTCTAGCTTGTCAGCCTCTTGCTCAGGTGTCAATGCCTGAACAGGGGCAGTCTCAATAGGTGCTACAGGAGCAGGTTGCTGTGATGATAGTTCTTTCTGATTAAGAGCGTCAAGCTCAACAGGCGTTATCTCAACAGCAGGAGCTGCCGCAGTAACAAGTGGTTGCATCTTTTGAACAATGTTATTTTGCTGCTGACTGCGCTGCTCCTCAGGGGTAGCAATAGCCTCGTCATATAATCGTGCAGCCATCTGCTCATTGCCATCTAATGCCACGATAATGCCATTAGGAGACGTAAATGTTATTGCTTGCTTAGTCTCGGTAGGTGCTGCTGTAAAAACGTCTGTAGTCGTCTGTTTTTGAGCCTCAGGAGTAGCCTGCTCTTTTTGTAGTAATGCGTCAAGCTCAGCCTGAGCATCAGCTATGTCCATTGTCACTTCGCCAATAGTTACTGCCGTAGCTCCTGTCTCAATGCTCTGTAGAGCAGATGTTAGCTCTTCTTTCCTTTGGCTTTCTTCGGGGCTGAGGATACCTTGCTTGGGAGCTGCTTGAGATCCTGCTTCGGCACCTCCTGCCTCCATCTCTTTGCCAGGCTCGGTTTCTGGCTGTAGAGATACTTCACCTGTTGCTTGCTTTTGAATGGCATCTTCTGTGAGTTTTGAAAGTTGTTCGTTAATCTGATCTATCCTCTTTTGAATTGGCTTAGCCAATCCAGGGTCCATCTTGTCCCTTTTAGCCTCAAGTTTTTTCCTTTCGCTAATTAGGTCCATAGCAATCTTCCTGCTCTCAACGTCAGTAATCTCGTCATCTACCGTGCCTATCATACCTGCCGCCTGGTCGTAAGCGTCAATTATCTCCTTGCCCTGCGCACCGGTAATCTGACCGCTATTTATCTTGTTCTTTAGGTCTGTGACAAAGAACTTCCTGCTGCTATTGTCTTTTGCCAGCTGCTCAAATATCTTAAAGGTCTCATCGTCCAATCCTCTGAAGCCATCTTTTTTAAATGCTGCTGCTATTGAATTGGGTACACCTATTACAACACCACCCACAGCCTCAGTGAGCGCAGCGTCAATGATGTCATTGAAATATTTTTGGCTAAAAAACTCAGGCGTATCAAACATCTCCTTGCCTTTCGCCAAGTTGTAAATGTCCTTTATGCCATACTCAGCTACCTGCTGCAAAGCACCTGTCTCAGCCTCTGATAAAGCTGACCCTACCAAAGCAACAGAGCTTTTGATACCCATATTCTTTATCTCGTTCAGCGTAGCATTTCTCAGCTCAGCTGCCGTTGCATTGATAGGTAATTTACTTATAGCCCTTCCGGTTAATGTCTTGACTAATGCCGTACCTTTTAAGGCTCCTTTCAAACCTACCTTTTCTAGAATACCACTGACAATACCTATTGGAGCCTTGACCATCATCTTCTCCATTTCAGACAAGTCTTTTAGGTCAGGGTCGTTCATCATCTCTTGGTCTAGTGCATCTGTAACCATAGCACCCATAAAAACAGGGGATACAGGTCCACCAAGCATAGCAGGTGTTGACTCAGCAAGTCCTAATAGTCCTCTTTGGACTATATTCCCCTCTCTCTCCATTTTGCTCATATACTCCTCTGTCACGTCTGTGTCCCCGAGAAGCTTTGTGAATATACCCCTAAGGCTTTCTTTTGGATTGAATGGCAGTACATTTTTGCCGTCATATTCGCCATACTTAATGGTCTTTAAGAGTTTGTCCCATTCTTCTCCTATGACGTAATTTCCTATAAATCCAGTTATGCCTGAATTTAAACTCTGCTCTATCTGTAAGTCATACAGACCGGATAAAACTTTGCCTGCACCGCCCATTGCCTTATTCCACATAGCCCTTTGAAAAGAGCCTTGTCCTTCTCTCATCTTTACATAATTGCCGGCCGCTACTTTAAGGGCGTTGTCATTCGCGATTATGCTCTGTCTTTTGTTTTCTAATTCAGCAGATGCTTTCTTGTCATCCTCAAGCATCTTGTTATACTCTTCAACAATACTGTTGTACTGCTCGCTTCCTTTAAGATTCTCAGGGTACGCCTCTATCTTATTGGCCATCTCTTGAATGGACACCCTGTTGGCCATAAAATTATTCATCTCATTCTTTAAAGCCTCAGCATCTTGACTGAGCTTTGATACCTCAGCGTCAATATTCTCCTTGGTTTTAAACTTTTGGTTCTCCTTCTCGTATAGGTATTGCTTTTTAGCGATGCCTGGGTCGCTAAAGGTCTCCACTCTGACAAAGTTTTTAAGCCCCTCAATGTCCTCCTCAGATGCCAATCCTGCAAAGCCATAGGTCTCTTGTCGCATCAGGTCATTGCCAAGATAAAGTTGGTACCTTTCGCCTCTTGGGGAGATAACATCTACATATCTACCGGTGTAACCGCTTGACCCAGCGCTCTCCTCAATCTTGAAGCCCATATCCTTTAGATAGTACTCAAGTTCTTTTTTTGACGAATCAGCACTTTTCTTTGTGAATGCATCAAGCGTTAAGGCACCTAATGCCTCCTCAACAAACTGTGGTGTTTTCTCTTTGTCCCTCTCAGGGGTGTACCTTCCGATAAAGCCAAGCTCAGCAGGGCGCTCTACTGAGTTCTTCTCCTGCTCTATTGGCTGAGTATAGTCCGGCATAAAAGCTGACTTAGGCTTTCTTCTCCACGTTACTTCAGCCTCAGCAGGAGTCTCAGTTCTTACCGGCTGCATCATAATAGGCTTCTGCTCCTCTTCCTGACCTAATGCTTTCCTTACATTTGTAAGCTTAATCCCTGACGATTCCAATGTGCCAATTCCAGATGGTGATGTAGAACCCTCTTTTTTTTTAAGAGGAAGCTGCATCACAGGCTGAGTGGTTTGGGCAACAGGTTGTTGAGTGACAGGTTGTTGAGTGGTAGATACTAGCCTTTTAAAATTATCAAAACTACCTAAAGTACTTTCGCCAATCTCGTTGTGAAAATCTTGTTGATACGATAGATCTGTTGAAATTATTCTTTTGAAATTTTCAAATTTACCAAATCTTGATTCTCCTCCTAATTCAGTAAATAGGTCTAATATATATTGTTCGTCCATTTTAGTTTGTTAATTTCTTTTGTCTGCGTTAAGTTTATCTGATTTTGGCGTTTCTTGCGGTTGAGGTTTGTTTCTCGCTTGCTCTTCATACCACTGTCTTACAAGCTTAATTACATCGTCCTGCATCTTTTTTTGGTTTGCTTCATCTGACCAGTTTACATTAAATTCAATAGGATCTAGATCACTTCCTTCAGGAGGGGTAATTTTAACGTAGTTTCCAGGTTGGTAAAAACTCCCAGTAGCTTCTGCTTTAAATCCCAAACTACCAATAGCATTCTGAATGTCAGTTGCAGCAGCACCTTGCTTTTTGCTAAATACTGAAAGAGGTAGATTCTTTGTAATTGATGCCAATGGGTCTTCCGCTTCGACTTCATACTTCACATCCCATAATTCATCTTCCTTTAACTTTTTGTTAAATGGAGTGAAAGTTGGATTTGCATTTAATATATTTTCAAATTGAGGTAAATTTTGCGTTAAAATCTGCCTATTAGTTGCATCTCCATATATCCAACTTGCTGCGTTTCGCCCAAAATCTATAATATTCCCATAAGGAGTTACTCCATCTGATTGCGTCATTCTAATATTAGCTGATGGTTGAGTTGGATCAACGGTTGCGCTTTTTGTAACGTGTAAATATACCGAACCATCATCTCCGGTATAAAAATATGTTTGTCTTGGGTCAACCCCAGGTTCCCCTTGAAGAGTCCTTAATGTTACTTGTTTTGTTGCCATATCTCCAGTCCACAAATCTTTAATATATGACCCCATAGCTGACGCTGTCCTTGCTCTTCCTCCTGCTTCTATTTCAGCAGAGGTTGCTTGAACTCTAGGCTCCTTTTGTTTAACTGGCTCTGAAATTGACGCTTGCTCTACCTTGCGGTCATACATCACTCTAAGCTGACCTCTTAGGTAATCAGTAAGTGCTTGATTTTGTTTTTCAGTTATCATTGGCGTAAACTTACTGTCAGTCTTATCTACATATATGTCATACTCTGTCTTTTGGTCAGCCTTGTTAAACACAATATTATATGTTTTGCCATCTTTGTCTATTCCGTTTTCTGTCAATAAAGAAGAGGCATTAAAAGGGTTTTTTAAAATTCCTTGTATATATTTTGTTTCAGCTTCTTCAAAATTTTTGGCATATTTCTTTAGCTGGTCCATTTGGGCTGGAGTGAGTTTTTGACCTTCAGGTAGTGAATCTGCTATTTCTATTATCCTGTCATACGTCACATCAGTAATTGATAATATTTTCCCTGCAAGAGCTTCACCACCTATTTGTCTTATTTGTTCATTTACATTACCAAGCCCATCAACAAAAGTCTTTAATACCGGTCTTTCGTCAAATTTGTCAAACTTCTGCATAGCAGCGGCTTGTAATTGGTCTGGTGATAGGTATGTCCCATCACCCTTCTTGAGTCTTCTTACTGACTTGCCATCCTCATCTACTATCTCTGTTAAGCCAAGATATATTGTGCCGTTCAATGGATTGACATACGCCTCTGTGTCCTCAAGCTTGCCGTATTTCTCCAGGAGAACCTTTGTCTCGCGCTCAAGTTGTTGGTTGGCATCTGCCTTTGACCTGTCGTTTACCTCTTTGAAAGCCTCTTGCAGTTGGCTGTTCACGGTGTATATCTTCTCAACTGAGTCGGTGATATTTTGTCTGAATGACAGATAGTTATTTAGGTTTAGCTTTCCCTGCTTGAGTAGTGTATTTTGCAGTCTCATCATCTCAGCAGAGCTGTTGGCTACACCAAGGCTCCATGCCCTTAGCGACTCATGCTCACCATTTGGATTGTCAGCGATGAACTTCAAATCCTCACGGTATGTCTTCTCAATGAGGGCTTTCTTCTCCTCACGGACACGTTGGATATCGTCAATGGTGTTTGACATATCCCTTCCTACATCAGCCCAGTTTACATAACTGTCGGCTTCTCTTTCAACGTAATTAAAATATGTAGCCATAGATTATTGTTTTTGCCATTCAGGCGTTTCAGGAACAGGATTAAATGATGGAATAAATGTGTTCTTAGAACCCTTTGCTTTTTTGTAATCAATACCTTCAATTATAGACTTTAACTCTTTGTATTCGGGATGATCTATTTCAAAACCTTGCCATACAGTCATCCCTTCATTAGGATTATTCTTTGAATAATTTCTCCAAGTCTCTTTTGGATCACGTTTTTCTTTTATTATATTTCCTTTTGTATCATAGATAGGACTAGATTCTTTTTGTGCGTCAATTTTTGGAGCTTTTCCATCTAACTGTTTTAATATAGCACCTGATTCTTTATCATAAATCAAAGTCTTATCATTTCCATAAGGTTTATATACAATGAACCTATCACTTTTTGGAGGCTCTTCATTCGCATAATAAATATCTCCTATGCCTTCATTTGGATTCTTGTTATTATAAATAGACCAAAGCGATTCTCCTCTGTTTTCTATTGTTCTTTTTCTATCGTCTAATTGTTCTATTAGTCCTCCTTCATCAGTACTTCTATAACCGTCTGTTACTTCATCATCTTTATAATAAAGAAATTCATTTAGTGCTGTTTTATCAGGAGAACAACCAATGAATGGAGGGGTATCGCACTTGCCCTTTCCTTCTTTTGTAGCACCGGATGCCTGCGCAAGTTTAGTTTCTATTTCAGCGTACTTGGGAGAGCCTTTACTTGCTACAGTCCTTTCATTTCCCTCTTTGATAATATATTGGTCAAAATCCTCTGAGTAATAAACGTCAGGTCCTTTCTCACCATAAGGCTTATATTTCTTCTTTGGCTCAGGAATAGCAAAGGTAGGAACTTCTACTTGAATTTGTCCTCCTTTCGTTTCAACTTTTATAGGCTCTATCTTTATTGGCTCCGGAGCAACTTTTATCTTGCCTTTCTTCTCTGACTTAATAACCATCTTGTCACTTGGTGTCTCAACAGCTTTGACCTCTGTCTTCTCAGTGATTGGCGTAAGCCCAGTGCTGACTGGCAGCTCCTTCTTCGGCTCCTCTTTAACCGGTGCCTCTACCTCCTTGACAGTTATCTGAGGCTCTACCTTTGTCTCTGCAACAACAACAGGAACAGGAGCGGTCTTTGTCTCTGCAACCACCTCAGTCTTAGCAGGCTCAGTCTTAGCAGGATCTGTCTTAGCAGGTGTAGTAGTAGCAGCGGTAGTTATTGGCTCAGTCTTGGTAGGCTCAGTTGTAGCAGTAACCACTTCAGTCTTGGCAGGCTCAGCTGTTGTTGGCTCAGTTTTGGCTACAGGAGCAGTTCTACCCATAAGTACACCAAAAGCATTTTCATCTTTTTGGTACCCTCTTCTCTTTGCGATATCATACACATAATTAAAAGCATCGTCATTGGTTTGAATATAATTCAACCATTCTTCTTTAGTTCCTTTATAGCCATTGCCTACTGCCCAATCGAATATTAAATTGATTGCCTCTTCATTCATTTTATTAGAATTTATCAAGCATTGGGAATGATTCTATTGATGGAGAGTATCCTCCAAGTGCATTAAATCCAGTCGGCTGAGTTTGTAAATACGGATTGTATGACGTATTATATGCCTCAAATGGATTCATACTACCTGTTCCAATAGTTCCTCTCATATATTGCTCAGCCTCTAATCTTTGCTGTGGAGTCTGCGGAAATTGGAATGCAAGTGGATCGTACATTTCCTTAATTTGACTTTTAGAAAGTCCACCCATATAGCTTTGAAATGCAGATGGCTCCATTGAAGAGAACTGCTTTCCATATTTAGTACCCAATGCCTGTTGGAAATTCATAAATGTACCATCTGGGTTTTTAAACTGCTGTGGCAATGTACCAGCTGCTGCTGCTTTACCATACGCTGCCTCTTGTCTGCCTAATTGCTTACCTGCTGCGCTCTGCATATACAGTGGCACTAACTGACCGGCATAGCCCATCATCCCTGTGATGCCTTGCATCCCTCCTGCTATTGCAGCGGACCTTGCCTCCTGTGCATCCTTGGCTGCCAACTGCGCACCGGCAACCTCACCTAAGTCAAGCTGCACGTTGATGTCTCTAAGCCTTGCATCCTCAGTAGCTGACAACTTCTCAAGGCCCATAAGCTCTTGACCCATTGCTGTTCTGATACCTGCCTGCTGCTCGTTCTGCATAGCTTGCAGTCTGCCTGCTGTAGGTGCAGCACCTCTGTCTGCCTCTCTAGCCGCCTCAATAGACTGTGCGCCCTGTACAAGCATTGCCTGTCTTTGTAGCTCATAAGGCTCCTTCATAATTGACAGTTGGTCGTAGTAGTTTACCTCCAACTTCTTTCTCGCCTCCTGCATCGCCTGGTCAGCTTTAGCTTGGGCTTGTTTGAATAGTTTTTGCTGTTGTGCCGCCTGCGTAAATGACATAGCTGTTGAAACGCCTGTCGCTGCAAGTCCTGCAATTGCTGCTGTTGCCGCTGCCATAGTTACATTATTTTTATCATCTCACCGACATACTCGTCACTTTTGATATATCCAAGCTCCTTATATGTCTCAATGAGACTTTGGTGTTTAATCAATGCGTAGCAATATTTATTGCCTAAATTTTTACTTATATCTGATAATGTTGATACCAATAATTTAATAGCTTCGCCCCTATGCGGCTTCTTCCTGTACTGCCTGTTTGACACAATCCAATCAACCCATGCTACTCTTGAGTTGGTAGCGTACATAAACCCTGCACATACCGGAACGTCATCATCCAATACCATAATCCCCCCAACGCCATCGTCGGGCAGGAAATCTCTTGTCGGAGCGGTCCATCCCCAATCTGCCCACCACCCTTTTAGGGTGTCGTCATAGTCCTCGTATGTTAATGGTCTTATATTAAGCATTCACAAAATTAGGGAAAACTTTTCATAACTTCAGATTCTACAGCAAATAATTCTATCTTACTAGTTGAACTATTTGTCAAAATAAACTCACAATAGTGCCCAAGCACCCCATGCGACTCGGCTACTGAGTTCTTGGTATATAAGAAATAAGCGTTTTGAACAGTGATTGGCGTAGTCCCTGGGATGGTTGTATCTATCACTATTTGGTTTATGCCGAGCTTGTAGTTCCTGTTGATTTGCGTTATCTCTCCGGCTAGTAAATATGCCGATGGGTATGGTGGTATCATAAAGTACAGATAGTCGCCTATGCTCATTATTGTGCCAAGGTCAACAAGTGGGGTGATCGAGAAGTCAATGGTGTCACCTGCTAGGTTTACCTGATAGCTAGCACCAATACCATTAGTACTTCTGATGGCAATCTCACCAGTGATATTATTTCTAACAAAGGCGAAGAACGACTGCTCCTTCTTCTCGAACCATGGCTCGTCAATAAATCCGCTCTGCTGTATGTCTGTCAATAGCTCAGCGCCCCATGCTGCGTCACCCTCAAGATTTAGCGTCTTAAAGAGCTTATTCTCAAGTGGTGCTGTGTTAAATACACTGTGCATCTTTGTTGGCGTAAATGCTGCATTTGCATCTCCTACTAATATCCACCACTGATTATAGAACGTATTCTTCAAAGAGTTGACATTATGCCTATATAGGTTGCCACCCTTAAAGGTATAGAAGTATTGGTTCATCCCTATCATCCAGTCAGGATTATAGGAGTAGAATGAAGGCCATCCCGCTACAGCCTCGCTGTACGTCAATGTCTTAAACTCACCGTTGGGTGCAATAGGCTTTGGATCTAAAGGTTCTTTTCCCATATTTGTTTTATGCTGCGCAATATGAATGGAATGCTATAATAATACCGTCCTGCACCTCAAATGTGTCGAATGGTGCCGGTACGTTTAATGCTCGGTAGAAGCCATCAGGCAGCACATTCGCTCCGTTGATGTCACTAAACACCCAGTCATATAGACCAAGTGTTATGCCATCACCATTGACCGGTACGACATAGTAGGTGACATTATAGGGGAAGTTACAGAACCACTCAGGGAACACCTCAGCCACACCAACAGTACCTAAGAATGCCGGAAGCTTCAGTGGGCATGACACGCTGAGCAGTGCTTTTGACGATGGGCATGGACCGACAATTCTAATAAATAAATCACTTGGCGTTGCTGATGTCTTTGGTATCACCATTACACAAAGGCCTGGGTCTCCTGCTGTTAATTGCATCTCCCCTGATGTAACTGTTACGCTTGTCGTTGTGCCAAGTGGGCTATATGCTGGAGCGATATAAGTGTACTCATCAAGAATATATGTACTGCCCTCAATGCCGCAGTCGTAACTATTTCCACCAACATAGGTGTATGCTCCTGCTGTACCTGCAAGATAACCATAGATGGGTGAGCTGAGTGCATTATATGTAACGCTATCGTATGATGCTCTGATACCTGCTACGCTATTGTCCTGCTGAAAGGTGACAATTATTGCGCCTGTATCCCCTGTTGTATTGCCTGCAAAAAATGTAGCATAGTAAACACCCTCGTATGAGGTGAGGTCAACAATTGAGTCTTTGCAAGTTTCACCACAGGTAGGGCAAGCCTCTGCTGGTAGCAGTACGCATCCGAATTGTTGTCTTGCCACTGTGCCGTCTGAGTAGTACCCATCAGGTGCGCAGGTGGTCATACCGCTATCCAAGAATACTGTGGTAGCAGATGACAGTGTTGGTCCGTTTAAGAAAAATGTCTGTTGAGTTGGCATAGTTTATCCTCCGCAATAACAGCTCTCCATGTACACGACAGGATTGCCATCCATTATTATGTAATTATCTTTTATATTCTGTAGGCAGAAGCTAAAGCTTTCACCTGGCTCTATTACTTGAGTGAATGTCTCAGGCGAGAAGCAAGTTCCTAATGGGAACTCTACCGTTGCATTACCTATTGCCTCCACCGGATTTAAGAACATATATGACGAACACTCCTCTGTACATGGTATGCATTCGCAGCACACCTCTTCAATAGTCTCACCATAGCATAACTGTGCGCCATACTGCTGTCTTAGGTCCCAAATGATGTACAGGTACTGACCGCTTGTGCTTGGTGGTACTGTAAAGTCAGCAGCATAAACACCTGCTAATGGTGTAGTTATTGGCGTAGCTATTGTTGAGGCTGCTAATAACGCCTGCATATCAATGTCATTATTGCCATATAGCACACTTGTCCTAGCGTATCTAAACTTGTCAGATAATGGGTCAAATACAAATGTCGCCCAAGGGAATGTCTCGTTAATTCGCAGTGTCATTGTTGACCCTGCTACCGGTATCGGCCCTTGGCCCTCAAAGCCATTTGTTACTAAGTAGTACGACACCAATGGGTTACCGGTTCCTGAGGCAAAGATGAAGAAGTTGGACTGTAGCGGTGAAGTATATGTACCATTGACATAGTTAAACTGCTTGAGTGTTGCAAGCCCTGCGTCACTGTTATTCGTCCATACCACCTCAACCAATGTCATTGGCTCCTCCTCAGGACATTTAACAGTCATTGAGATGACAGCGTTGCCTTTAACTTCAAGAGATATGTCAACATTGTTTGGTGACTGTGTGTTCTTAAAGAACGTCAATGTGCCAGCGCTTGTCTGTATTCCAGACGGATATGGCGTTCCATCATAAGTTGCAGTTACCTCAAACTCTGACGTTGGGTCAATGCTAATAACATTCCATTCTACAATTACATCACCTATTGCTAAGCCTAAGTTTACGCAGTAGTCAGTTGTTGACGTAACCTTTTCGCCTTGGGCAAATGTAAACGTCTGAGTGATACCACACTTACTACACTCAATTTTCTGAGGTAGCTTGCGATCGTTCATTGTCAGGACATACTCATTCATGTATGGGTCAAAGCCTCCGAGCTTCTGTGTATTGAACGTCTCGATGAACTCATCTCTAAACCATGTGCGCATATTCTGCTCCGAGATGACAACTATCTGCTCGTTTGAGTATGAGTTGCCTTTTAGCTGTAGGACAGCACCACGCTTGGCATCTGTAAAGAATCGGTCATAGCCCCACTGTATGTAGCTCTCAGGGTTGAAACTGATGCCATACTTCTCTGTTCTCGCTATCTGCGTTCCAAGCACCTCAGGTACTGACGTGATGGCACTACCTGCTGCGGCATCAGATAGTAAGTTTTTGCCGGCAAGGACATAAGACACTCTGTCCTCCTGTAGTACCAATACATCAGTCTCACGCCCATCTAAGATATAGACAGCGCCAAATGACAGCTCAAGGTTCTTATAGTTTAGTAGGGCATAGTTGAACTCATTGAGCTTATTGACATTTGTCTCAGGGTTGTAAACACCTGAGTATGTGATGTCAGCAAAGCGCCTTGACTCTTTGTAGTCCTGCGCTGCTACTGTGGTTACACGGTTGCCTAAGTTAAAGTCACGGCCAACTAGCGAGTCTCTTATCTTGTAGCTCTCAGCACCATTACCGAAGGAGAAGCAGTTGAAGAATCCTGTTTGGATGATGGCAGGGATACCTAATGCAATGTCCTGCGACTGGTCGCCAAAGCCACCATTCGACAAGTGATTGCCATCGACATCAATCGGGAATGAT
>Ga0315900_10007544_pt1 | contig 14252 bp, 17 predicted proteins | sample LakEriMetagenome_FD_203521 | JGI IMG/M metagenome (GOLD analysis project Ga0315900, IMG submission 203521) | Freshwater fungal communities from buoy surface, Lake Erie, Ohio, United States - Buoy 12 MA114 | ecosystem: Environmental > Aquatic > Freshwater > Lake > Lake biofilm | place: USA: Lake...
TTCCTGACGCTCACCCTGCTGCTGATTCCTTCGCTGCTGCTGATGATTCTGCCGCCGGCGATGCTGTGCTCGGTACTGTTTGTGTATCACAAGCTGAAGGTGGATAGCGAGCTGGTGGTGCTATCGGCGGCCGGGCTTTCCAAATGGGCGCTGGCAAGGCCGGTGCTGGTGGTGGCGGGCGGCGTGACGCTGATCGCTTACGCGATTGCTTTTTACCTCCAGCCAGTGACCTACCGCGAGTTTAAGGAAATGCAGTTTTTCCTGCGCAACAACTACGCCTCCATCCTTCTGCAGGAAGGGGTGTTTTCCAGCCCGGTTGCGGGGCTTACCGTCTTTATCCGCGAGCGTGATGAGGATAACATCCTTCATGGCATTTTAGTCCATGATAACCGCACGCCGGACAGCAGCGTGACCATGATGGCGCAGGAAGGCAAGCTGGTGCAGACACCGCAAGGCCCGCGTTTTCTGATGGTGAAAGGCAATCGTCAGGAGGTGCAGGGCGGTAAATTATCCTTTCTGAATTTTGATCATCACACGCTGGATATCAGCCTTTACACCAAAGAATCCGGCCAGCGTTACCGCGATCCGCAGGAAATGTTTGTGCATGAGTTATTCGCGGCGGATGAAACGGCCTCGCAGCCCGAGCTGCTCAAGCGCCGCGCTGAAGGCCAGCAACGCATTATCTGGCCGGCATACAGCCTGAGTGTGGCGCTTATGGCGCTGGCGGTGCTGCTTGCCAGCGAGTTTAACCGCCGTGGTCACTGGAAACCGCTGTCACTGGCGGTGGCAATTGCGGTGGTGATGCTGTTTGGCGCAGTGGGGCTGCGCGGCATGCTGGCCAATCATCCCCATATGGTTGGGGTGTATTATCTGGCGTTTGCGCTGCCGCTGCTGGCCGCCATTCTCAGCCTGAATGATCGGCTGCCGAAACTTCGCTGGAGAGCAGCATGAGGCTGCCCTGGACATTATCGGCCTATATCGGCCGCCATTTTCTGCAAAGCATTCTGCTCGCGCTGTTTGGGCTTCTTGCGCTGAGCATGCTGGTGGATATTGTGGAGCTGCTGCGCCGCGCGTCAGGCAGGGAAGCCGTCCCATTTATCGTCATTCTGCAGATGTCGGCGCTGAAACTACCCAGCATGGCCGAAAAGCTGGTGCCTTATGCGGTGCTCATCGGCAGCATGCTCTCGCTCACGCGCCTGACGCGCACGCAGGAGCTGGTAGTGGTGCGCGCCGCCGGTGTGTCGGTGTGGCAGTTTCTTTATCCGGCGCTGGTGGTGGTGCTGGCGCTGGGCGCATTTATGACGGCGATATTCAACCCGCTTGCTTCCGCATTGCTGCTGCGTTTTGAACAGGTCGAAGGGCGCTACTTAACCGGCAGGCCCAGCCTGCTTGCGGTTTCGGCGTCCGGGCTGTGGCTGCGGCAAATCGAAGAAGGCGGGGGGGAACACATCATCCACGCCATGCGCATTTCCCAAAGCGATATGTCTTTTGCCAACCTCATTATCTTCAGCTTTGGTGCTGATAAAACATTCAAGGAGCGCCTCGACGCGCGGCAGGCGGTGCTGGAAACGGGCAGGCTGGTTCTGCTGGATGTCACGCGCTCTGTGCCCGGAAAACCGCCGCAGCTGACCGCGCGCGCCGAGCTGCCCACCACACTCACGCTGGGCTATATTCAAGATAGCTTTGCCTCGCCGGAGACCATGTCATTCTGGTCGCTGCCGGCTTTTACCAATATGCTGGAAAATGCTGGTTTTTCGGGTCTCAAGCACCGCCTGCACTGGCAAAGCCTGCTTGCCAGCCCCTTTTTGCTGGCAGGAACGGTGCTGATCGCGGCGATTTTCTCGCTGCGCCTGCCAAGGCGCGGTAAAATCGGCATTTTAGTCGTAGCTGGCGTCATGACGGGCTTTCTGATGCATTTCTTCACCGACCTTATTTACGCGCTCGGCTCCGCCGGCACGCTGCCGGTGGCACTTGCGGCATGGACACCGGCCATGGTCGTTGCGATGATTGGCACCGCGCTGCTACTACAGGTGGAGGATGGCTAAAGTGGGAATCATGCTATTTCCCACTTGATTATTTTCCCACTTTTGCTTATATTGAGGATTATGTTGGAAACGCATCCCACCGAGCATATCTTAAGACCCGACAGCAAGGGCCGCATTGCGCTGGGTGCGCTCGCGAAAGGCGTGAGCAGTTTTCATGTGTTCGTCGATAGCGAGCAGCGCATCGTGCTTGAGCCGTTTGCCGAGATTCCGGCGCGCGAGAAATGGCTGTTTGAAAATAAAAAAGCGCTCGCTGCCGTCGAGCGCGGCCTGAAAGAGTCCCGTAACAAGAAAACGAAAAGCCTCGGCAGTTTCGCGCGCTACGCCAAGGACAAGGTATAAATGGCGTTTCGTTTGCTGTTTACCGAGCAGGCGGCAGCAGATTACCAAGCGCTTGAAGATAACCCGGCGCTTGCCAAGCGCTTAAAGGCGGTGCGAAAAGCACTTGGTTTGCTCGAAACCAATCCGCGCCATCCCGGCCTACGCACCCACAAATATTCGAGCTTAAGCGCTTCATTCGGGCAGGAAGTATTCGAAGCGTACGCCGAAAACAACACGCCCGGCGCATGGCGCATTTTCTGGCATTACGGCCCCGGCAAGCAGGTCATCACCATCATCGCCATCACCCCGCATCCGTGAGGGATGGGCTGCGGTGGGGCTGAAGGAGGGTTAGGCGCGCTTCAGGCTTTGAATGCCCAGCGCTTCTTCGTATTTTTTATCAAGGGATGTTTGGATGTCTCTTGTAAATTGAGCGCCCAGCTTATCCCCCAAAACCTCTTTCATTTTTGCCTCAGCAGCGTTCACGGCATCCTCAAAAGTACCCTGATCAGGCTTAGCTGTTTCTGGGTCATTTTGCATTAGAAAGTTGGCGTATGATTTTATTAGATCTTCCGCTGCTTCATTACGTTTGACATATTCATTTTCCGTAGTTGATTCATAATCAGGTAAATTCATGATCACCGCGCTGAATTTTTCCATGACATCACTATGAATGTCGTTATCATCAAATACTCCGCTTTGCGGTGAGTTTTTGATCTGTTCGCTTGTAAATGGCTTTCTCATAAGTGGCCCCCCTGAAACAAATAACTAACGCATTTTAACAAATGGGGGGGGGTAAACAAGCCGCGTTTTGTGAAGATTTGGTGACGGCGCGTTGCTGGCTTTAGCGGCGGGCTTTAGAGGCTTGTTTTTGGCGGGTTTTCTGTTAAAACTTGTCATCCCGAGCGTAGGCGAGGGATCTTAAGGGTAAGATCCTTCGGTTCGCCTTCGGCTCACTCAGGATGACAATATAATGAGAACCGCAACCGTAGAACGAAAAACCAAAGAAACGCAGATTGCCGTCACGGTGAATCTCGATGGCACCGGCGAATATCAGGTTTCGACCGGCATTGGTTTTCTGGATCACATGCTTGAGCAGCTCTCGCGCCACAGCCTGATGGATTTGAAAGTAAGCGCGAAGGGCGATTTACACATTGATATGCACCACACCACCGAAGATACCGGTATCGCCATCGGCGAGGCGGTGGCAAAAGCGCTCGGCGACCGAAAAGGCATCACCCGCTACGCCCATGCCTACAGCCCGATGGATGAAACGCTCTCACGCGTGGCGCTGGATATTTCCGGCCGGCCTTACTTCATCTGGAAAGTTGAATTTTCTAAACCCAAGCTGGGCGAGATGGATACGGAACTGTTTCGCGAATGGTTTCAGGCGTTTGCTTTTGCCTCCGGCATCACGCTGCATGTGGAAAATCTCTACGGCGTGAATAATCACCATATCGTTGAATCCTGCTACAAGGGTTTGGCTCGCAGCCTTCGCGCGGCCTGCGCGATTGACCCAAGGAAAAGTGATGCGATACCTTCGACCAAGGGAACGCTCGGGGGCAGTCTATGATGTTTTGTTTTCATACCCGCGGAAGCGGGTATCCTGAAGGTTCTACAGGGTTCCTGCTTTCGCAGGAACAATTTGGAGGATCGCTCTGATGTTTGGTTTCATGAAACTTTACACCGTGCATGTGCGGCCGGGTGCATCGAGCGCTTATGAAAAGCCGGTCTTTGTGCGCGAGGGCTTCAACCTTTACGCATTTATCTTCACGCTGTTTTGGACGCTGTATCATCGCCTGTGGCTGCCGGCGATGGGCATTTTCCTTCTCAATGCCGCGCTGATGGCGATGGCCAAAGGGCAGTGGTTTGGCATGGAGGGCATTTCCATCATGCAGCTGGGCGTGAATATCCTGATCGGTTTCCATGCGAATGACTGGCTGCGTGCCAAGCTTGCAAAGCGCGGCTATATCATGGCAGATATTACGGCGGGTGATTCGCTGCTTCGCGCTGAGCAGCGCTATTTCGAGCGCTTGCTTGCTGCATGACCATCGCCTTTTGTCATACCAGCGAAGGCTGGTATCCAGCCTTGACTGCCGGTAGCGAGGAAAAGACATTTTTCCGCCGCTAGTCGCGGCTTTGCTGGATTCCCGCTTTCGCGGGAATGACGGCAAAAACGAGAAGATAGGAATAACACTATGACCATCGCCGTCATTGATTATGGCTCCGGCAATCTGCGCTCGGCGGCAAAAGCCTTAGAGCGCGTCGCACCTGACGGCGTCAACATCCACATCACCGCAGATCCTGAGGATTTGAAGCGCGCGAGCCATATCGTGCTGCCCGGCGTGGGCGCTTATGGCGACTGCATGCGCGGCCTTGCCTCCATTTCCGGCATGCTGGAAGCGCTTGGGGAAGAAGTGCAGGTGAAAAAAAAGCCGTTTCTGGGCATTTGTGTCGGCATGCAGCTTTTGTTTGAGCGCGGCCACGAGCATGGTGTCAATAACGGCCTCGGCTGGCTGAAGGGAGAAGTAAAGGGGTTAGGCATGAGGCATGAGGGATTAGAAAACCAATCCCTAGTCCCTAATGCCCAATCCCTAAAAATCCCGCATATGGGCTGGAATGAATTACATATCGAAAAGCCGCACCCACTTCTTGCCGGACTTGACACCGGCGCGCACGCCTATTTTGTGCATAGCTACCATGCGGCAGGCTCGCCGGATGTGATCGCCACCACCCACTATGGACAAACCATCGCCGCGGTGGTAGCGAAGGGTAACATCATGGGTACACAGTTCCACCCGGAAAAAAGTCAGGAAACGGGGCTGCGCCTGCTCAGCAATTTCGTAAGGCTTTGACATGCCCGCTCGCGTCGAACGCATCACCGAATTCCGCCACGCCGACCTGCCCGAACTGGTGCAGGCGACCGAGGACGCCATCCGCGAGGGTATCGGTTTTAACTGGGTGCTACCACCGGGCAAGGATGTGCTCGAGACCTATTGGAAAGGCGTGCTCGTTGTGCCAGAACGCGTGCTGTTTGCCGGCCGGCTTGATGGCACGCTATCTGCCAGCATCCAGCTTTTAAAGCCCGGGCCCAGTAAGGAAACCTCATCATTCGCCGCGCATATTGAGGCGCATTTTGTGGCGCCGTGGGCGCGCGGGCATGGCCTTGCGAAAATGTTGCTGGAAGCAGCCGAGCGTGAAGCGCGCTCGCAGGGGTTTTCCGTGCTGCGGCTTTCTGTACGCGCCACGCAGGAAGCCGCCATCAAGCTTTACGAAGAAAGCGGCTACACCCATTGGGGCACGCTGCCTTACTATGAATTTGAAAGTGCGCAGATGATTCCCGGGCGCTTTTATTATAAAAACCTCGAGCCGATTAGTACGCTGGTATGAACCTTTACCCCGCCATAGACTTAAAAGAAGGACGCTGCGTGCGGCTGCTTCGCGGCGAGATGGATAAAGCGACCATTTTTGATAAAACACCCGCCGATCAGGCCAGGCAATTTGAAGCGGCGGGTTTTTCGTGGCTGCATGTGGTGGATTTAAACGGCGCGTTTGAAGGAAAGCCCATTAATGAACAGGCGGTGAAGTCCATTCGCGCAGGCGTGCGCATGAAGCTGCAACTCGGCGGCGGCATCCGCACGCTCGATCAGATCGATAGCTGGCTTTCGCTGGGTATTTCGCGGGTGATCTTAGGCACCATCGCGCTCAAAAACCCGCCGCTGGTGAAAGAAGCCTGCAAACTATTTCCGGGCAAAATCGTCGTCGGCATTGATGCCAAGGATGGCTATGTCGCAGTCGAAGGCTGGGCGGAAGTTTCCGACATTAAAGCCGCGCAGCTCGCAAGGAAATTCGAAGATGCAGGCGTGGCCGCCATCATCTACACCGACATCAGCCGCGATGGCGCGATGCAGGGGAGCAATGTCGCTGAGACCGTTTCGCTTGCGAAACAGATTTCCATTCCGGTCATTGCTTCCGGCGGCGTCTCCTCGCTTGCCGATATTCGTGCTTACAAAGAGCATGCTGCCAGCGGTATTGACGGCGTGATCATCGGCCGTGCGCTGTATGATGGTGTGATTGATCCGGCCGAAGCGCTGGCGCTGGCAGGTGGCTGATGGATATCATCTATGAAGTGATCGGTTGGGTGGGCATGGTGCTGGTGCTTGGCGCGTATGGCCTGCTTTCGGCCAAGAAAATCGCCAGCGATACGCTCATCTATCACGGCATGAACATCATCGGTGCGCTGCTGCTTGCTGTCTACACCTACTGGAAAGATGCTCTACCCTCCGCCGCGCTGAACATCATCTGGTGTTTCATCGGCGTCTATGCGCTGTGGGGCATCCGCCGTGCGCGCAGAAAGTCAGGCAATGCTTAAAACGCGCATCATTCCCTGCCTTGATGTCAAAGATGGCCGCGTGGTCAAGGGGGTGAATTTTGTGGAGCTGCGCGATGCGGGGGATCCGGTGGAGCAGGCAAAGCTCTATGATGCGGGGGGAGCGGACGAACTCTGTTTCCTCGATATCACCGCCTCCAGTGATAATCGCGGCATTCTCTATGATGTGATTTCGCGTGTGGCCGAGCAATGTTTCATGCCGCTGACCGTCGGCGGTGGTGTGCGCTCGCTCGACGACATCCGCAACCTGCTCCTCGCGGGAGCCGATAAAGTTTCGATCAATACCGAGGCCGTGCGAAGGCCTGAATTTGTGCGTGAAGCGGCGGAAAAATTCGGCAGCCAATGCATTGTGGTGGCGATTGATGCGAAGTCGGAAATAAAAATGAGTGATGCGAGGCCAGCAGGCCGAGCCAGCCCTGCGCAGGGCTCCATGGAGTTTTCAGCAGAAAACTCCGGGAGCAACTTTAAAGTCTACACCCATGGCGGCCGCAAGGAGACCGGCCTTGACGCCGTAGCATGGGCACAAAAAATGGCAGGCTATGGGGCAGGGGAGATTCTGCTCACCTCCATGGATCGCGATGGCACCAAGCAAGGGGTGAACATCGAGCTCACGCGTGCGGTGGCGGACGCGGTGAATATTCCGGTGATTGCTTCCGGCGGCATTGGCACGCTTGCCCATTTTGCCGAAGCAGTGAAGGAAGGGCATGCCAGTGCTGTGCTGGCGGCCTCGGTCTTTCACTACGGTGAATTCACCATCGCCGAGGTGAAAGAGTCTATGCAAAAGGCGGGCATTGCGGTAAGGAGATAGAATGAGTACGAGCGATACATTAGAACGCCTCTACAAGGTTGTGGAAAGCCGCCGCGGCGGTGATCCCGATACGTCCTATGTGGCCAAGCGCCTGAGGCAGGGTACAGCGAAAATTTCCCAGAAGCTGGGTGAAGAAGCGGTCGAAACCGTGATTGCCGCCATGCGCGGGGACAAAAAAGAAATCATCAATGAATCAGCGGATCTGATCTTTCATTGGCTGCTGCTGCTCGTGGATCAGGGCATTACACTGGAAGAGGTAATGGCGGAGATGACGCGCCGCGAGGGCACTTCCGGCCATGTGGAAAAAAAACGAAGAAGGGGTGATCTATGATTGATAACAAAAGCCTGGATGTTTTGTTTAATGACGCACGCACGCATAATGGCTGGCAGCAAAAACCGGTTGACGATAACCTGCTAAAACAGGCCTTTGACCTTGCGAAAATGGCGCCAACCAGCGCCAACATGCAGCCGATGCGTATTGTATTTGTAAAGTCACAGGCGGCGAAAGAAAAACTAAAACCCGCGCTCGACAAGGGTAACATCGACAAAACCATGAGCGCGCCGGTCGTCGCCATTATTGGCATGGATGTGCATTTTTACAATGAGCTACCGCGCCTGTTTCCGCATGTGGATGCGAAAGCATGGTTTAAGGACTTGCCGGAGAATGTTCTCGAAGTGCTGGCACTGCGCAACAGCAGCCTGCAGGGCGCCTATTTCATGCTGGCGGCGCGCGCGGTTGGCCTTGATTGCGGGCCGATGAGCGGCTTTAACAACCAGATGGTGGATGAGCTGTTTTTTAAAGGTACCACGGTTAAATCCAACTTCATCTGCAATCTCGGTTACGGCGATGCCAGCAAGCTCCACCCGCGCAGCCCAAGGCCGGAGTTTGGTGAGTTTTGCAAGATTGAATAGTGGCCGTCATCCCCGCGCAAGCGGGAATGACGATAAAGGAGGAATGAGTGCCCTACGACAACAACAACGTCTTTGCTAAAATTCTGCGCGGCGAGATTTCATGTAGCAAAGTCTATGAAGATGGCTTTGCGCTGGCTTTTTACGATATTGCGCCCGCCGCGCCCACCCATGTGCTGGTGATTCCAAAAGGCGAGTTTGAATCATTTCAGGATTTTGCCGCCAGAGCATCGGCAGAAAAAATGCAGGGATTTTTCTATGCGGTGCAGAAAGTGGCCAGCCAGCTGGGCATGGATAAGAACGGCTACCGTTTGATCAGCAATCATGGTAAGGAAGGTGGGCAGGTTGTGCCGCATTTTCATGTGCACCTGCTCGCCGGCAAGCCGCTGGGCGCACTGGTTGCGGCGTAAACCTTATTCAAGGAGACGGCAATGAAACCATCACACATCGGCGCTCTGGCAGGAGCTGCGGCGCTCGCTGCCATTGGCATCGCTGCTGTCGGTGGCAAGGATAACACTTCGTCGCCGCCGCAGGCGACCGAGTCGCGCTCGCAAGTAGCTAAAGAAAGACGCCCGCGCCCGATTCGCTGGTTTGTGCGGGCGGATAGCAATCGCGACGGCGAGCTGACCAAGGCAGAGTTTCTGGCGTTTCATGAAGGCTACTATAACAGGATGGATATTCGAAAGTCCGGCGCTATTACCCAGCAGGATATTCATACGCTGAACGCCCAAAGGGCAGCCGAGCGCGCCAAGCGCGAAGGCAAGCCCGCCCCGGTGGTTGATTCCAATGCAAAGCCCCGCCCCATCCGCTGGTTTGTGCGGGCGGACGCAAATCGTGATGGTAAGCTCACCAAGGCCGAGTTTTTTGCCCACCACGAAAAGTTTTTCGATGCGGTGGATGTTCGTAAGTCAGGTATGATTACGCAGGCGGATATTCGCGCACACGATGCAGCCAAGCGCGCCGCGCGCTAAGCGGCCTCTTTCAGATCATCAGTTTGTGGCCGCGCCGCGCGCTGCGGCATATGGCGCGGGTTAAACAGCAGGGGCTTCCTGTGATGGTTGCCGTGGAAATAAATGCCCGACCATAGAAAATTGGCTAGCTTATAGTAAGGCGTGTGGTTGAGGTTGGCTGGCCTTGTTTCACCAGTTTTGGGATCCGCCGGATGCGCGCTGTAGTTAATGTCCACAAACAGCAGGTGGTTGGTGATATAAGACGGCAGGAAGAAAAACACAAAGCCATTCGCACCGAGCAAAGCAAACCAGAAAATGAGGTTTGCCGCCGCCATCGTAAGGAAAACAGCAAGGCCAGCCTGTTGAATGAGCGCGGTTTCTTTTGTGTCCCCCCAGTGCTCGCGGTAGCGAGAGGAAACCTGCCGCGAGGAATAGACAAACATGATCTTGCCGAACTGCCAGAGGCTCATGCCCTTGGGCGGGTGAGTGTCGAGTTTTTCATCGTCGGAATACATGTGGTGCAGCAGATGAATCAGCTTCCAGCCGGTAAAGCCCCAGAGCTGGTGGATGCCTGCAATCTGCCCGCACACCCAGTTCAGCCATTTCGGCGAAAAACTGCCATGGGTGGCGTTATGAATCCACACCGCCGACACCCCGCCCACATAGATAGCCGCCGGAATGAGCAGCAGATGCCAGCTGCTTGGCGAAAACACATAGTGCGAGGCGGGCATGACATGAAGAAGAAGCGCAGCTGCCACGCCAACAGTCATCAAGGTAAGGGCGAAGGAGCGCATCTGCAGGAAGCGATCCTGATAAAAACGTTTGAGCAGGGGTGTGGCCATAGAGCGTCTCTATAGCGCGCTGAGCCTCGCTTTTCAAGTGGAAATGCTAGCTTTGCGGCCACGAAGCCGCTCAAAAAACAGATAAATCACCGGGGTAATATAAAGGGTTAGTACCTGCGAGGTGATAAGGCCGCCTACCACCGTTATGCCAAGCGGCTGGCGTAGCTCCGCACCGGCACCAATGCCCAGCGCAATCGGCAGCGTGCCAAACAGGGCGCAGAAGGTGGTCATCATGATTGGCCGGAAGCGCTGCAGGCAGGCTTGGTAAATCGCCTCCTGCGCGCTCATACCCTCCGCGCGTGCGGCCACCGCAAAATCAATCATCATGATCGCGTTTTTCTTCACAATACCAATCAGCAGCAAGAGGCCGATCAGCGCGATGACGTTTAAGTCCATGCCAAACAGCAGCAGCACGAGTATCGCGCCGAGGCCCGCCGAAGGCAGGCCGGAGAGGATGGTCACCGGGTGAATGAAACTCTCATAGAGCATGCCAAGAATGATATAGACCACGAGAATGGTGAGGATAATCAGCATGCCCTGGTTCTTTTCGGAATCTTCAAACGCCTTGGCCGCGCCTTGGAAATTGGTGGTGATGGCCTCGGAAAGACCCGCCTCGCGCTCAAGCGCGCGGATGCGATCCACCGCCTCGCTCAGCGCAAAGCCTTCGGCAAGGTTGAAGGAAATGGTGATCGACGGCATCTGCCCCTGATGGTTGATGGAAAGCGCACCGGTGCGCTGCATCTGGGTGGCGATGCTACTCATGGGCACGAGCGTGCCATCCGCGCTGCGAAGATGAATCTGGTCGATTTCATCGGGCGAGGGGGAGGCATCGCTTTTTGCTTCCAGAATTACCGCGTAATCATTGGTGGGTGTGTAAAGCGTTGCCACCTGCGCCGTGCCGAAAGCCTGATACAGCGCGCGGCGTATGTCTTCAAAGGTGATGCCCATGCTCGCCGCTTTTTCCTGATCAATCAAGAGGTGCGTCTCGAGACTTTTCATCTGCAGGTCAGAGTTTAAGTCACGAAAACCGCTTTCTTTCTTGAGCGCTGCCATCAGCTTTGCCTCAGCATCATAGAGCGCCTCAAGATCGGAGCTTTGCAGCGTGTATTGATAAAGCGCGCGTGAAGGGCGACCGCCAATGGTGATGTTCTGCACCGGCTGCATGAACACATTAATGCCCGGCACACTGGCCGTTTTAGCGCGCAGGCGGGCGATCACCACGCTGGCGTGGTCACGCTCGCTTCTTGGCTTAAGGCTGAAAAACATGCGGCCGGTATTGAGCGCGCCGCGCCCGCCGCCCACCGCGTAAAACACATTCTTCACTGCCGGATCGGCGCGCACAATCTCTGCTGCGGCGATTTGTTTTTCCATCATCGCCTCAAAGGAAATATCCTGCGCACCTTCGGTGGATGCAAAGACAAAGCCGGTATCTTCCAGCGGGAAAAACCCTTTGGGTACGACCATGAATGCACCCACAGTGAGCACGATGCTGGCAAGGGTTGTAAGCAGCGTGGCGCGCTGGTGGCGCAATACCCAGCCAAGGCTTGCCTCATAGCCGCGCACGCTGCGTTGCCACAACCTTTCAAAGCGGCTTTGCTTATCCGGCTGATGCGCGCCTGCTTTCAGCCACCTGCTACAGAGCATGGGAGTGAGTGTGAGCGAGACCAGCGCCGAGACCAGCGTGGCAACGGTGATGGTGACCGCGAACTCGTTAAACAGCCGCCCGATTACGCCGCCCATGAACAAAACCGGAATAAACACCGCCACCAGCGACAGGCTGATGGAGATGATGGTGAAGGTGATTTCACGCGCGCCCTTGATGGCTGCCTCAAATGGTTTCATACCTTTTTCAAGGTAGCGCATGATATTTTCCATCATCACAATCGCATCATCGACCATGAAACCGACGCAGAGCGTGATCGCCAGTAGCGATACGTTATTGAGCGAAAAACCAAGCAGCGCCATCGCGCCGTAAGTGGCCATGATGCACAGCGGAATCGCAATCGCCGGAATAAACGTGGCAGACAGGCTGGGAAGAAACGCATAAATCACCAGCACCACCAGCACCACGCTAAGCGCCAGCGTCAGCTGAACATCATGCACCGATTCACGAACTGCTACTGAGCGATCAAGCATCGGGGTGAGCGTCACGCTTGCCGGAACCTGCGCGCGAAACTCAGGCAGCAGCGCGCGGATATCGTCCACCACCTGAATGGTGTTGGCATCAGGCTGGCGCTGGATGGCGAGCACCACCGAACGCTGGCCGTCAATGAACCCCACCGAGCGATCATCCTCTACTGAATCGGTGACTCTCGCCACATCAGAAAGCCGCACCGGCGCGCCATTTTTCCACGTTACAATCAGCGGCCTGAAGGTCGCCGCATCCATCGGCTGGCCGGCGACTTTGAGGTTAAAGAGCTGCTTTTCGCCGCTGATGACGCCGGTGGGCGCGTTTGAGCTGGCAGCGGCCACCGCGCGCTCCACATCATCAAAACTGATATCATGGCCGGCGAGCGCGCGCGGATCCGCCTCAATGCGCACCGCATATTTCTGCGCGCCGAAAATCTGTACCTGTGCGACGCCGGAGACCATCGAGATGCGCTGCGCCATCAGCGTATCGGCATATTCATTTACTTTGGAAATGGGCAGCGTGTCCGACGAGACGGCGATGAATAAAATCGGTTGGTCAGCGGGATTGATTTTGCGAAACGATGGCGCGGTCGGCATCTCCGGCGGCAGGCGGCTTAAGGTCGCGGCGATCGCTGTCTGCACATCCAGCGCCGCGCCGTCAATATTGCGGCTGAGCTCAAACTGCAGGGTAATTTCCGAAACGCCGAGATAGCTGGTGGACGTCATGGATGTGATGCCGGCGATGGTTGAAAACTGCCGCTCCAGCGGCGTGGCCACCGACGAGGCCATCGTCTCCGGGCTTGCCCCGGGCAGGCGCGCGGTCACCTGAATGGTAGGAAAATCCACCTTCGGCAGCGCCGAGACCGGCAGCGCGCGATAACCCGCAAAGCCCGCCACCACCACCGCCAGCATCAAGAGCGTCGTGAAAACCGGCCGGCGAATACAGAATTCTGAGAGGTTCATTTCACCTCCACCTGGCTCCCATCGCTCACCCTCAAAAGTCCATCCGTGATGACGCGTGCGCCTTCTTCCAGCCCGCTTTCAATCACGGCGACATCTGCCATGATTCTTGCCACCGTCACGCCGGTGCGCTTTGCCTTGCCGGCTTCGTCCACCACAAATACAAACCGCGCGCCCTCATCGCCTTGAATGGCGGTTGCGGGAACGGTAAGCGCTGCCTGCTCTATGCCAAGCGTGAGCGTGACGCGCAGGAACATGCCCGGCCATAGCGCTTCATCTTCATTGGCAAAACGCACATGCGCGGCGAGGGTGCCGCTGGTCATATCCACGGCGTTATCAAGATAATCGAGCGTGCCCTGCGAAGGCGTCTGGGAGCCATCAGCGAGCGCTGCCGCACTCACGGTGCCAGCTTCCATGGCGCGGCGCAGCTCGCCCGCATAGCGCTGCGGGATAGCTACCTGCACACGCAGCGGCTGGATCTGGTTAATGGTAACAAGCGCTGTGGTGTCATTGGCTTTCACATTATTGCCGCGTGTGGCGTGGATGCTGCCGGCGCGGCCAGAAATCGGCGCGGTGATGCGTGTATAGCCAAGCATCACGCGAACATTTTCAAGGCTGGCCTGCGTTGCCTGCACAGCTGCTTGCTGCGCTTCAAATGCGGCGCGCGTGTCATCCACCCGCGCTTTGGCCACCGTATTCGTTTTAAACAATTCCTGCGCGCGCTCATATTGCAGGCGGCTATTCGTCAGCTGAGCGTTATCACGCGCCAGCGCGGCTTCCAGCTCGCGCGCCTGCGCCTTCAGCGCGCGGTCATCCAGCTTGAAAAGCAGCTGGCCTTCTTTCACCAGATCGCCATCCTTAAACGCCACCTCGGTAATCTGCGAGTCCAGCCGCGATTTCACC
>Ga0315900_10007545_pt1 | contig 14250 bp, 6 predicted proteins | sample LakEriMetagenome_FD_203521 | JGI IMG/M metagenome (GOLD analysis project Ga0315900, IMG submission 203521) | Freshwater fungal communities from buoy surface, Lake Erie, Ohio, United States - Buoy 12 MA114 | ecosystem: Environmental > Aquatic > Freshwater > Lake > Lake biofilm | place: USA: Lake...
AAATCATTGAACAAGGCAACTTCTTCTCCTTTTTCCTGTAGGGCCAAAGTGTACAGCAAGGGAAGGTAGTGCTCTGGAGTGGGAATGGCCAGATCAAATGCTTTACCTTGTGAGCGAAACTGAATTAGGGGTTGATGATCGCCTGTTCGAATGCTGTTTTTCATTTTTTCAGAGGCTTCCAAGGCCCAGTCATAACCAAAGGTTTCACTCAGTCTTCTCCATTCTACTTTCCCGAGGTTGTGGACCATATTACCGCTTCCCACAATAAGGACGCCTTTACGGCGCAGGGCAGCCAGTTGCTTGGCCAAATCATAATGCCATTGTGCGGATTGGCGGTAGTCCAAGCTCATTTGAATCACCGGCACATCTGCATCAGGGTAAAGGTGTTTGATGACCGACCAAGCACCGTGGTCCAATCCCCATTTTTCATCTAACTCCACCTTGGTGTGGGTAATGAGCTGTTGGGTTTCTTTGGCCAATGTCGGGCTTCCGGGTGCGGGATACTGCACATCGAACAGGGCTTTAGGGAATCCGCCAAAGTCGTGGATAGTGCGGGGTTGCTGCATGGCAGTTACAAAAGTACCCGGAGTTTCCCAGTGCGCTGAAATGACCAGAATTGCGCTCGGACGAGTAATTTCTTTGCCCACCTTGCGAAATCCAGTTACAAATTCGTTTTCTTCAATGGCATTCATTGGACTTCCATGACCCAGAAATAAAACAGGCATTTTAGCGGTATTGCCGAAATCACGGGTCATATTGCTTAATTCTTGAATTTTCATCGTTGCTCCAATGGCTGGCAAAATTGCTAGTGTTTTTAAAAAATCTTTGCGATTCATAATGGGTGCTTTACAGGATTGAACTAGTTGAATTCTGTGACAAAGTTGGGGAGGGAGGGTGCTCCAACGGTATCAGAATTCGGAAAATCGGTGTTGTTTTTAAGCAAGGAGTTCTTAGTCTTCCCCGGGGTTTTGCTCGATCGAAGGTAATTGGGGTAAATGGATGTGGAACTGCACGGCTAACCATCTCGATAAAATAACAACAGCAGCAGCAGCGCTTTCGGTCATCTCCTTTGGCAACTGCAGGGCAGCACAACCAAAATAAACAGCTCCTCCAGCCACACAGGCGAGCGCGTAAATATCTTTTCGAAATAGAAGCGGCACCTCGTTCAACAAAACGTCCCGTATCACGCCTCCCAAACTTCCGGTAATCGTTCCCATTACTACACAAACCCAAAATGGCAAGCCCGCTTCCAGGCTTTTTGTAATTCCGACGATGGTGAATAAACCCAGTCCGATGGTGTCGAATAAAAACAAGGTATTTCCCCATCGAAGCAGTTGCTCTTTGAAGAGTAGGGTAGCGAGCAAGGCCCATCCAGTAGCAATAAAATAGTTTGGATCGAGCATCCAAAAGGGCGTTACGTCCAGCAGTAAGTCCCTTAATGTGCCGCCTCCAATAGCTGTAACCAATCCAATGATGTAGGCTCCGAACCAATCGATTTGTTTGCCAGAGGCAAGTCGGATCCCACTAATGGCAAACGCGAACGTTCCGAGAAAGTCAATAAGGCTGCTGAAGGGCATTTCGTTTGATCGGTGTTGAATTCTTTATGCAAAGAAATGAACCGTAATTAAGGTAACGGCTGCAAATTAATGGCTATTTATCCATTGTACAAGGTCCTGTACCATTTCTTTGGTAATGGTGTGTGGGGCTGGGTATTCGCGATAAGTGGGCTGTAGGCCTAAGCTCCCCAAATAGGCCTTGCTAGACCGGGCATATTGAATGTTCAATACAGCATCTTGCGTACCATGGGCAATAAATACCTTTAAATTTTGCAGCGATTGATGGGTAGCCAACTGTGGTTTGATTTCTTCCAGTAACCTCCCACTCATTAGGGCAATTCCATGTACTAAATCGGGTCGGGTGAGTCCGATGCTGTAACTCATGATGGCGCCTTGACTGAATCCACCCAAATATACCTTGCCCTTAATCTGGTAATTGGCTTTCACTTGTTCAATAAATTGGATCAAAAGGGCTCTGCTACTTGCCTCCTGCTCCCGATCGTAAACGGGTTTACCGGAGGAAAAATCAACCTGGTACCAGGCAAAACTGTTAGCATCCAATTGCAGTGGGGCCCGTGCAGCAATGACCAAAAAATGGGCTGGCACTTGGTTGGCTAATGAAAACAGGTCTTGTTCATTACTTCCAAGGCCATGTAATAAAATTAGCACAGGGGTTTGATCCGTTTTCTCGAGGGGCGCCCGGACTAAATAGGGGAGAGGTAACAATGGATCTGTGGCCATAACAGCGGGAGTGCAAAAAGCAAACATACAAGTGATGAATAATAATAGGTGCATCGTGAAGAAAAGGAATAAAAAGGTCAGCTTACTCCAGCATCAACGCAACATGAAATAAGCTCAACCAGCTTGTTGAAATTAACAAGACAAAAGTAGGTTGGCAACTTCCCTAATAGGTATCAGAAAACGGAAGTCCGATATTGATTTTTGGAAATAAATGCGAAGGTGGTAAATGAAACAGCTCAAGAAGTAATCGCATGCATTTCCGCTCGAAACTGACTGGGTGTTTGACCGGTTTTTTTCTTGAATACGGCGGTGAAATACGCTTTTTCTTGGTACCCTAGTTCAAATCCAATTTCGGCAATAGGTTTATTGGAAGTAGCCAGCAGGTTTTTGGCTTCAATTAGTTTGCGGGTTTCAATCATTTCCGAAACGCTTTTTTGGAGAATTTGGTTACAGATCAGGTTGAGGTTCCGGGCGGTCATAAATAACTTTTCGGCATAAAAATCAACGCCCACGGGACGCCGAAAGTTGTCTTCCAAAATGGCTAAAAAGTTTTTGAAGGTGGTGTTTTGACTGGGGAGTTGTCCGGAGCTATTCGGTGCTACCTTTTGGCGCTCTGCTTCGATCATAGCAAGGAGGCCATTGAGTAAATGCCTGACCACCGCCAGGTCTGGGATTATTTCCTGCATTTCTCCATTAATCAGCTCACAAAGTCCTACTAATCGATCAAACGATGGGCCCTTTTCAAGAGGCAAGTTGGCATGGTCGTGGTAATGTGCATAAAGCTGGAAAGCAGACTCCGCAATGAACTCGCTTTTAAACCGAAGCACCCACATTTGACATCGGCCATTTTCCGTCCGGGGCATTACCCGGTGGATTTTTCCCTTGGTAACGAAACTTACGAAGGGAGCTCGCAGGGTCGTCAATTTGAAATCAATAAAATGTTCCAATTGACCCTGTATTCCCACAATCAGCTCCTCATAATCGTGGTAATGGGGTTCATCCGGGGCAGCCTCAATCTTGCTTACCTCCGCTTCGGTCAGGGGGAAAATCTTAAAGAGTTGACTCCAGGCACGCTGCTGGCTCATGGACAAGCGTTTTTTTGGTGAATTTGGTTCTGTGTTTTGATTCTAGATGTAACAAAAGGAGGGTCAGGCAGGTTCAATAGATACTTAATCTATGAAGCAAACAAATTCTAAAGCCTCTTTTTATAGTGATTGCCGAGTCAACTGCCTTATGAACCATCTACGAGTTCGTGGATTTCTACCTCAATGATTATTATCAAAACAAAGGCCCGGACATCGAGGCAAATGTAAAACCCTTTCCATTTATTATTTTAATAACGGTCATTCGCGTTTGCCCTGGTAAGCCTCTTTTCCTTGGTGGTCCATCCTGGATTTTTTCGTCTACATAATTCATTGCTTAGTTTATTTTTATAAATTATCCAGCGGTTTAATATTAGTTGGATTTGCAGTAAAGAGGAAATTTTGGCTAACCTTAGCAAAAACCTATCCCTGGAAAACAAAATAGTAATTATTTCGTTTATAAAAGTATTACTTGTAAATCATTGAATGGTATGAAAATTTCATCTTACCCTCTTCTACTCCTGCTCTCCTTTTTCTACTTAGCTTGCCGGACCTCCGATCCAGAACCCCCAGCCCCTGAGCCTTGGAAAGAGGTTCCCGCTTTTACCTATTTTTTTAGAAACGCTATCAGCAGTGGCGTTTGGGACGATCAACTATATGTACTTACAGAATATACCCTCTCTGAGGTTCAACCGGATGGCTCAGCCCTTCACCGCTCCCTTCCGTATAGAGCCAGAGTACCACTTCCTCTCACCCGCGATTACCTGGTCCTGTACCAAGCCCTGCCGGGAGGATTGTTGTTTGTCCCTACGGAGCGTCCGGATGCAGATCCAGAAGACCGGGTCTTTCTATCCTTTGATTCACTCGGCTACGGTAATGCCAATACGATGGAACAGCACCTTTCCAAACTTAATGTGGCAGTGAATAGCAAGGGGCAGCTACTTTTACCGCTCAAAAATGAGAGGGAGGAAGAGGCTTTGTTTTTATTCAACGTCCAACTTTCAGTTGACCGACAACGGGTTGAGGAGGTCCGTTTTCAAAAAATAGAGGACTACCCGGATTTTGCTCACACCAGTTCGGTGCAATTGATGGGAGATGACTTTTTGGTAGGCCTCGTTTCTCAGCAGGGATACTCCTTTAAAGTGTATCCCGATGGGCAAACCCAAAAAGTATCGGAGGATCCTATTTACAAAGTGTACCCAGCCACCGATAAATGGTACGCCTGGGGATCTCCAGGAGGTACCTACTTCTCAGAGGATGACGGTGAAACCTGGACCTGGGTGGCCGATAGCCCCGTGTCGTTTGGAATTCCCGACATCACCATCATGAAAGGATACTCTACGTTTAACAATCGAAGGGTAACTTGGAATTCAGTCAACTTATATGAATTGACGGAGCGCAGCGATCAGCCTGGATTTCGGCATCGCCCTTTGAACACCGAGGGCTTATCGGGGCACATCCTCCTCGAGTTGCGTGAATGGAGAGGACATGTGTACGCAATTACGCCTTCAGGCGTATTTTCAAGAGGGTTGGAGGACTTCTTTACCGAGGCGAATTGAAAAGTTTGACTCGGATTAGCTGGTTTTAATCAACTGTGCTAACCGAATCATAACTCGAAAGGAACGATCTGGGTTTGATATCTGATTAACAGTTCCTGTAATCATTATTCGCTGTGAAGGACTGTAATAAGCCAACGCCCCGGATAACCCCGAGTGTCCAATAAAAGCTGGCACGGTGCCAAAAGGATTTAGAATCCAGGGTAGTTCGAAAAGTTGGATCCCTATTCCTGCTTTCATTGGAAAAAAGATCTTGTTCCATTTTTGAAGCGAAGGGAGATAGCTTTGGGGAAATAATTCTCCTAAAAAAAAGCCCTCTAAAAACCGAAGTAAGTCGCAGGATGAAGATACCATCCCTCCATCTGGTCCAAAAGAAGCCATCGCTTTGGGGATCCTCAAAACCTGGTCGCGAAAGGACAAGGGTTGAGGCTGAGAATCGGTTGGATCTGCATATAAATAAGTCTGGGAAAGACCAAGAGGAGAAATAATTTCTGAGTGGCAATAGGCAGCAAAGGCTACCCCTGTGCAATTTTCAATCATTCTTCCAAGCAGTTGAAAATTAGTGTCAGCGTATTTTGCTTTATGCAAGGTTCCGGGAGCAAAATGTGGGTGCATCGATTTACTAAGTGCTATAGCTTCCTCAAATGTCCACCCTTGATCTATTCCAGCTGTCAAACGTTTTTCTAGTGAAGTTCCATCAGGTCCCTTCCCTTGAAAATAATCTGGTAATCCAGAGGTATGAGCCATTAATTGCCCAATAGTAATATGGGCTGAATAATCCATGCCTTTGAATACATGCAAATCTTTCATAACCTCCGAACCCAAGAACTTACCAATAGGATCCTCCAAACGCCATACGCCCCTTGATATTAATTTCAACACAAGGGCAGTGGTAAACAGTTTGGTAGTACTAGCTATGAAAAAGGGAGAATCAGCAGACAGATTTCCTGAGGCGCCATTCCAGATCTTGTTATCGAACTTCAAGGCAAATGTAGTACCAAATACAACTTTACCGTCAATGGACTTATCGAGTATGCCTTGGATGGCTTGAGTATTTTTCATGTCAATTTATTCAATAATTGGAGGCACAATATTACCAATAAAGTCAATAAAAATAATAAAGGGGGGAGACAGTCAAATTACCAACGCAGTGGAGATTATTCGAGTTAACCTGCTGAATGGTGAATCGCATTTTAACCCAAGGATACATGCTCGGTTGAAACAGTCTTCAGATTACCCAACTCATCTTGGCAAAGGATGAGAAATTGCAACTTCGTAATGCTTTTGGGGTCAAACTTGACCTCAAATAAAATCGAATGGTTCGCTCTTTATTGCTTCAAACGGGTTGTGCCACCTCCTCTGGACTAAGTTCAACAAAATCTAATTCGATTAAATGCAACAATAGACCAATTTTTGTATATTCGATATATGGATACTGATTATAAAAATTATTTATGATATTGGACAAAACTCACAAATAATTGAATTTCAATTTATTTTTCAACTATAATTTTTTTTAATTTGTTAATACATCATGCTATTTACTTCTGCTCGAAAAATTTTAACGTAGCTTTACAAGGTAATATACTATTTAGTTACATTATTAAAACAAGATGTTTTTTAATCTTTTATTTTATAGCAAATAAAAAGTTGCAATGAAACTATTCTACTCTTTTATTGTCGTGTTTTGCCTTTTGCTTACAGGACATTCGCTTCAGGCACAAACGCTCTCCTATGAGTTGGATAATCACTCATGGAAAGCGGCCACTGACGCCTCCGCTTTCTTGGATTCTGAGCAAATTCGATTAAACTCTCTGTTGGCACTACCCGACTTGCCTACTGAGGATCGCGTTTTACACACTGCTGCTCAGAGGATGATTACCTACATTCAGGCAGATTTGTCAACATCAGGCAGCTTAGGAAATTTAATTCTTCACTCCTACAAAAAGGTAGTTTCTGACGCATTGACAGTGGCAGACCTTAAGCCTCTCAATCCGATTTGGTTACATGATCAATATGTTCCAATTTTGATTGAGCAGCTAAGTTCCTCAACAGTTGCTGCTCCACAATCAGCCAATTAATCCTCTTTTTATTCGCTAAGCGTTTATCTCATGAAAAAGAATTATACATTGAAGGTTGCGTACCTTCTTATACTCCCACTGTTAGCGGTCGGATTCGTCGGCCAAGCACAGACGACCTTGGTAGATCCCACCGGTGCAGGTGGATTTGAGCTAGGGACAGGTTCCTTCGCAGACAATGGATGGACAGTTGTAAATGGTTCCGGCGTGACTAACCAATGGTTTACAGGAACAGCACCAAGTTTGTTCACTTCTCGAAGCGCGTACGTGAGTAATGACCCAACTGGCAGTACTCATAATTACCTCACTTCATCGGGTTCTTTAGTACATTTTTACAGGGACATCACCCTTCCAGCAGGCCAGACAAGTCTTTCTTACTCCTACCAATGGTATGGAGGAGGTGAAAGCACTTACGACTTCATACAAATTTCTGTTGGTTCTACCTCCATTACTCCTGCCGCACAGTCAGGGACCTCTGGTTCGGTTTCACCTATAACAACACCAATCATTGCGGGCACAACAGTTATCGGAGCGCATAACTTACAAACAGCCTCCATACAGAACGTTTCCGGTACAGTATCCTCCGCTAATTTTGGCAACTGCAGTTCCCCAGCCACCATTAGGCTTTTTATTACATGGAGAAACGACGGGTCTGGAGGTACACAACCCCCATCTGCCATTGATAATTTTTCTTTAATTAGTTCAGTTCCTGCAAGTTCTCCACTTAGTGGAACTGTTACGGTGGGTCCTACTGGTACTTATCCAACTCTTACTGCAGCTGTTAATGCAGTTAATCAGAGTGGTGTCAGTGCAGCTACTATCATTGAATTGCAAGCTACCTACACTGGAGCTGGAGAGGTATTTCCGATTGTCCTTGCGGGACAAACTAATTGTAGTCCACCGACATCAACAAATACAGTAACCATACGTCCTGAGTTGGGATCACCTGTATTGACCATATCCAGTTCAACCGCAAGTCAGCCTGCCATTGATATTAATGGTGGACAATGGTGGCGAATTGATGGACGTCCGGGAGGAGTTGGAACTAGCCGCAACCTGATTATTGCAAGCACAGTTACTACTGGACAAGTAGTTCGGTTTATTAACGAAGGATCCAACAACATCCTCCGCTTTTGCAGTCTTCGAGGTGTCAACACCTCTACCACAAGTGGGGTAGTGTTGTTTAGTACTACCTCTGGCGCAAACGGTAATGACAACAACCTTGTAGAGCAGTCTGATATCCGGGATGGTGCCACCACACCTGTTAATGGAATTTATGCCTCTGGTACCACTACAACTCCTGCAACCTTGAATTCTGGAAATACCATTTCCAATAACGAATTCATCAATATTTTCGGTGCATCATCAATTTCTTACAGTATCAATGTAGTCGGTGGTAATTCAGAGTGGACTATTTCAGGCAACAGTATCTACCAAACCGTTTCCCGTTCCACGACCACAACCTGGGGGGGGATTCAGGTTAGTAACACGACTTCAGGTAATAATTTCACAGTCTCTGGCAATTACATCGGCGGAACCGCTCCTCTTTGTGGAGGCACCCCTTTGACTTTCACTGGAGCAGCTGTTAACTTCCGAGGGATCAACATAGGTCTTGCGGGGTCAGTGGTATCTACCTTTAGTAATAACTTCATCCAAAATATTAATATTACCACTACTAACACAGCAGGGTTTAACGGTGGTATATTAGCGGGACAGGGTTTGTTAAATATTAGCAACAATACAATAGGATCTGCTTCCACAACTGGAAACATCACAATTTCTGCATCTGGATCCGCTTATGTTTTCAGTGGGATCATCTGTGGAGGTTTAACCCCTGCAAGTTTGATGAACCTGACAGGCAATACGATTGCAGGTATAAGTCTTACCGTGACTGGAACCCCGGCGACCGTTCCAACTTTTAGAGGCATATCGGTTCAGGGAACTGCCACTGGAGTAAATTATAATGTCAGCAACAACTCTGTAGGTAGTACAACAGTACCTGGGAGTATCACGTACTCTGGCAATTCAATCCTAACAGGGATTATAACTTTTTGTAATGCAGTAGGGCAAACGTTTAATTCCAATACCGTTGCAAACATGGTGAACAGTAATACTGGAACCAATGCATCGGCTTACGGCATGCAGCTACAAGGTTCTGGAACCAGTCCCAATTTTTTAGGAACTTTTACTGCCACAAATAACCTGGTCAGAGACATCAGTACCGCCAGTGCATCGGCAACCTTTGTTTCGGCCGCAGGCTTAACAGTTAGTGGAACGGCACAAGTAGGAGGAAGTAACCTGATCAGTCAAAATACGATTCACTCAATATCGAACACGAACGCAACTGCAGTGGCTACTATTGCTTTTGGTGCGATATTTACACTTCCCACAACTACCACCAATCTGGTAGAGCGTAACTTTATCCACAGCATCTCCCTTTCAAATACTGCAGTTGGAGCAGCTAATGGCATAACTGGTTTTCAAGTAAATGGGGGTAATTCAACCTACCAAAACAACAAGGTACGTGTGGGTATTAATGCTGCAGGTACAGCTGTGTTGGGAGGCTATACCATTACAGGCATTACTGAAGCCGCCGGTAGTAACAACTTTTACAATAACAGCGTTTACGTAGGAGGAGCTGCTGTTACAGGAACGAATAATTCGTTCGCCTTCCGGAGTTTAAACGCAACTACCCCTAGAAACTATCGAAGCAATATTTTCTTAAATAACCGTTCAAATGGTACTGGAACTGGAAAGCACTATGCAATAAACCTCGTAGGCACCGCACCCAATCCAGCTGGAGTATACTCAGAAAATAATTTGCTTTTAGCTCCCGGCACAGGAGGTTTCGTTGGACTCTACAATGCTCTAGATCAAGCAAGTATTAATGATTGGCGGAGCGCCACTGGTAATGACCTGTATAGTTTGAGCTCAGATCCCCTTTTCGTAGCTCCCGATGGTTCAGCTTCTTCGGTAGACCTTCACATTCAGCCATCCGTTGCGACCCCTGTAGAAGCAAACGGTGCGGCGATTCCCGGAGTCTCAACCGACTTCGATGGACAAACACGCTCTGGACTAACCGCTTCCGATATTGGAGCAGATGCGGGTAACTTTACACCGCTATCGAGTGATTTAACCCCTCCGGGCATTGCTTTTACCGCTTTAGCCTCCAATAATTGCGGAGCCGGTAATATTGACCTGACTGGGGTAGCAATCACGGACCAATCCGGAGTACCAACCATGGGTGCATTGGTACCAAGAATATACTACCGTAAAAACACTGGAACTTGGTTCTCCAAACCAGGCACTATTTCTTCCGGTACATCAACGAATGGCACATGGACATTCTCAATGGTCGTTAGTGACCTAGGTGGAGTTTCAAATGGTGATATCGTTTCTTACTACGTTATTGCTCAGGATATTGCCACTACCCCAAACATAGGGTCTTTTGCTCCTGGTGTGGTTGCAACTGATGTGAATTCAGTTTCTGCCCATCCAGTTGCACCTCAAAGTAGCAGTATTTTAGTCCCATTGTCAGGAACGTATACGGTAGGTGCCGGAGGAAATTATTCGACTATTGCGTCTGCTATTGCCGCTTACAACCTTGGATGTATCAATGGCCCAGTCACGTTTTCATTAACAGATGCCACCTACACTGAAACCCTTCCATTAGTAATCAATGGAATTCCAACTTCCAATTCAACCAATACGCTGACCATTAAACCCGCTACAGGGGTAAACGCGGTCATTTCTGGTTCCTCTACAACTTCAATCTTCACATTAAATGGTGCGGATTGGGTGACAATTGATGGATCCAACGGCGCGGGTACGAACTCAGTTTGTCCAGCAAGCAAAGCCAGTAGGAATTTATCTATTATTAACACCTCCACTGCTGCATCCACAACTGGCCTGTTCGTTTCTAGTTCAGCAATTAATCCTGCGACTAACTTAACTATTAAAAACTGTACCATTCAAAGTGGTGTTTCCACTACAGCAACTACCTATGGGATTGCTGCTGGAGGGGCTACCATTGGTTCTACAGGTTTTGATATCGACAATCTAACAATTGAAAACAACAGCGTAAGTAAAGCTTACAATGGTATTTCAGTGTTAGGAACCAATAATCTACCGAATAACAACGACAACTTGGCTATTCGCCTTAATGATATTGGTTCAAGTACAGTATCTGATTACATTACCAACAAGGGTATTGACCTAAGCTACTCAGCTGGTGCACAAATCACCGCCAATACCATTTTTAATATTACTACGACTACAACTGCTACCAATTCTGTCATTGGTATTGATTTGGGAGCTGGTATGAGTAATTCCGTAATTAGTAAAAACACGCTTGATAATATTTTACAGCCCAATCCAGGAGGCTGGACAGCCACTGGTATTGTGATTACCTCTACTACCGCTGTTGATAATATATTACTATCTAACAATATTATCAACAACGTACGAAATACCAACTGGAGTACCACAAGCACTATCAACCCATTTGGTATTCGATTAAATGGTGGAACAAATACAAAAATATACAACAATACAGTTGTTTTCGACGGTGCCATTCCTACTGGAACTACATCTGCCGGTATGAGTGCTAACCTTGCAATTACTTCTACTTCGGTAACGGGTACTGATCTTCGAAACAATATTTTTGTTAACAAACACACGTTTAACGTAGGTGGATCCTTTGCATACAATATTTTCCTCTCTTTTACAGGAATTACTTTTGCAACTTCCAACAACAACGATTACGCAGGAACCCCATCAACCAATGCCACCTACCGGGTTGGTTGGGACGGAGGTACTGCTCGTGCTACACTGAATGATTGGCGTTCTTACACCGCACAGGATTTAAAATCACTGGCTGTACTTCCTGTTTTTGTATCAGCATCTGATCTCAGACTAAATTCCGGGGATCCTACTAACGCCACCCTGTTCTGTGGCGGTACGGCTCTGGCAGCAGTCACTGATGATATTGATTGCCAAATTCGCAAATCATTTAGCCCGTCAATGGGAGCGGATGAAGTTGCGGTTACCATACTTGCATCAATTGCTGTATCAGAGACATCCGGTACCAATAATGATGATGGAGTGATCTGTGCTGGAAGTTCTGCTACCTTAACTGCATCCGGTGGAGGTTCTTACTCCTGGAGTACCGGTGAGACAAGCGCATCCATCTCAGTTTCAACAGCAGGAACTTACACTGTAACGGTAACAGACCCTTCTGGTTGTGTTACAACCGTCTCCACCAGTGTAACTGTAAACCCCAATCCGATAGCCTCTATTTCAGTAACGGAAGGTTCCGGCACCACACCAAATGACGCTATTATCTGTGCAGGATCAACAGCAACTCTTACAGCCTCTGGTGGAAACACCTACTTGTGGAGTACAACCGAGACTACTAGCTCAATAACCGTAAATCCAAGCTCTAGTGAAACATATTCGGTTATTGCTACTAACTCTGATGGTTGTACCAATTCTTCAAGCACAGCAATCACCGTTAAACCGTTACCAACACCATCAATTACAGGAACAAACGAAATCTGTGTTGGGGAATCCTCCTCCTTCATTGCAAATGGAGGATCCAATTACTTATGGTCTACTGGTGCAACTAGCTCTGCCATCACAGTAAGTTTGGCTGGAACTTACACTGTTACTGCAACTAATGCAGATGGTTGCACAGCCTCTGCGACCCGCAGCCTAACAGTTAATGCACTCCCGACACCAACCATTTCTATCGCTGAATCATCTGGACTTACTCCAAATGATGGAACAATCTGCGATGGAAATTCAGTTACTTTAACTGGAGGCGGTGGTGTATCCTACTCTTGGAGCACTGGTGAAACATCTACTGCAATAACAGTGACACCAACATCAAATACAACCTATACTGTTACTGCTACCTCTAGTCAAAACTGTTCTGCTTCAGTTTCCAGTAATGTGACGGTAACCCCTTTACCGACTGCTAGCTTCGCAGAAACTCAACCTACTACCTGTGTTTCATCAGATGGTTCAATTACTGTAAACCCTTCTGGAGCGGGTCCATTCTCGTATCTATGGAGTACTGGTGCTACCAGCCAAACCATCTCAGGTCTTGGAGTTGGGAGTTTCTCTGTTACTGTAACTAGCACGGGCACTGGATGTACCGTTGTTGCTAGCTCCAACTTAATTGGTCCTGGTGGTTGTGATGTTTGTCCTACTATTGCTTCTCTGAGTGCTACACCTTCTCCGAATTGTGTGAACGCATCTACAACTCTAAGCACCAGTGGTATGCTCAACTTGGGTAATACTTATGGAATAAATTTTGTTGAATTTACTACTCCAACAACTAGTCCCTATTCAGGGGGTACAGTTATTGCTAGTGTTTCTAATGCCAACTTGTCAGCTGGCGGTACATCAGCTACCACCACAACAACGTTCTCAACAGCCGGTATACGATATATATACGCTATTCTGTCTCCTGCTCCAACCGATCCTACTTGTCGTCCGTCCGTCTCCACTACACTTACGGTGAACGGCCTTCCATTGCCATCCACCAGTATTACAGAGAACAGTGGTGTTCAACCAAACGATGGAATATTGTGCGCAGGGGCTAACGGTACGATAACTGCCTCTGGAGCCTCCACCTACCTTTGGAGCACTGGAGCAACAACCTCATCTATTTCTGTTGGCTCTGCTGGTTCTTATGTGGTTACCGCTACAGACTCAAATGGATGTACTGCCACTACATCAAGTACAATTACAGTCAATCCGCTTCCAACGCCCGCTATTTCGGTAACGGATAATTCTGGACTCACGCAAAACGATGGTGTAATTTGTACAGGCGCCTCTGCATCACTAACTGCTAGTGGAGGAAACGTGTTCCTTTGGAGCACTGGTGCAACAACCGCTACCATCACCACTGGAATAGCAGGAACCTACTCCGTGATAGTTACAAATGCAAATGGTTGCTCAGCTTCCACTTCTAGTGCTATCACCGTCAATCCGCTACCTACTCCCACTACATCTGTGGTAGAAAGTTCCGGAACTACAGCTAACGATGGAATTACTTGTTCCGGGGCAGCTGTTACTATTACAGCGACCGGAGGTACTGCTTATGTTTGGAGCACAGGCGCTACTACATCAGCGTTGTCAGTCAATCCAGTTGCGACTACCACGTACACGGTAACCGTTACGAATGCAAATGGTTGCTCAGCGACCACCACTCGTACTATCACAGTTAATC
>Ga0315900_10007547_pt1 | contig 14249 bp, 13 predicted proteins | sample LakEriMetagenome_FD_203521 | JGI IMG/M metagenome (GOLD analysis project Ga0315900, IMG submission 203521) | Freshwater fungal communities from buoy surface, Lake Erie, Ohio, United States - Buoy 12 MA114 | ecosystem: Environmental > Aquatic > Freshwater > Lake > Lake biofilm | place: USA: Lake...
GCCGCGCCTCAGAACCGGTCGAGCAGGCGTCGCAGATAGTCGCGCTCGGCCTCGGGCCGCGTGAGTTCGCCCGAGCGGCGCTGCAACTCGCGCGACAGTTCCTCGGCACGGCGGCGCACCTCGGCGGTGTCGGGCACGCGCGTGTCGTCGGTTGCAAGCCCGCCCGTGCTGCCCTCGCCCCGGCCGAGCGGATCGCGCCGGCCCAGGGGGTCGGCCCGGCCGACCGCTTCGCCCTCGCCGCCCTCATTCAGCCGGTCCTCAGCCATCGCCTCGCCGAGGTTGCGCATCCCCTCGCGCAGCGCGTCGAGCGCCTCGGCCTGCCGGTCGAGGGCGCCCGGCAGGTCGCCCTCGCGCAGCGCCTCTTCGGCATCCTGCATGGCCTGCCCCGCGCGGTCGAGCGCGCGCCGCGCGGCATCTCCCGATTGCGTTCCCTCCCCGGGAAGCTGTCCGTCCTGCACCCCGTCGAGCGCGCCGCGAAGATCGCGCTGGCGGCCGGCAAGCCCGTCCGCCCCCGGCTCCCCCCGCTGCCCGGGTTGTCCCTCCTGGCCTTGCCCTTGCTGGCCTTGCCCCTGTTGGCCTTCCTGCCCGGGCTGCTGTCCCTGCTGCCCCTGCTGGCCGTCGCCACGGCGAAAGCTCTCCTGCAGTTCGCGAAAGGCGTCGTCCGAAAGCTGCTGCTGCTCGCGCAGCGTCTCGGCGAGGTCGCGCATCGCCTGCTCGCCGGGGCTGGCCTGGCCCTGGCCGCCCTCGCCCTGAGTCACCTGCATGTTCTCCATCATGCGGCGCAGCATCTCCATCAGTTCGGCCGCCTCGGCCATGCGCCCCTCGCGCATGAGTTGCTCGAGTTGGTCGAGCATCTCCTGCAGCTGGTCGGCCTCCATCTGCATGCCTTCGGTCTCGGCGCGGGGTTGGGAACCCTCGCGCTCGGCCTGCTCGGCAAGCTCGCGCATGTAGTCCTGCAGCGCCTCGCGCATCTCCTGCATCAGCTGGTCGATCTCGCTCTGGTCCGCGCCTTCGCGGATCGCCTCGTCGAGACGGTCCTGCGCGCGTTGGAGCCGCTCGAGCGCCGAGGCGAGATCGCCCTCCTCGAGGAGCAGCGCGATCTCCCACAGTGCCTCGGCGATCTCGTCTCGCGTCTCGGGGGCAAGCCCCGTCGCCGCTTCGCGTTCCAGCGCGGCGAGCGTGACGCGCAGGCGCAGAAAGGCGCGCTCACTCCGGATGAAGCCCTCGGGCCGGTCGAGCACCGCGCGCATGATCTGGGCCGTGCGCGCCGCGTTGCCGGTCGACCAGAGCAGATCGCGCCGCGCCTCGATCACCGCGGCGGCGAGCGGATCGAAGAACCGCCGGCCGAGCAGTTCGGTGCGCAGAGGCTCCGACAGGCCGGTCTGGCCGGGATCGTCGCGCGCAAGCAGGCGCACCTCGACCGGAAGGTTCGCCCACGGGTGTTTCGACTGGTCGTCGATCAGCGTCTCGCGCACTTCGGCGGTGTCGCGCGCATAGGGCATCGGCAGGTCGATCACGAGCGGATCGCGCGGCTCTGGGGCGATCGCGAGGCCGAAACGCCGGTCAATCGCCGCGAGGTCGAGCGTCACCTCCGCTTCGCCGCTGCGCACGCCATAGTCGTCGCGCGCCTCGAATGGCTGGCGGAAACGGCCCTCGGGGTCGCGCCCGGCCTTGCCCGCGGGCGCGATGACCGGGGGCGAGTCGGGCAGGACGACGACGCGCCATCCCCGCCCCCCTTCGCCATCGATGACGATCTCGCCGCTTTGGGCGGCGGGAAACTCGATGCCCCCTGTCGCCGCTCCGCCCGAGGCGGCGCTGCCCGATACCGTCTCGCGCACCCCGAACGCTCCCGCCTCGCCGTAAAGGCGCAAGGTCACCTGGCTGCCTGCCGCGACCTCGACCTCGGGCGCCGTGACGGAGTTGAGATAGACCGCCGGCAACCCGGTGTAGGCGGGCGGCTGGATCCAGCCTTCCCAGGCTGGCCCTCCGGCAAGGGCGGCCGAGGGGGGCGCGGCGCCGCCCGGTACTGCATCCGCAATCTCGCGCCCCGATCCGAAGATCGCCCCCACCGCCAGAAGCGTGAGCGCCACGAGCCGCAGCGCGAAGGGGTCTGCCGGCGCCAGCCGTGGCTGCGGCCGCGGCATGGGCGCCGCCGCCGCCAAGCGGGCCATCCGCGCCAGATGGGCCTGCCAGAGTGCGATGCTCGCCGCGTCGGCCGTCCCGCTGGCCTGGGTGTCGGCAAGCGCCGCGAAGGGCCGGCCTGGAAGGCCACGATCGAGACGGGCGACAGCATCGGCCTGCCGGGGCAGGCGCAGACGCAGCGCGCCCCGCACGACCGCCACGCCTAGCGCGACCGCCCAGCCCGCCACCAGCGCCGTCAGGACCGTCTCGGGTGCCCTTCTGAGGGCGCCCAGCATCACCCCCCCCGCCCCCGCCGAAACGATCGTCGCGGCTGGCCAGAAGGCCAGCGCCACCCGTTCTGACAGCACCGCGACCCGCGCCCCGCGCAGCTTCCAGCGCAGGTGCCAGAGCACCGTTTCGGGTCCTGTCTGCGGGTCTGTCAGCCCGTCGCGCCTGTCATCCATGGGGGGAGAGTATCGCGCGCGAGCATTTCGTCAAATGACGGACGCGCGCGGATCACGGCAAAATCGTCGCCGCTGACCAGCACCTCGGGCACGAGGGGGCGGGAATTGTATTCCGACGCCATCACCGCGCCATAGGCCCCGGCCGAACGGAAGGCGACAAGTTCGCCCGAGGCGAGCCGTGGCAGCGGGCGCTGGCGGGCGAAGGTGTCGCCCGATTCGCAGACGGGCCCCACGACATCGACGGGCGCGCGCGCCGCGCCCGGCGCGGGCTCGATCACCGGCACGATGTCGTGGTGCGCGCCATACATCGCCGGCCGCACGAGGTCGTTCATCGCGGCATCGAGGATGAGGAAGTCGCGATCCTCGCCGTGTTTTTCATAGATGACCGAGGCGAGGAGCACGCCCGCGTTGCCGCAGATGAGGCGCCCGGGCTCGATCTCGATCTCGCAGCCGAGCCCGCCCAGCACGCGGTGCACCATCGCGCCGTAATCCGAGGGCAGCGGCGGCGGTTCGTTCGATTGCGTGTAGGGGATGCCGAGCCCGCCGCCGAGGTCGAGCCGGGCGATATGGTGCCCGTCCTGCCGCAGCGCGTGGGTCAGATCGGCGAGCTTGCGATAGGCGGCCTCGAACGGCGCGAGGTCGACCAACTGGCTGCCGATGTGCATGTCGATGCCCACGACCTCGATGCCGGGCAGCGTCGCGGCCTCGGCATAGATGACGCGGGCGCGCGAGAGGGGGACGCCGAACTTGTCGGTCTTGCGCCCGGTCGAGATCTTGTCGTGGCTGCCCGCATCGACATCGGGGTTGACGCGCAGAGCGACCGGGGCGCGCAAGCCCATCCCGGCGGCCACGGCCGAGAGCTGGCGCAACTCGGCCTCGGATTCGACGTTGACCTGCCGCACGCCCTGCCCCAGCGCGAGGCGCATCTCGGCCACGGTCTTGCCGACGCCCGAATAGACGATGCGCGAGCCCGGCACGCCGGCGGCGCGCGCGCGCAGGTATTCCCCGCCCGACACGACATCCATGCCCGCGCCCAGATCGCCCAGCGTCTTCAGCACCGCGACGTTGGAATTGGCCTTGACCGCAAAACACACGAGGTGCGGCAGCGGCGCCAGCGCCTCGGTGAAGAGGCGGTAGTGGCGCGCGAGCGTCGCGGTCGAATAGACATAGACGGGCGTGCCCACCGCCGCCGCGATCTCGGGCAGGGGTACGTCCTCGGCATGGAGGACGCCGTCGCGATAGAGGAAATGGTCCATGCCGGCCCTTTCAGCGCACCGGGCGCGAGCGCAGGAACAGGTAAAGCGGCAGGCCACAGCTGACCCCGATGCAGAAGGTCGCGGGGATGGCGATGAGCGCCTCCCAGTTGCGGCGCACGGCCGTCTCGGCCACGATCCAGACCGTGAGCGCGATGGCCGCGATGGTCAGATCCCAGGTCAGCCCCGTGGTCGAGGCGTTCACATACCACGCGTCGATCAGCCCGCCGAGGCCCGTGCCCGTCTCGGACATGTGGCGCAGGAACCAGTACATCGGATGCACCGCGCCCCAGAGCGCAAGCGCGAGCCAGACGATCCGGAGCGGGGTCACGGTCGCACCGCCACGCCGAATTCCGCCGTGCCCGAGATGCGCAGCCCCTCTGCCGGCCGCTCTGGCGCGATCGGCGGGCCATCGGCACCGCAGGCGGCGAGAAGCATGATGATGCCAAGGGCGAGCGATCTCATTCCAGCGCCTTTCTCCAGCGGGCGATCTGTTCGCGCACCCTCTCGGGTGCCGTTCCGCCATAGGAGATGCGCGAGCGGACCGAGTTTTCGACCCCCAGCACCGAAAAAACCTCGGCCGTGATGCCGCCATGCACCGCCTGCATCGCCTCGAGCGGCAGGTCTGGCAGGTCGCAGGCGCGCGCCTCGGCCGCGCGCACGAGGCTGCCGGTGACGTGATGCGCCTCGCGGAAGGGCAGGCCCAGCCGGCGCACGAGCCAATCCGCCAGATCGGTCGCGGTCGAGAACCCCGCCCCCGCCGCCGCCGCCAGCGCGTCGCGGTTGGCCTGCATGTCGCGCACCATCCCCGTCATCGCCGCGAGTGCGAGCATCAGGCTGTCGGCGGCGTCGAAGACCTGTTCCTTGTCCTCCTGCATGTCCTTGGAATAGGTGAGCGCGAGGCCCTTCATCACCGTCATCAGCCCGACCGAGGCGCCGAGGATCCGCCCGATCTTGGCGCGGATCAGCTCGGCCGCGTCGGGGTTCTTCTTTTGCGGCATGATCGAGGAGCCGGTGGTGAAGCGGTCCGAGAGCCGAACGAAGCGGAACTGCGCCGAGGACCAGATCACGAGCTCCTCGGCGAAGCGCGACAGGTGCATCGCGCAGATCGAGGCCGCGCCGAGAAACTCGAGCGCGAAATCGCGGTCCGAGACCGAATCGAGGCTGTTGGCGGTGGGCCGGTCGAAACCGAGTGCCGCCGCCGTGGCGTGGCGGTCGATCGGGAAAGATGTGCCGGCGAGCGCCGCCGCCCCGAGGGGGCATTCGTTCATCCGCGCGCGCGCATCGGCAAACCGGCCGCGGTCGCGCGCGAGCATCTCGACATAGGCCATCATGTGGTGGCCCCATGTCACCGGCTGGGCCGTCTGCAGATGGGTGAAGCCCGGCATGACCCAATCCGCCCCGGCCTCGGCCTGATCGAGGAAGGCCGCCATCAGCGCGCCGATCCCCTCAACGGCCGCGTCGCACTGGCCGCGCACCCAGAGGCGGAAATCGACCGCGACCTGATCGTTGCGCGAGCGCGCGGTGTGCAGCCGCCCGGCCGCGGGGCCGATCAGCTCGGCCAGCCGCGCCTCGACGTTCATGTGGATGTCCTCGAACTCCACCCGGAAGGGGAAGGTGCCGGCCGTGATCTCTGACAAGACCGTGACCAGCCCTTTCCCGATCGCCTCGGCGTCGCTATCAGCAATGATACCCTGCGCGGCGAGCATCGCGGCGTGGGCGCGGCTGCCGGCGATGTCCTCGGCGGCGAGGCGCCTGTCGAACCCGATCGAGGCGTTGATCGCCTGCATGATCGCGTCGGGACCGTCGGCAAAGCGCCCGCCCCACATCGCGTTGGCGGATTTGGTGTCAGGAGGGGTCATCGCATGGGCCTGAAACTGGGAACGCTCGGGCGCGGCGTGCGCGCGATGGCGGTCTACACGGCCTTGGGCATCGGTGCAAATGCCGCCGCCGCCGATCCGGCGCTGCGCGAGTTGGCCGTGGGCGAGATGGCGGGGTTGGCCGTGCTCGATGCGCCGCTCGAGGTGCCTGATATCGCCGTTGCGACGCCCGAGGGTGCCGAGCGGCGCCTTGCCGACTGGCGGGGTGATGTCGTGGTGCTGAATTTCTGGGCCACCTGGTGCGTGCCCTGCCGGGTTGAGATGCCCTCACTCGATGCGTTGGCTGCTGCGACGGAAGGGCAGGGCATCACGGTGCTCGCGGTGGCGACCGGGCGCAACCCGCCCGAGGCCATCGCGCGGTTCTACACAGAGGCGGGCATCGCCAGGCTGCCGGTGCTGACCGACCGCGGTTCTGCGCTCGCTCGCGCGATGGGGGTCATGGGTCTGCCCGCCACGATCGTGATCGACCCGGAGGGGCGCGAGGTCGGCCGCGTCATCGGCGAGGCAGACTGGAACGCCCCCGAGGTCCGGTCGCTGCTGGCGGCGTTGCGCGCGCGCTGAAGCCTCCGCATCGCCGGTTCGCCGCGGATTTGCCGAAAATCCGCCGCATTTTCGGTGTCCCGAAAGGTGTTTCTCAACTTCCGGCAGTCAGGGTTGCCCCAGCCGGGTGGCCCTGCTGCCCGAAGACGCGAACGTGACAGATTGTGCAAAAGGTAATCTTATGTGAACCATTGGTTGTCATAGTTATCTAAAGTATAACAATCTGCATTACGGATCCTGCTCCACCCTGAACTCCGAGGTAAGTTTGCCAATTGACCTGTCCCCCCCCCTCCCCCCCCCCCCCCATACCGGCCCATTCGGCCCGGGCACCTCTGATCCGCTCTCGCTCGCGATTGCCGAGCGCGACCGGCGCGTGATGGAACAGGTCGAGCGCGCCATCCGCCGCGGCCAATTCGCGCTCGCCTTCCAGCCGGTCGTGAGCGCGCGTGACGCCCGCAAGGTTTCCTTCTACGAAGGCCTCGTGCGCATTTCCGACGATGCCGGCCGCATCATCCCGGCGCGCGATTTCATGTGGGCGGCCGAGACGCGCGAGGCGGGGCGCCTCATCGATTGCGCGGCTCTCGAACTCGGTCTGCAGACGCTCGCGCGCAACCCCTCGCTGCGCATCTCGATCAACATGTCGGCGCGCTCGATCGGTTATCCGCGCTGGATCGATACGCTCAACCGCGGCCTCGCGGCCGACCCGACGTCGGGCGAGCGGCTGATCCTCGAGATCACCGAAAGTTCGGCGATGCTGATCCCCGACCTCGTCGCCGTCTTCATGGAGGGGTTGCAGGGCAAGGGCGTGGCGTTTGCGCTCGACGATTTCGGGGCGGGCTACACGGCCTTCCGGTATTTGCGCGACTTCTACTTCGACATCGTCAAGATCGACGGCCAGTTCATCACCGATGTCCACGCCAATGCCGACAACCAGATCCTGACGCGCACGCTGATCGACATCGCCGCGCATTTCGAGATGTTCACGGTCGCCGAGCAGGTCGAGACGCCGGCCGATGCGGCGTGGCTTGCCGCCGCGGGGATCGACTGCCTGCAGGGCTTTCTCTACGGGATGCCGACGGTCTATCCCCACTGGGTGGCCCAGCCCGCCGCCACGGCGGCGGTGCCCGGCGCTGCACCCGGCCCGGCGGGCGGATGGCGACGCGCCTGAGGGGCACGAAAAACCGCGCAGCATGTGCGCAAAATCCTTGCGATTCGCAGTCCGGCTGCTTAGGGGCAAGCGCAATAACCCCAATGCAGCAAAGGAAGTGCGGAAATGACCGGTGTCGTCATCGTTTCGGCAGCGCGGACTGCCGTCGGCAACTTCAACGGCGCCTTCGCGGCAACGCCCGCGCATGATCTGGGCGCGGCCGTGCTCGAGGCGGTGGTCGCGCGCGCGGGCATCGAGAAGGGCGAGGTGTCCGAGACGATCCTCGGCCAGGTGCTGACCGCCGGCCAGGGCCAGAACCCCGCCCGGCAGGCCCACATCAAGGCGGGCCTGCCGCAGGAAAGCGCGGCGTGGTCGATCAACCAGGTCTGCGGGTCGGGCCTGCGGTCGGTCGCGATCGCGGCCCAGCACGTCCAGCTCGGCGATGCCGCCATCGTCGCCGCCGGCGGGCAGGAGAACATGAGCCTGAGCCCCCATGTCGCGCATCTGCGCGCGGGCCAGAAGATGGGCGATCTCAGCTTCATCGATTCGATGATCCGCGACGGGCTGTGGGATGCCTTCAACGGCTATCACATGGGCCAGACGGCCGAGAACGTCGCGCAGAAATGGCAGATCTCGCGCGAGGTGCAGGATGCCTTCGCGCTCGCGAGCCAGAACAAGGCCGAGGCCGCGCAGAAGGCGGGGCGCTTTGCCGACGAGATCGTGGCCTTCACCATCCGTACCCGCAAGGGCGACGTGACGGTCGATCAGGACGAATACATCCGCCACGGCGCGACGATGGACGCGATGACGAAGCTCAAGCCCGCCTTCACCAAGGACGGCAGCGTGACGGCCGGCAACGCGAGCGGCATCAACGACGGCGCGGCGGCCGTGCTGGTGATGTCCGAGGCCGAGGCGGCGCGGCGCGGGCTGAAGCCCATCGCGCGCATCGCCTCCTACGCCACGGCGGGGCTCGACCCCGCGATCATGGGCGTGGGCCCGATCCACGCGAGCCGCAAGGCGCTGGCGAAGGCCGGCTGGAAGGCCGAGGATCTCGACCTCGTCGAGGCGAACGAGGCCTTCGCGGCACAGGCCTGCGCCGTCAACAAGGACATGGGCTGGAACCCCGAAGTCGTGAACGTCAACGGCGGCGCGATCGCGATCGGCCACCCGATCGGCGCCTCGGGGGCGCGCATCCTCAACACGCTTCTGTTCGAGATGAAGCGCCGCGGCGCGAAGAAGGGCCTCGCCACGCTCTGCATCGGGGGCGGCATGGGTGTCGCGATGTGCCTCGAGGGGGCATGAGGCAGATCCGCTGCGCAACAATCTTGCGCAGCGGAGCCTTTATCGGTAACGGTGTTGCCGGAACAACTTTTTGACGGGGGAAGACATGGGCAAGGTGGCGCTGGTGACGGGTGGCTCGCGCGGGATCGGGGCGGCGATTTCGCTCGCGCTCAAGGCCGCGGGCTACAGTGTGGCCGCGAATTACGCGGGCAATGACGAGGCGGCCGCCGCCTTCACCCGCGAGACGGGCATCCCCACCTTCAAGTGGTCGGTCGCGGATTACGACGCCTGCAAGGCCGGGGTCGCGCAGGTCGAGGCCGCGCTCGGCCCCGTCGATGTGCTCGTCAACAACGCCGGCATCACGCGCGACGCGATGTTCCACAAGATGACGCCCGCCCAGTGGCGCGAGGTCATCGACACCAACCTGACCGGCGTGTTCAACATGACCCATCAGGTCTGGAACGGGATGCGCGATCGCAAGTTCGGCCGCGTCATCAACATCAGCTCGGTCAACGGCCAGAAGGGGCAGGCGGGGCAGGCGAACTATTCCGCCGCCAAGGCCGGCGACATCGGCATCACCCGCGCGCTCGCGCAGGAAGGGGCGCGCGCGGGCATCACCGTGAACGCGATCTGCCCGGGCTACATCGGCACCGACATGGTCCGCGCCATCGACGAGAAGGTGCTGGCCGAGCGCATCATCCCCCAGATCCCGGTCGGCCGGCTGGGCGAGCCCGAGGAGATCGCGCGCTGCGTCGTCTTCCTCGCCTCGGACGATGCGGGCTTCATCACCGGATCGACCATCTCGGCCAACGGCGGGCAGTTCTTCTCGTGACGCCATCGCGGGCGCGTCAGAGGCGGCAGGCCTCGTAGACGCGCCCGAGATCGCCGCCCCATTCGCCCGCATGGGCGGCAAGCAGATCATCGGCCCGCGTGCGGCCCGAGGCGGCGATGGCCTCGATCGGGGCGAGATGCGCCTCTTCGCCCAGCCCGCGCGCCTCGAGCCCCGCGCGCGCAAGGGCAACCGCGCGCAGCGCGACCTCGCGCAGGCGCACGCCGCCCGCCTCGCCCGCGAGCCCCGCCTCGGAGGCGGCGACCCTGAGCCCCTCGCGCGTGGCGCCGTCCCAGCCGCGCACCAGATCCCATGCCGCGCCGAGCGCGGCGTCGTCATACATGATCCCCGTCCAGAAGGCGGGCAGCGCCACGAGGTTGCCCATGGGCCCGGCGTCCGCGCCCCGCATCTCGATGTAGCGCTTGAGGCGCGCCTCGGGAAAGACGGTGGTAAGGTGGTCGGCCCAGTCCGACAGCGTCGGCACCTCGCCCGGCAGGGCGGGCAGGCGACCCTTCAGGAAATCGCGGAAGGATTGCCCGAGCGCGTTGATGTAACGCCCCTCGCGATAGACGAAATACATCGGCACATCGAGCACCCAGTCCACATAGCGCTCGAACCCGAAGCCCGGCTCGAAGGCGAAGGGCAGCATGCCGGTGCGCGCGTCATCGAGGCTGCGCCAGATGCGCGAGCGCCACGAGCGGTGGCCGTTCGGGCGCCCCTCGAAGAAGGGCGAGCTGGCAAAGAGCGCGGTCGCGACGGGCTGGAGCGCGAGGGCCACGCGCATCTTCAGCACCATGTCGGCCTCGGAGGCGAAATCGAGGTTCACCTGCACGGTGCAGGTGCGATACATCATCTGCGTGCCGTGCGTGCCGACGCGGCCCATGTAGTCGGTCATCAGCCGATAGCGCCCCTTGGGCATCATCGGCATCTCGGCGTCGCGCCATTCGGGCGCGGCCCCGATCCCCATGAAGCCCACGCCCATCGGATCGGCGATGACGCGCACCTCGGAAAGGTGGTTCTCAAGCTCGGCCCGCGTTTCGTGGATGTCGGTCAGCGGCGCGCCCGACAGCTCGAACTGCCCGCCCGGCTCGAGGCTGATGTTGGCGCCCGCCCGTGTCAGGCCGATGATCGCCGCGCCCTCGCGCACGGGCGTCCAGCCGAAGCGCGCGGCGAGCCCCTCGAAGATCGCCCGGATCGAGCGCGGACCGTCATAGGGCAGCGGCGCGCGGGTGTCGGTCAGGAAGCCGAACTTCTCGTGCTCGGTGCCGATGCGCCAACGCTCGCGCGGCTTGCAGCCGGCGGCGAGGAAATCGACCAGTTGCCGGGGATCCTCGATCGGGCCGCCGCCCTCTTGGGGAATGGACATGGGCGTGGGCCTTCTGGCTGCGAGAGCCCGACAGGTGCGGCTTTCGTACGGCACTGTCAAGGCCGCGCGACAGCCCCCGCCCCGAGCCTCCCAACATGGCTCAGGCGGCAGGGGCGATCACGACGGGCGAATGCAGAAGCGCGATACGGTAGAACCCGGCAGGAACGAAACCGATCCGGAGATAGCTTCGCACCGCCGCTGGCCTCGCGGCGAAGAGAACCGCTGTCTCGGCCCCGCGCGCCGCCGCGTCTCCCTGCACCGCGCCGACGACCCGCCCCGCGCGCCCCTGCCCGCGCAGATCGGGTGGAACGAACACGCCCCCCACCTGCACCGCACGCCCCGCTCGCGCGATGATCTGCGCCATCGCGACAGGCCGGCCGCCCTCGATCAGAAGGTGAAGGTCCGCATCTCCCGTCGCACGCTCTGCCACTTTCCTTGCCGCATCCTCGGCACGCTCGGCAGTTTCCGTTCCTGTCTCGACGAGATAGCGCGCAAACCACGCCCGCAGCATCGGCTCGTCCTCGGCCGTGGCCGACCTGATTGTCGCCGACCTGTCGTTGCGGTTCCCGAGGTCACGGCGCAAGAGCGGCTGGTCGGATCTCGTCCGCCACGCCCGCCGGTCGGGCACGCGGGGTGGCGTGCCGGTGCGCGCTGCCCGTGATCCCGTGTGCCTCGAGGTTGCCTGCAAGTAACATCGATCTCTCGATCCTCGCGTGCAGAAAGGCCGAGATGGCCGGCACATCGGACCCGGTCGCGGGGCGCATCACCCCCAATCCCCGAGGCGGGCCTGCCAGAGGGCGAGGGCGGCGACGGCGGCCGTGTCGGCGCGCAGGATGCGGGGGCCGAGGCTTGCCACATGGACGAAGGGCAGCGCGTGGAGGCGCGCGCGCTCGGTGGGCGAAAAGCCGCCCTCGGGGCCGATCAGCACCGCCCAGGGCCCGGGCGCGGCGCCCGGCGGGGGCTCGGGCAGTCCGCGCCCCTGGCCTGCCGCGCCCTCGTCGCAGAGCATGATCCGCCGCGCCCCGTTCCAGCCGTCGAGCACGCGGGCGAGCGGCGCGAGCTCGGCCACCTCGGGGACGAAGATGCCGCCGCATTGCTCGACCGCCTCGACCACATGGGCCTGGAGGCGGTCGCGGCGGATGCGCTCGGCGTTGGTGAAATCGGTCTGCACGGGCAGGATGCGCCGCACGCCCATCTCGGCCGCCTTCTCGACGATGAAATCGGTCCGCGCCTTCTTGATCGGGGCGAAGAGGAGCCAGAGGTCGGGCGGGGTGGCGGGCGGGCGCGTGGGGTGGAGCGGGGTCGCGCGCGCGCCCCGCCGCCCGTCGGGTTCGACCGCGGCCAGCCATTCGCCGTCGCGGCCGTTGAAGACGGCGATCCGCGCCCCGGGCCCGAGGCGCATGACGTTGAGGAGGTAATGCGCCTGCTCGGGGGCGAGCGACAGCGGTTGCCCCGCGACGAGCGGCTGGTCTAGATGAAGCCTGACTTTCGCATCCATGGGGCAAGACTATGCGCGAGACGGGCGCCGCGCCAGAGGCAGGGGGAAGCGTCGCCGACGCCCCGCGCGGCAACTGGGTCGATACCCGCGCGCCCGTCTGGGCGCGGCCCTGGCTGCGGCTGTCGCGCGCCGACCGGCCGATCGGGACATGGCTTCTGCTGCTCCCCTGCTGGTGGGGGGTGGCGCTGGCGGCGCTGGCGTCGGGCCCCGCGCCCGTGGATCTCTGGGTCGCGGTCGCCTGCGCGGGGGGGGCGTGGCTCATGCGCGGGGCGGGCTGCACCTGGAACGACATCACCGACCGCTACATCGATGCGGCGGTGGCGCGCACGCGCTCGCGCCCGATCCCCTCGGGGCAGGTGGGGGTGCGGGGGGCGATCGCGTGGATGGTCGCGCAGGCGCTGGTGGCCTTCGCGATCCTGCTGAGCTTCGCGCCGCTCGCGATCTGGCTCGGGGTGGCCTCGCTCGCACTCGTCGCGATCTATCCCTTCGCCAAGCGCTTCACCTGGTGGCCGCAGCTCTTTCTGGGGCTTGCCTTCAACTGGGGTGCGATCCTCGCCCATGCCGCGCATGACGGCACGCTCGGGGTGGCGCCCGTGCTGCTCTATGGCGCCGGGATCGCCTGGACGCTATTCTACGACACGATCTATGCCCATCAGGACCGCGAGGATGACGCGCTGATCGGGGTGAAATCGACCGCGCGGCTGTTCGGGGCGCGGACGGGGCGGTGGCTCTGGGCGTTCGCGCTGGCGGCGGGGGGGCTGATGCTGGCCTCCGTGCTGCTCGCGGCCCCCGCCGGGGCGGGGCGGATCGTGGCGCTCGCTGGCGTGGCGGGGTTTGTCGCGCATCTGGTCTGGCAGATGCGCGCGCTTGACATCGACGATCCGGCGCGCTGCCTTGCCCTCTTCCGGTCGAACCGGGACGCGGGGCTGATCGTGGCGGGGGCGCTGGCGCTCGGCGCGCTGCTCTAGCCCCCGGGTCTAGCCCCCCGAATCTAGCCCCCGAATCTAGCCCTTGAGGCGGGCGCGCCGGGTCGCGATCAGCTTGAGCCGGAGCGCGTTGAGGCGGATGAAGCCGGCGGCGTCCTTCTGGTCATAGGCGCCCGCGTCCTCCTCGAAGGTCACATGCGCCTCGGAATAGAGGCTGTGGTCGGACCACCGCGCCACGGTGCGCGCCATCCCCTTGTAGAGCTTCACCCGCACCGTGCCCGAGACATGCTCCTGGCTCTTGTCGATCAGGGCCTGGAGCATCTCGCGCTCGGGGCTGAACCAGAAGCCGTTGTAGATGAGTTCGGCATAGCGCGGCATCAGGCTGTCCTTGAGGTGGCCCGAGCCCGAATCGAGCGTGATCTGCTCGATCCCGCGATGGGCCTCGATCAGGATCGTGCCGCCCGGCGTCTCGTAGACCCCGCGCGACTTCATGCCGACGAAGCGGTTCTCGACCATGTCGAGCCGCCCGACCCCGTGGCGGGCGCCAAGCTCGTTCAGGCGCGTGAGGAGCGTGGCGGGCGACATCGCGACCCCGTCGATCGCGACCGCATCGCCCCGCTCGAAGGTGATCTCGACCATCTCGGGGGTGTCGGGGGCGTCCTCGGGGTGGCCGGTGCGCTGATAGACGTAATCGGGCGCCTCCTGCCCCGGATCCTCGAGCACGCGCCCCTCGGAGGAGGCGTGCAGCAGGTTCGCATCGACCGAGAAGGGCGCCTCGCCGCGCTTGTTCCTGGCGATCGGGATCTGGTGGGCCTCGGCGAATTCGATGAGCTTGGTGCGGCTCGTCAGCGACCATTCCCGCCACGGCGCGATGACGCGGATGTGGGGATTGAGCGCATAGGCCGAGAGTTCGAAGCGGACCTGGTCGTTCCCCTTGCCGGTCG
>Ga0315900_10007550_pt1 | contig 14243 bp, 19 predicted proteins | sample LakEriMetagenome_FD_203521 | JGI IMG/M metagenome (GOLD analysis project Ga0315900, IMG submission 203521) | Freshwater fungal communities from buoy surface, Lake Erie, Ohio, United States - Buoy 12 MA114 | ecosystem: Environmental > Aquatic > Freshwater > Lake > Lake biofilm | place: USA: Lake...
ATTTAAAGAAGACCCAATTAAATTTATAGATTATAACATTCGAGATGTTGAAATTATAGAGGCATTAGAGGAAAAACTTAAATTCATTGAGTTAACAATTTTGATTTCCCACCTATGCCATACACCATACGAATCAATCTATTATAATACCATATTGAATGAAGGTGCTATTTTAACGTATTTAAAGCGTAGAAATATAATTGCACCAAACAAACCTACCACAACAAATCCTACAATTAGAGAATTGGAGTTGGGAGATGCTGTTGTAAATCAACGAGGTACCTCCACTATTGAAGGTATAATTTATAGTTTTGAGGATGATGGTGTTGTAGTAAAAACAGCAGCTGGAAAATACATTCTTCGCAACCCTAAAACCTTAAAGAAAAAAGATTCATATGCTGGAGGGTATTTGCTCGACCCTATCCCTGGATTATATTCAGATGTAAGTGACCTTGACTTTACCTCGCTATACCCTTCAATTATCAAATCACTCAATTTGGGGGTTGAAACATTAATGGGTAGAATTGTTACAAAAAACAATTATGAGCAGTACAATTCACTTGAGCAGTTAAAACAACGTGACCCTGAAGAAAAAATTCATATACAAAAATTAAACCGTAAAACTTATAGGTTAAAAGATGCAGAAATACCTATTGGGCAACTTATTCAACTTATTGAAGAAAACAAATGGTCAATTTCCGCTAGTGGAGCATTTTTTACAACAGATAAAAAGAGCATTGCTTGTGAGGTATTAGAAGATTGGTTTGATAAACGAGAACATTATCGTGGGTTAAAGAAAAAAGCAGGTAAAGCAGAAGATTGGGTAAATTATAAATTATATGATTTGTATCAAATGGCTTTTAAAATCTTGCAAAACGCATTATATGGTACATACGCTATTAATTCATGGCGTTTTACAGATGGATTTAAAATATGTTCTTCTGCTATCACAAACAGCGGACAAAGACTAACTAAAGAATCCATTATATTTGTAAACAAATACATTTCAGATCAGCTTGAAATTGAACCAAAAGAATTTGTCATTGCATCAGATACAGATTCCCTTTATATGGAATTAACAGATTTACTTAAACATAGAAATCCAGATTTAAACTATAACGATCGCGAAGAAAAAATTAAACGATTGCTCATATTAACAGAGGAACTTCAAACAGTAGCCAACAATAATCTGAACAATATCACGCAGGATCTATTCAACATGTATGGCAAACACCACTTTGTGTTAAAACAAGAAGTAATTGCTGAAAAAGCATACTGGTCTGGTAAACGCCGTTATGCTATTTACATTGTAAACAAAGAAGGTGTACCCATTGAGGAACTAGAAATGAAGGGACTAGATATTATGAAATCAAATTTCCCAGATTACTTTAGGAATTTTGGAGAAGAGCTAATCAAATCAATTCTGTTTTCCAAACCAAAAGAAGAAATAGACAAATTCGTAATGGAATTTAAAAATTCAATGCAAACGGTAGATTGGAAAAAACTGTTAAAACCTACTGGTCTTAAAAAGATAGGTGAATATATTGAACGTAAACCTATGGCTGGTGAATTATTCTCCAAACTTAAATTAAAATGCCCTGTTAATACAAAAGCAGCCATCATCACGAATGATATATTGCGTTTTAAAAATTTAACTAAACAATACCCTGAATTTACAATTGGGGATAAGATGTATATAGCCATTTTAAAACCAAACCCGTACCAAATCGAGGTAATTGGATTGAATGGATACAATGATGCTCCTGAAATACTAGATATAGTAAACAAATATATTGACCGTGATGGACTTTTTGATAGCGTGATTAGAAACAAATTGGAAGGTGTATACAATGATATTGGATGGACATTAAATTTGAATCCATTCAAAGCGAAATTTTTTAACTTTTCATAATATGTATAATAAAAATAAAATGAATAAAGAAACTCTTAGAATGCAAATGTTAGCTGGCATCATCACAGAGAGCCAATATAAAGCAACCCTGAATGAAGAAATTAACTTCCCAGAATTAGAAGATGAATTTGAAGGCTATCAAGATGCTATGCTTGGATCAGATGAAGAATACCTCCAAGACATCATTTCAGCCACAGATGAAGAATTAGAAAATGAATTTACTGATATTATAAATGGGGGTTATTATGAAGTAGCTCTTGGAATAGAACAAGGTAGGTATGATGCTAAAGAAGCAGTTCAACTTGCTAAAAAATGGGCTCAAGAAAAATTAAACAATTTATAATAAATAAATAAAACTCTTATAGAAAAGCTTGCCTATTGGCAGGCTTTTTCTTATCTTTACAACATGGTAAATAAATTAGTTCTACAATCGGTTATAAACAAATACTACTTAGGCGAAAACGAATCCGTCAAGTGGAAAATCAAAGACAAAACACTTACAATTGACTTTATGTCTGTCAATAAAGAAGTGATTGGAAACATTACACACACAAATTTTGATGTTGAAGACAGTGAACTAGCTATCTTTGATACAAAGAAATTTTTGAACCTGTTAGGCATTACACAAGGTGATTTGATCTTTAATTTAGAAAAGCATCGAAACATATGCACTAAAATGCATTTCGCTGATAGTTCTTTTAACCTAACATATGCACTAGCTGATCCTTTACTTATAGCTAAAGTAGGCTCCGTTACAGAACCGCAGTGGGATGCAGTTTTACCCTTAGAAAAAGAACACGTTGATAATTTAGTTAAAGCAAAAAATGCTTTATCTGGGGTTAGCACTATGATGGTTTCTATTGATAAAGACCTAAATGGAGATGACATGTGTGTCTTTACATTTGGAGATGAACAAGGCCATAACAACAAAATCACATACCAGATGTATGGTAAAATTAAAACAGAAAAAATCGAAATCCCTTTTAATTCTGATATGTTTAGAAATATTTTAAAAGAGAACAAAGATTTAGAGGATGGGTGTATTTGGATTAGTTACCAAGGGTTAATGAAACTTGAGTTTAAATCTGAAGATACTATTAGTACTTATTATGTTGTTCGTAAAGAAGAAAGTGCTTTTTAATATGTATTAGAGAATTTGGAAATTCAAAATAGTTTTCATATATTATAGTTGTAAATTTAAAGTAAGTTATGGCAGAAACAAAAAGCAAAGGCCGTCCTGCTAAGGACGAAAATGACACACAATCCAATTATTGTACAATTAAAGACCCTTTGATGGAACCTTTTTATATCATAAAGGATTCATCTAACTTTACAGTGATAGAAAAGAAAATAGCCGAAAAAGGATTTAGAGGCGCTGAGGCATCTGGGAAAGAAAGAGAAATAGTTTTAGGGTACTATACTAGTTTTAAAAATGCTTTAAACTGTATAGCAAAACAAAAATTCTACCAAAATCAAGGTGATTACTCTTCAATTAAAGAATATATCGCTACTTGGAGTGCAGTTAAAGAAGGAATTGAATCAATGTTAAATAAAATAGAAGTATGAGTAAATTAGAAGCACTATTTGATGCAGTTATTGTAAAACCTCAAGAAATCGAGGAAACCCAATTTGGTTCTATTATAGTACCGGACATGGGTAAAGATAGAAATGTCCATGGAGTAGTAATTGCAGTTGGTCCGGGTACATACACTGTAGCTGGAGAATTTATCCCAACAGTAATTAAAGAGGGTGACATGGTTGTATTACCTACAATGGGGTTCACTAAAGTAGAACATGAAAGTGTAGAATATTTTATTGGGAATGAAAAACAAGTTTTAGCAAAAGTAATAGAAAATGAGTAAGAAAATTGAATTTGGAGCAGAAGCTCGTAAAAAATTAGTAAAAGGTATTGATAAATTAGCAGATGCTGTAGTATCAACTTTAGGACCAAATGGTAGAAATGTTGTTTATACTAAAGAAGGTCAAGTTTTTTCAACCAAAGATGGTGTAACAGTTGCAAGAGAAATTAATTCACTTGAAGACCCAATTGAAGATCTTGGAATTAATATGATTAAACAAGCTTCAATTAAAACCGCAGACAATGCAGGAGATGGAACAACTACATCAACTCTTTTAGCACGTGAAATTGTTAAACAAGGCTTAAATCGCTTAAATGATGGAGCGAATGCAGTTGAAATTAAACGTGGGATTGATAGTGCTGTAGGAGTTGTTCTTATGGGATTGAAAAAAATGCATGAAAAAATTTCATCTGAAGAACAACTAGAACAGATAGCAACAATTTCTGCAAATAATGACCCTGAAGTAGGAAAACTTATTTCAACGGCAATGAATAAAGTAGGCCGTGAGGGTGTAGTTTACATCGAGGAATCAAGAACAGGCGAAACATATTTAGAAGTAGTAGAAGGCACTCAGTTTGATCGAGGTTATAAATCGCCTTATTTTGTAACTAATAACTCAACAATGTCTACTGTCCTAAATGATGTTTATATATTCATTGCTGATTATAAATTCTCAGCAGTAAAAGATTTATTACCTATATTAGAAGGTGTATCTCAAGCAAATAAATCACTTTTGATTATCTGTGAAGATATTGACGGTGAAGCACTTTCAACTCTTGTAGTGAATAAAATGAGAGGTACACTTAAAGTAGCAGCGGTACGTGCTCCCGAATTTGGTGACCGTAGAAAATTATTGTTAGAAGATATTGCTATTTTAACAGGCGGTACAGTGTTTGATAAAGATAAAGGTATGAAATTGGATAAATTCCAATGGGATTGGTTTGGACAAGCACGCACAGTTACTGTTACTAAAGATAAAACTACAATTATTGATGGTAAAGGAGCAGAAGATAAAATTGGACAACGAATAGGAGATTTAGAAGCTCAAATCGAAAAAGCTGATACTCCATTTGAAATGGAAAAATTGCAAGAGCGTTTATCTAAATTCATAGGCGGGGTAGCAATTGTTCATGTAGGTGGAAACACAGAAACCGAGATGAAAGAGAAAAAAGACCGTGTTGACGATGCTCTCCAAGCAACTAAAGCAGCATTAGTAGATGGTATTGTCCCTGGTGGTGGTATTGCATTATTAAATGCTCGCGAGTCTTTAAAGGATATCGAGAATAAAGATGCTACAGACGACTATAAATTTGGGTATAAAATAGTATACAATGCTTGTGGAAAACCATTCGAACAAATCTTACATAACGCTGGATACTCAGAAGCAGATGCTCGTATGATTGCACAACATGATTTAAAAATGAATGGCAGTGAGTGGGCAGGATATGATATCAAATCATGTTCTGTAGTTAACATGAAAGAAAAGGGTATTTTGGATCCACATAAAGTAACTAAACAAGCACTTACAAACGCATCATCAATTGCAGGCACAATTCTATTAACAGAGTGCGTAGTATTTGACAAACCTGAAGATAAAAAAGAACCAGCTTTCGATCCATCAACAATGGGAATGATGTAATATGAAAGTAGAGCAAGTAGAATACAATGAACTTATCGCTACGAGACAGGCACCTGGTGACAGGTGGCTGCTCGTAGACGATAAAAATAAAGTGGTACATAAATCACTTACAGATGCCCTAGAAGCATGGTTTGAAACAAACCAAGAAAAAGCAGAGTTCCGTTTAGCTCCTTTAGATAGTAAACTTTATGTTATACGAACTGAAGAAAAAGAAATCCAACCTGAGCCTCCTAAGCGTTTTAATATTTATGGAGATTATTAATATGTATAAGTATGAAGTTACTAGATATTTTAAACGAAATTGATGACCAAAGTGGTTCTTCTGATTATAAAGAAGCTAGAGAGATTGTTTTAAGGCCTAAAACAACTCCATTATCTTATGTAGAAGATGCTTTAAACGATATCCGTAATTATGGAAAATATGCATCTAACAAACAGAATACTAGCTCTGATGTTGTGAAAATAAAAAATGCGTATTTTGGTCCTAGCGGCATGGGTCCTAAAGCTAAAAATAAAGTAACAAGAGAAATTTGGGACGCAGCAGATGCAGCTTGGAGAAAATTTAAACTCGAAGACATTAAATCTAGACACCCAGAAGTAGACATTACCGGATTAGAAAACCTATCATTTAATGAATTACCAGAAGAAATTAGAGACCCACGAGTATATTTTATTTCTCCTTATACTAAAGATAAACTTGATGCTTTAATAGCATCCATGGCTGGAAATGCAGATATCCTATACTGGTATGAAGATAATGGTGCTTTAGTTTTCCCTAAAGATAAAAATGAAAATATGGCCGGGGGTAATGCTGTAATGAATATCATTAAAACCGTAATGGATAATGCTGGTATAACAGATGCTAAACCACAACTAGAAAAAGATACAGGCGAAGTATCAAGTATTTCTAAAACTACTAAATTACAAGTACCTGTTGAATCTAAGGCAGCAGCAGCAATACTAAGAAGAGAACTTCAAGATAAATTTATAATCCCATCTGCTGGATATAAAATTAAAGAAGGTGAAGATGGTTTTTCATTATCTATAACAGGTATAACTTTAACTCAAAAAGCAAATATTGTTAATTATCTTAAAAATAGACCTAAACCTAAAGATAAGAATAAAGGCAAAAGTGAAGAAGAATTAAATGAAATAGAATTCGAAAGAAAGAAAATGCTTAGGTTAGCAGGAATTATAAAATAACTTAAGAAGCTTGTCTATGACAAGCTTTTTTCTTATATTAAGGTTATGAAAGAAAATACGTTATATGTAGAGCGTTTTCGCCCTACTGAACTTAAATATTACGTTGGTAACGAAAACGTTAAAGACACAATCCAAAAATACCTTGATCAAGGTGATATTCAAAACTTTATCTTTTACGGCCCCGCAGGCACAGGAAAAACTACACTAGCAAAAATTATTGTTAAAAATCTTGATTGTGATTACCTTTACATTAACGCATCTGATGAAAATGGAATTGACACTATTAGAGAGAAAGTAAAGGGGTTTGCTAGTGCTGCATCTTGGAAAGGAATTAAAGTAGTTATATTAGATGAAGCAGATTTCATTACAATCCAGGGACAAGCCGCTTTACGAAACGTAATTGAAACCTTTTCTCGCTCAACACGCTTTATTTTAACCTGCAATTTCATAGAGCGAATTATTGACCCTCTACAATCTAGATGCCAGGTGCTTAAAATTGTACCACCAACTAAAACAGATGTATACCATCATTTAACTTGGATTTTATCAGATCAACTTAGTGTATCTTACCAACCAGAAGACATTAAAACATTAATTATACAACATTACCCAGATATGAGAAAAATGTTGAATGTAATTCAAATGTCTGTAAAAGATGATATGGTTGTATTTGATGAAACAGTCGTAACTTCAAACAACTATATTAAAGAGGTATTAAAGGAGTTAATGGGTGATAAAAAATGGCTTACCATTCGACAAATTATAGCAGATTCAAATGTTAAAGACTTTGAAGAATTGTATCGCAATTTATTTGAGTATGCTTCAAAATATGCACCTGGAAAAGAAGGTATGGTTGCAATTATATTAAACGAACATTTATATCAAGCAAATTTTAGAATTGATAAAGAAATTAATATAATGTCTGCAATAGCAAAGATTATAGATGCAATATGAAATATTTCTTAAAGTATACATTATCTTGGGTATCACAGAATTTATCTATACCATTTTGGATGGTAGGACATATCCACCTAAGTACAAATGTTTATGCTGATATACATGAAATATTAATGTCCTTAGGTATGAATTTAATAGTTGCAGCAGGATTTATACACGATTATATAGAATATAAAAAAGAAAAAACAAATAAAAACAAATAAATATGGAACAACCCCAATTAAACATTGACTTTAAACAAACAACATCTGTTGAAGGATTTAACGGAGGAAAATTATTCGGACAAGCAGTTATTATTCGAAAAATCTCTAAATTTTTAGTTGGAGCAGAAGAAGATGCTCTAATCCCAATCCCTGTATTTTATGATTTGGAAAGCAAGAAAATCCTAGCAGATTCACTCCCACCAGAAATTAGAGAAGAATACAAAAATATTACTCTGTGAGTAAAAAGAAACAAATAAAAGATCTATGGGGGTGGTTAAATGAAATCACCCTCTATAAAACTCCTATAGAAGAAATCTCGGAAGAATCATGGGAGAAATGGAACTCTTACATGATACATCGATATGTATCGATGGATATACGGTACATTGAATTTGTAAATTATATCCAAACTATCCCTTACGATAACAAACAACAACTATATAATATCTACCGAGAAATGATCCCAAAAACTAAAACGTTTTTTAAGTATCTTAAAACGAATCGTAAGAAAAAAAATACGGAAGTTATAGACTATATAGCAGAATATTTTGAATGTAGTTTAGGCGAGGCAGAAGAATATCTTGATATCCTTCGTGAAACCGGAGCACGTAGAGTACTTTATGATATGGGGATAAACGACAAAGAAGCAGATAAACTATTAAAAAAATGAGCGAAACAAGTTTTGAGTGGACTCCTAGGCATCCCACTAAAGATACCCCACAACGATCAATCTCAAAAACGGACTCAATTGTTGATTCAATAATTGATAAGTTTGTTGAAAGAGCAGCAATGGGTAAAGAAAAATATGGAACAGATTTAGACCGCACCGATCTAGATTTAATAGACTACATTAACCATGCTCTAGAAGAACATATGGATGCCATACTTTACCTCCAGAAAGTGAAAAAAATGTTAGAAACAAAAGAGTTCTAATATTTATAATAAAATACCTAAAATGAACAAAGAAACTTTACGCATGCAGATGCTTTCAGGTGTAATCACCGAAAGTGAGTACAAAGCAAAACTAGAGGAGCTTGAGACTCAAGAAACAAAAAAATCTCTAAACGAAAACTTCGTTGGTATGGGAATGGTTGGAAACATTTTCGATCGTAAAAAAACAGATTATGAAATGGCATTCGAGCATTTTACTAAAGGTACTTCATTAAATGAAGAAATGGAAGATGAAGAAGAATTCGATTTAAACAAAGCATTCGCTGAGAGTCCAAGAATAGCTTCTTATGATGATGTTTTGGATGTAATTGAATCGTATGAAGATGAAGATATATTAAATGATTTTAAAGCTGAATTTCCTGAAGGTGAGCCTATTAGTAGAGATGATTATAGTGAGTTTGCTATGTCATTAATAGATGATATGAGTGAAATTAGCTTTATCCAAGCGAATTGGATCTCAATGTTTGATGAGGATATATTTGATAAAGCAGGCTTAAACGAATCTGACAAACCAGGTACAGCTAAAGAACGTATGGAAGAAGAAACAATAAAAGAAGAATCTTCTAGAGATGATGAAAAGCTATATCTTGCATTCATTAAAGCTGCTAACTTTATAAAAGGTGGAGGTAGTGATACTGAAGCTTGGGAAATGATGTGGGATGAATATCCATATATGTAAACTTAAAATATGAACCCAAGAGATATAATCAAAGTAGATGTTCCTTTATTCTTACGCCTTCTAGAATACGCTAAAGAAGACGCTCAAACGGACATGGATTTACACGACGTTACAGAAAACATAATCCGTTTAAGCGAAACTGGAGGAGTTTTATCTATGAAAGATTATAGCGCAATTGTAGGTTCAACAGAAGAAGAATTAACTGAACGTAGGATGCTCCAAGTTAGAGCCGGTATTATAAAATAAGATGGCTAAAGCAAGAAAAGAAGGTAAACCAAAACGTAACAGAGCAAATTTGGCTAAGCGTTTAAAAATGATTGAAAGAAATAATCAATTATTAAACGAATACAAATAACATTTAGGACCGTTACAAAACTGTAACGGCGAAGCCCCCAACGTCGCTATCGTGGGGGTTTCTTTTTCCTTGGAAGCAATAATCAAATTATTGATTACTTGGAAAACCAATAAAATTTTCGTATATTAAGGTTATGGCAAAGAAAAAGGTTATTCCTCAAATTGTGAAAGATATTCGCAATAAAATTAAACGAGACATAGATTGGACAAGCGAAAAACTAGTTTCATTTTCCCAATTCCAAATGTACTCCGAATGCCCTAAAAAATGGTCTTTACAATATAAAGAAGGACAAAAACAATTTACCTCCACAATCCATACAGTTTTTGGAACAGCATTACACGAAACCCTCCAACATTATCTTACAGTAATGTACGAGCAAAGCTACTCAGCAGCAGATAAAATCAATACCTCAGAACATTTCGAAACACACCTAAGAGAAGAATATACTAAACAATATAAAGCAAATAACAAGCAACATTTTTCCTCTCCGGGCGAACTAGGAGAATTTTTTGATGATGGGATAGAAATAATACGTGATTTTGCTAAAAATAAAACCAAACATTTCTCCAAACGTGGGTGGTACTTAATTGGAGTAGAAGTTCCCATTACATTAAACCCACACCCAAAATTTCCAAACGTGGTTTATCAAGCATACTTGGATGCTGTTTTATACCACGAGCCAACAAATACAATTCAAATAATAGACTTTAAAACCTCAACTTGGGGTTGGACAGATAAGGATAAAAAGAATGAACTAAAACAATATCAAATTTTACTTTACAAAAAATATTTCTCCGAACATTTTAACTTTCCAATAGATAACATTGATGTAGAATTTTTCATAGTAAAACGCAAGTTAAGGGAAAGTGAAGATTTTGTAATTAAGCGAATTCAAAAATATAAACCGGCCTCTGGTAAAATTAAAATAAAAAAAGCAGGAGAAGCAATGTTAAACTTCATAGAGGAGGCGTTTGATCAAAATGGTTTTAAACAAGTAGAACATCAACCTACAACAAATGATAATTGCAAATGGTGCCCTTTTTATAAAACTCACTTTTGCTCTGCGACTTACTAGCCTCCCCATATATGTATATACAATAATATTAATATAAAACATATATGAGTGAAAAAAATCAAACATTAACAAGTGTAAAAATAGACACGGATCTATTTGAAAATTTTAAAATCGAGTGTATTAAACGTAAATTCTCGTTTCAAAAACTAGCCGAACGAGCAATGCATTTGTATGTAACGGACGATGAATTTAAAAAACAAATCCACAATCATAGTGACTTAAGTTTGGAGGATTAAAATAAAGTTCTTATAATAAAATAAAGTTATAAAAAGTTATATGAAAGAAAAATTCAGTTATTTACCGCAAAACGAACGTAAAAAAATCCTTTTGATATGCGATGACATTAGAGTGCATTCGGGTGTAGCAACAGTAGCACGCGAATTAGTAATCAACACATGTCACCATTTCAATTGGGTAAATTTGGCAGGAGCAATTCAACACCCCGAAAAAGGAAAACGTTTGGATTTATCCCAAGACACATCCCAAAACGCAGGAATAGAAGATGCATCTGTATTTTTATACCCAACTGATGGGTACGGGAACCCAGATTTGATCCGCCAAATGATCAAAATGGAAAAACCAGATGCAATCATGCTTATTACTGACCCAAGGTATTTTGAGTGGTTGTTTGCAATTGAAAACGAGATTAGAAAACATTGCCCAATCATTTATTTAAACATCTGGGATGATTACCCTGCGCCATTGTATAATAGAGCATTTTATGAGTCTTGTGATGCACTATTAGCTATTTCAAAGCAAACAAAACTCATTAATGAGTTGGTTTTGGGGGATAAAGCAAAGAATAAAATCATTAAATATGTTCCGCACGGATTAAATGAGAATGTTTTTAAACCGTTGGGGGATGATAGTAAAGAAATGATTGAATTTAGGGATAAGATTCCACAGTTTAAAGATAAAGATTTTATTTTATTTTTTAACTCGAGAAATATTCGTAGAAAACAGATTCCCGACACTATGCTTGCGTTTAGGTACTTTTTAGATATGTTGCCGAAAGAAAAAGCAGATAAATGTGCTTTTATTTTACATACAGAAATTGTAAGTGAGCATGGAACTGATCTAGAGGCGGTGAGAAAAATCTTATTTAAAAATTATCCAAATGCTATACATTTTTCAACTTCAAAATTAAATCAGGATGAGTTAAATTTGTTTTATAATTTAGCGGATGCTCAAATTTTGTTAACATCAAATGAAGGTTGGGGCCTATCATTAACAGAAGCGATTCTAGCAGGAACACCAATCATAGCAAACGTAACTGGTGGGATGCAAGATCAAATGCGTTTTGAAGATGAAGAAGGAGATTGGTATGAACCGACACCAGAAACACCCTCAAACCATACAGCAACATACTCTTCTCATGGGAAATGGGCTTGCCCTGTATTCCCAACTAATCGATCAATTCAAGGATCACCTACAACCCCATATATTTGGGACGATAGATGCAGACCAGAAGATGCAGCTAATGAAATATATTGCCTATATAGACTGAACCGTAAGGAAAGAAAATCACTTGGTTTAGCTGGGCGTGAATTTGCTTTGAATGAAGGTGGATTTACTGGAGAGAAGATGGGAGAGAGAGCAATTGAGGCGATAGATCAATTATTTTCAACGTGGAAACCGCGAGAAAAATATGAGTTCATCAATGTAGCCGAAATTGGAGAACCTGAATTGAATCACGAACTTTTATATTAAAATAGTTATATGAGTAAAAATACATGTGTTATATACGCTCCTGTACAAACGTATAGTGGTTATGGAGCTAGAGGTAGAGATGTGGCAAAAGCCATTATTGAGTTAAAAAAAGATGAATGGGATATCAAGATTATTCCTTGCCGATGGGGAAATACCCCAATGAACTTCATTGATGAGAACCCTGAGTGGGAATTTTTGGAGGGGCATTTTGTTCAACAGCTAAACCAACAACCTGATATTATGATTTGGGTTACAGTTCCAAACGAATTCCAACAAGTAGGAAAATACAATATAGGAATTACAGCAGGAATTGAATCAACTATTGCTCCTGCTGATTGGGTTGAGGGTTGTCAAAGAATGGATCTAGTGTTAGGTTCTTCAAAACATACAATTGATGTGTTAAGAAGTTCAAAATTTGAAAAGCGTGATCAAAATACAAATCAAACTCTTGGACTTATTGAATGGACAAAAGATAGTGATATCTTGTTTGAGGGAGCTCGTACTGATGTTTATAAGCCGGATTCAAGCCCTTGTAAAATAGACTTTAATATTAAGGAAGATTTTGCTTATTTGTTTTGCGGGCATTGGATTGGAAATACTCCAATTGGAGAGGATAGAAAAAATATTACTCTTTTAATTAAGGCGTTTTATGAAACGTTTAAAAATAAAACTAAAAAACCTGCTTTAATTTTAAAAACCACACAAGTAGGGTCCTCATACATGGATAGAGATGAACTAATTAAGCGTATTAAAGCTATTCGCTCAACAGTAAATTCAACTAATCTACCTAATATATATTTACTTCATGGAGAATTTACGGATGAGGAAATGAATAGTTTATACAATCATTCAAAAGTAAAAGCCATGGTTAGCTTGACCAAGGGAGAAGGATTCGGCCGTCCGCTACTTGAATTTTCCTTAACAAACAAACCAATTATTACAACAAATTGGAGTGGACATGTAGACTTCCTCAACCCAGAATTCACAACACTTCTCCCGGGTCAACTAACAAATATTCACCCATCAGCTGCAAACAATATGCTATTGCAAGAAGCACAATGGTTCTCTGCAGATATGGGCCATATTGGACATTATTTAAAGGATATGTTTGAGAATTATAAAAATTATGCTGAAAAAGCAAAACGCCAAGGTTTCCAATCGCGAAATAAATTTTCGTTTGAGGCGATGAAAGAAAAACTTGATAGTGTATTTACAGCAAAAATACCAGAGTTCCCAAAGCAAGTTCAATTACAATTGCCCAAGTTAAAGAAAATCGAATTACCAAAACTTAAAAAAGTAGAAGCATGATAAAGATTGACCCTGAAAAAATGCAAGACGATGACATGAATGGAGATGATGCTATGGGTGGTGCCGTATCATTATCAATAATAATCCTAGTAATAGTATATTTTTTAATAAAATAAAACAATGCAACACGAAAAAATAATTGATTGTCCGAAAAGTGGAGGTGACCTATGTTACGAAACACAGATTAACCCTGAAATTTCCTCATATTTAAGTTTAAGCTGTGGATTTTGGACTAATAGCTTAATGAAGGAAGATTCTGAGTTTTATACGGAACAGATTGAAACTTTACCTGAATTGTATAAAGATTTAGCTTGGACTGATCCTCAAACAGGTTTGATTTGGCTTCCAAACACCATTAATCAACCTGAACTAGGAATGGTATTTGCATATGG
>Ga0315900_10007553_pt1 | contig 14235 bp, 21 predicted proteins | sample LakEriMetagenome_FD_203521 | JGI IMG/M metagenome (GOLD analysis project Ga0315900, IMG submission 203521) | Freshwater fungal communities from buoy surface, Lake Erie, Ohio, United States - Buoy 12 MA114 | ecosystem: Environmental > Aquatic > Freshwater > Lake > Lake biofilm | place: USA: Lake...
ATACACCAATAAAATCCCCTGCTCTTTCTATATCTAATACGTTGTACATCTTGGTTTCTACTCCAGTCATTCCCATGTACTTAGGTTCAACAGCAGGATTAAGAGAGCGAAAACGCAAATCGACAACGCCAGTCTTGGTAATATACGGTATTGATAATCGTCCTTGGAATGCTTCATGTCCGACATCAGGCTCCACGACTACGCCTAATCGAGCCAGCCGTGCTGCCTCCCTTGTTATTCCCCTGCTTGCGAGGTAATCTTCCGCCTGAAAGATGTTTACTGCGTACTTGGCCGTAGCCAAGTCCAGCAATTCCCTCTGCAAATGATTTTGCTTCACGAATATCAATCCTCTCCTGCTTTGCTATAATCTGTAAACTATTGCCACTCATACCACAAGCGAAACAGTTAAAGATATTTTCTCTTGTATTAAAACTTGCCGAACTATGTGTGTCGTCATGGAACGGACACTTAAGATTAACCTGTCCAGATGTTCTTGTAGGGTTGGCACCGTAGTGCTTAAGTACCGCTACAATATCTGGCATATCATCAACTAAAGACATCACCTAACCTTAGTACTAAATAGGAATCTGCTATTGATTTTCCTCTGGCTTTGATGACAACCGCTGGAAGAACTGCTTCCCTTTTAATGCCTCTTGCTTTCGCATAATTTGTTGCTTCAACCTGAGCCTCTTTGGTCCAACCAGATAGGTCAATGCGACCTGATTGACCTGGTGCCTTGGCTTCGATAACGCCGATGGATGAGAAGAAATCTTCCCTGACCACAACATCTCCCTCATCTCGTGCACCTGTTCTTGCAAGTCTCTCACTATCGTATCCAATTCGTCTAAAATAATCTCGTAAGTCGGTTTCAAATGTTGCTCCTCTAGCCTTGTGGCTTTTTCTAGTTGTCATGAGTTTTCAGGTATATCCTCTACATACATGTATTCAGGATTGAACGCTAACCATGTCATTAGTGTTCCACCAGCATCCGCTCTACCGTATCTATTCTTGACTGACGCCACGCCCAAAGATGTGCCAACAGTACCAAGTGTACAAATAAGAGCGGGTAGTTGCGATACTTTACCTTGGATTGCAGAGCGAGGTTGACAAGGGTTCCCAGGAATTGCCTCAGACGTGTGATGTAGTACAACAACCGCAGCGTTAGTAGCCCTTGCAAGATATTTCAACTCCTTCATAATTGCTCTCATAGAGGCAAATTCCTCACCACCATCTGTGGCTACATCCATTAAGTTATCTAAAATTATAAGTGTTGGTGCACAACCCCACAACTCTTCAAACGCCTGAACTTCCTCGTCGATATCTTGCAGGGTTGGCGATGATTCAAACGACCAGATTATATGACTGCCTTTTTGTAGGACTGCCCTAGTCCATCCAACATCAGTATTAAGTTTCTGTTCTACCTCTGTTTGATTTTTACCAGATATCATTGACGCTAGGCGCATGGCCATAGTATGTGCATTGGTATCAGCGGAGATGTAAAGAGTCGGAACATTGGTTTTTAATGCTAGTGCTAGAGCAAGTGTTGACTTACCTGCACCTGGAGCACCAGCAAACATAGAAACTTCTGAACGCCGTATAATAATCTTGGACGCTTCAAATGATTTAAAACAAGAAGGTAGGGGTTCCCCTCCAATAGATGCTCTACCTACTGACCTGACAAGTGTACGCATTATTAGTCCCTACCTAATTGTTAAAACGGAAATTGTTCGTCTATTAATTTACTGGCTTGCATTGGTCTGCGCCCTGTGGCATTGGACAGACCCACATTGCGTAAGGATTCCCCGTCTTGCTGGAGATTCCCGACTTGTACTTCCTCGCCCCGTGCTGACATGTCGGACCCGCTGAGGTAGCGGATGGAGCCGATGCCTGGGGTGGAGTTGAGGACTGCGGAGGCCTTGTGCTTGTAGTGGTACTTGGCGTCGATAAAGGGGCGGAGTTACTCGCACCCACCACCAACTTTCCAACAGCGGCAATTTGAGTCGAGTAATCCCCAATGCCCTCTAGTAAAACACTTAATTCATCAGCAGTATTTGCTCTGATATTTATCATATCTCCACCAGGAGTTTTATATGATACTTGTAACTTCCAATCTTCTGCCATTTATCCTTCTTTCTTTGTCGAGAATTGACAATGAGCGGTTAGTCCGCACATGTACTGACAAGAGTTTGTGTTGGGCAAGAATATACCTGCCTTCCTAGCCTTGTCAAAACCTTTAACTAGGAACTCCATCTTGTCGTATGTGTATTCCGACAAGTCAACCATCTCAACGGTATTGCTACCACGAGACATATAGTAATTACCCCAGTTAGCAGTTATGCCAAAGGTTTGCTCTAGTCCCAATTTATAGAAACCAAGTTGCAAAGTACTGCTTGGAGTATTTTTTGATGTCTTTAAATCAACTATTACTAGATGACCATCAACATCAAAAACTCTATCTATAACCATTTTAATTGGTACATCAGCCACTACTGGCATTAGTTCCAATTCAATTGCAGGTCGTCCATCTGGTGCTGTCCAAATTTTCCAATTAGGATTAGTTTTACGCCAAGCAATATATTGCTCAACCCAGACAGGTCCTGACTTCTGCCAAAAATCAACATCTTCTTTATTGGGAAGTAATTTGGTAGCCTTGCCACCTATGCGAGCATTGGTTAAATCTATACCTTCAGATTCCTTTGCCCATGCTTTTTCCCATAATGATTGACTCATAGATTTTCCCTATCGTACATTTCTGTAGCCAAGTGAAATGCTGAACCACCAACAGACCAAACAGATGGTTCTTCTTGTTTTTCCAAAAGCCTTCCAAGGTAGTACTGATACCCACAAGTTAAATAGGTACTAAAAGCACTATAGGATATATGCTCTGGTAATGTATATTCTTCTAGTTCTATCGACATAGATGTAATTATACACTTGTGGATAACTTATGTGGGTACGTTAGATAGCAACGTTCCCTTATAATCTATTGGGTAGTGTATAATTGATATTAATATAATATATAAGACCCCGAAGGGGTCTATAATATAATATATAATTATATAATATATCTAAGGAGTACTATGTCAGAAATCTTAAACAACACGTTTTGGGCTGTATTTTATGGCTCAACTTTAGGAACCCTAACAGTATACCTAATCACATCCCTATTGGATGAGTACCGTTCTAAGAAACACCGTAAGAGCATAGAACTCTTAATGGAAGAGTGGGAAGACCTAGAAGACTAGCAAAACACGATAATAAACGACAAAAGACCCCCCTTCCTAGTATCTCTACTGGGTCGGGGGGTTTTCGTGTCTAAAAACGGCCTTTAAAGGCTAATTAGGGGTATTTAATTGGAGCCTATACCGTACTCTTTTTCGGTCTTATCAGCCCACTTGGCCAATGGTGCTGCTAGGGCACCGATTAGGATGGCTTGCTCTGGTGCAAGGTCTGCAGCCAGGGCTAATCCCATAGTAATTGCTGATGCTATAACTGCACGAATATAAGACTTAAATGCAGCCTTAGTCTTGTCGCTCTTTAACTTAGCGATTAAATCTTTCATTAGTTCTCCTTCTTTGGCAATGGCTTTACCGATGCTTTTACTTTGTTGATTGTTGTTACTTTTCCCAGCCAAGGAAACCAAGGTGATGTATCATTACCACAGTTATCTTTGATGGAAATATGTAGATGTTTATTATGTTGATTTATACCAGTGTATCTGGATTCGCCATTTTTGGCCGACCAAATCTTACCAGTAAATATTAAATATTTGACCCTTGAGTCTGATTGCAACTTCTGATATATATCAAAGCAATCAATACCATTTTTTGGGTCATGAGTTAAGTCTACTGCAAACCCTGTATTGTGGTCAGAGGTTGGACTGGCTTTCAGATGAGCAGCAGATGGTAGCAGACCATCGCTGGCTTTCTTGCGATTCGGTCTTAACGCCGTCGCTTGGCGCAGCACAGCAATTGCAGCAGGCGTGGCTTTCTTTGCAACAGTCATTGTTCACTTCTTTCTTATCCATACTTGCCATCCCTTACGGATTAATTCAAATTCATCTTTATGTTCATTTAACCAAGCATCTATTGCTGGCTTAGGGTTTTTATCTGTACCGTCTGGATGGTCCCACTCATAGTCATCAAATGCCATGATACCACCTGGTTGTAATAAATCCCAGGACAGGTTTGCATCTAATGTTACAGACTCAGGCAAGTGGTCACCATCAATGTAGATAAAATCAAATCCATCTTCACGGTTATTTGCTAACCATTCCCCACTAAATGCTTTATATGATTGGACTTTTTTACCATAAGGTTTAACTTGCTCTTTATAAGCCTCTTGAATATCGTCCCAATTATAAACTGACTCGTGAGGTAGATTACCACACCAAGGGTCTATATCTACCAATATTGATGATGGGTCAGTAAGTATATTTTCTAATAGCCAAGCAGATGCGTTGCCAGTAAAGACACCTATCTGTAAAAATCTAAGATTCTTCTTGTCTTTAAATTCTGCTAGTCCTGCTTCAAAATCAGCAACAGTAGCATTATCATAGAACCATTTAGGAAAGTTATTAGCCTTCATTTCTTTAATGCTTGTAATACAAACTCAGTTAAAAATTCTACTTTTTCTTCTAGTCGGTTAACCTGGTCTTTGACACTTGACCCGCCATTGGGGCGAAGTTCAGATAAATAGTGTTTAACTAAATGTCTTACACCAATTGCTATTGCGCCTATAAGAGAAGTTACGGCTACAGCCAGTGCAGCCCAATCATTTACTGTCATTATACTGTCCTAATCGTAATATCTACGACTCCTCCAAAGCCATCAAAACGCTTATCTGGTGGTGTCATTCGAGTGAAGTTTACCTGTTCAATAACTACCTGACGGGTTTCGCCAGATGTAATATCCTGCCAAGTAAGAACGTCTCCAGATTCTTCAACGTTTTCAAGTGCTATAATACGAGCCATAGCCCGACCTTCATAACCAACCTGTACGTTGTATCTATCTGTTTCTACGTCAAAACAGTAAACAGGAAATCTAAGAACTCGCTGACGAGGTGTTGCGATAGTAGCCTTTGCCTGGTATCCTTTAAAGGTTGGACCTAGGGTAGCATCAGTATCTCTATTTAAAATAAATTTATAAGCAACATATTCTTGTGCAGTTTGAGGAGATGAAGTAGTAACCTCAACTGCTGGTACATTTGCGTCATATGTAATATGGTCGTATTCAATGCCATTTCTGTCTACAGTTTCCATAACTAAAGAACCTTTAGAGAATAATCCACGACCTAGTAAACGTTTAAAGTTTTTAGGCTCTAGTGTTCCATAGCGGATGTAACCTGTAGTTATGTAACCAGTTGATTCTAGGTTAGAGGCTGATTCAATATATGAATAGCCAGGTTTGCCCACGAAGCCACCAGTTACTGCAGCAGATGCAATAGTTCCAGATGTTGTAGTTGTATAAGTAATTGTATCTGTAGTTACAGAAGTAATAGTCCAGTCACCATCTAAGTGGGTGGCATCTACACCTATAACATAAATTTTATCTCCAGCCACATAACCATGAGCAGTAGACGTAATGGTTGCTGTAGTTCCAGTACGTTCTTTATTGGTTACTGACTTTTGGTCAACTGCTTCTGTGCAATATGCTAGTCTATTAGTCTCTCCAATAAAAGCGCAAGATGTGGTTTCTACACCAGATACACCAGAGTAATATAAATCGTTAGCGTAAGCAAATCGCAATGTTTCTATTTCATTACTTAAATCAATACGAATAACTCCAGGAGCACCATCTACGCTAGTTGCACACCATATGTAATGGTCTCGTGCAGCAAAGTCATAGCAAGGCTGTGTTGTTTCCACAATAAGTGGACCATAGTTAATAGAGCCATCTTGGTCAGAGACAACTGCTGCACGGATTCCCTTGTTTGTCCCTATCATCATGTAGCCCAAATAATAATAAATCTTATGTATCTTTTCACCGACTGGCATTTCTGCTGCAGTAATAGCGGTGGTAAGGGTAGGCATTACACCTGATGTGTTAAGGGTAAACTTGTAAATAAATGATTGAATACCGCTATAGCCAGCAATATAAATAGCAGGACCAGATGCTGTAATAGACGTAAAGACTATATCTGTATCTGAGTGTGTATACAATGCTGTAGGCAATGCACCCGCTGAGGTAGAAAACTCATAAATTTTATTATTAGCACACATAACAATACGGTCTTTAACATATTCCATGACAGCATTAGTTACCGTGATACCAGCAGAAGTAAATAATGGTGTTGCTGATGTACTAGCATTGCCAGTTAAAACTTTCTTGTTTACCTCTAGTTTACCTGATGGACCAGTATCATTGGTTACCCAATAAGCAGTAGTACCATCATCACAGATAGCATATACCTTATCATCTGAACCAGCATTGTAATCAATAAAATGCGTTTCGGCACCAGTTGAATCAATTTTATCTACATCATAACCATCGTGAAGTAATACGCCATTTGTTCCACCATATTGGATAGAGCGTAATTGCTGTAATGCACGACCATCAGAACCAATTGGATGGGTAGTCACATGTCCAACACTACTGTCTTTAAGTAATGTTACTTCACCCTTGGTCCAGACATTAACACCCTTACTATCAGTAAAGCGATGTTGTATTGTTTCGCCAGCAGATGGGTCATAGAATCTTATACCTGAACCACCATGAAATGATGACTGTGAACGAATCCACCAACCAGTAAGTGATTGCTCACCTGGCTCTACACCATTATCAAATTGGTCTTTACGGTATGGAGCGGTTTGGCGAATATATGGACGTGCATCACTGATAGCATAAATGAATGGAATTCCACCTATTGCCATATCATATGCAATGTCTGTATTCTGCCATATTGCACCACTAGATACAATACCAACGTCAAAGGCAATGGCTCTAGCATTTCCACTAGAATCTCCACGACCTTCGGTTATATCACGACCTGCCACAGTGCTCCTTAATTAGAAATTTATTTATTTTAAAACTTAAGCAGATGGACCAGTTATTTCAATCCATTCTTGATTAGGCTCAAACCAGCCATAAAACTTTGGGTTTTCTGGGTCTACTGTTGGATAAGCAACTGGAGACTCCCATTGACAAGTTGTTTCATTAAGAGTCCATGATGCCCAAGGTCTTGGTGCAATAAATGCATCACGTCCTGCATCATAGGTATAACCAATGCCTGCATAGTTTTTACGGATAGTTCCATTATAGGAAGTCTGCTTCCATAATGTATGTCCGTGTAGTCCTGTTAAAAAGTCTATTCCTGCTTGCTCTGACTCAACACCATCTATGGTGATGACATCATTGTTTACTACGTGAACAGCAAGAACATTGTTATTCTCATCTAGTTTTGCGAAGTGTGCCATTATTTCTCCTTAGTAAGTGATTGAACCATCGCCATTAAATTGATAAATATGATAACTACCAGAGGTAGTATATGTAGGTGAGCCTGTTGTAGAGGCTGCTGCTTGGGTTGCACGAAGGATAACTACGCCTGAACCACCATTGGCTCCAGTGCCAGTATTACCAGCACCTCCACCGCCACCGCCTAAATTAGTAGTTCCTGTTGTGGGACTTGAATATGCACCACCACCACCACCGCCACTGCCACCAGCACCACCAGTTGCACCAGTGGAAAAATATGCACCACCACCTCCACCACCTGCATAAGTGACCGATGAGCCTGTAATAGAAACGGATACACCATTACCACCTGCACCTGATGTAGTTGAATTTGATGGTATATTTCCTACTGCACCAGCACCACCACCACCACCCGAAGGGTATGGACTTGCGTTTTGTGCATTATTTCCACCACCAGCATAACCCTGATTTGTAGTACCAGCACCACCTGATAAATTCATAGACCCAGAAGCAGAAGCACCTCCACCAGAACCACCAGAAAAACCACTGTTTTGAGTATAACCTCCACGCCCACCACCAGTTGATGTAACTGTTGTTATACCAGTACCAGAAATTGATGAATTACCACCATTAGTACCAGTATCAGTATCTTCACTTATACCACCTGAACCAGCAGCACCAACAGTTACTGTATATGATGTTCCTAGAGTTAACGCTAAAGCAGTTTCTAAAGAACCGCCACCGCCAGTAGCAGTTACGGTACTTCTCAATCCACCAGCACCACCACCACCACTGTTACCACCTCCACCACCTGCAACTACAAGATAGTCAACTGGAATTGTAAGTGTAGTAGTTTGGTCCCAAAACTTAGATGACTTAGAGCCTGTCTTAATACTTGATGTAGAAAATTTACGAATAGCCATTAGTAAGTAATACTCCCATCACCGTTGAATTGATAAATGTGGTATGAACCAGATGTTGTGTATGTTGGAGAACCAGTAGTTGATGTGGCTGCTTGGGTTGCACGAAGGATAACTACGCCTGAACTACCTGTACCACCACTTCTAGATACTTGGTCTAATTTAGTATTAGACCCACCGCCTCCTGAACCTCTATTGGCTGGAGATGCGTTTGAACCAGCAGCATTTGAAGCACCAGCGTTACCACCAATAGATGAGCCACCTGTACCAGCAGTAGTGATACCTGCTCCACCACCACCGCCACCGTAAGTTACTGAAGAACCAGTAATACTAATTGCTACACCAGAGCCACCATTACCACCTACGTTTGTATTGCCAGCACTACCTGTCGCTCCTGCACCACCACCACCGCCTGCAGCACCAGTTGCGTGAGAACCAGTACCACCATCAAAACCTTGATTTGTTGTACCAGTACCAGGTGTACCTTGTTCAGATTCTCCACCACCACTACCACCGTTATCTGCGGCTGTATCATATCCACCGCCTCCGCCGCCACCAGTAGAGGTTATTGTGCTAAATACGGAGTTAGTACCCGCAACACCACCGCCACCGTAAGTACCAGTACCAGCAGCACCTCCACCGCCAACGGTTACTGTATAACTAGTACCAGGGGTTAAAGAAAGTGCAGATTCAACAGTGCCTGGAGTTCCACCGCTTGCAGTTACGGAAGAACGAAGTCCACCAGCACCACCGCCACCACCTGAAACATTTGCGTCACCGCTTCCACCACCACCGCCTCCGCCTGCTAAAACTAAATAATCAACAGTAACTGGAGGAATAGTTGTTTGGTCCCAAAATCGGGTGTATTTAGGCAACGATTGCGTAAACCTAGAGTTACTAAATCTTGAGATAGCCATTGGTGATTCCTTTTCTAAAAGTTATTAAGCAGTAATTTCTGAGCCGAAAGCAGTAAATGTTAAGTCAGCACTTGATGCATAGGAACTGATTGAGTTTCCTGCAGCAAGAGTAATGCCAAGTGTTAACGCAGTTGAATCATTAGCAGCAATTGCAATGTCATAAGCAATATAATGCTCATTAGCAAGAGTTGTTCCTGATGTTGGCTTTACAGCAAGACGATATGTCTTTGCTGATGCAGCACGATTTGCGATTACAATTGTAGACACAACTGCTTCTGTTGATGAAGGCACTGTGTATAGTGCTTCCTCAGTAGTTGCAGCAGCAGCCTTGCGACCTAGTACTTTATATGCGTTTGCCATTGTTTCTCCTTATTACATTCCACCCAGCAAAAATGCTGTGGGGGTTGGGTCGGTGGTTATTGTTGCCCAGGAAGCAACGGAACCATTAGTGGTTAGGTACTTTCCTGAATTTCCTGTTTGAGATGGAAGAGCATCTACGCTTGCCCAAGATGCAGCACTTCCATTAGTTGTTAAATATTTACCAGAGTGAGTTGTTTGAGATGGAACTACATAGACAGAGGCAGTATCTAAAGATACCGATACTGTACCAGATGTTCCTCCACCTGATAGTCCTGTTGAGGCGGTTACGCCTAATACATCTGCAGCAAAGTTATCTGCATTGGTTCTTGCTCTTGTCATTATGCTCCCATCAACATTAGTGGATTAAATCCTGCTTCAGGTGCAGCAGCCCATTTAATTCCTTGAGCCTGACTGCTATCAGCAGTAAGGATATATCCATTAGTTCCTACCGCTAATCTTCCTATTGTATCACTTGCAGTTCCTACAAGTAAGTCACCCTTTGCATCAATAGTAGTTACTGTTAATGCATTGGCAACGCTATATGGTGTCCAAGATAATACTTCTACAATATCTCCAGCAGTTAATGCTGAGATACCAGTAATACTTGAACCATTAGAGGCTGTGTAATCTCCACCTCTTGCTAGTAATACACCATTTAAATATACTTGTTCATAACCTGCTGTGTAAGATAATGATACCGCATTATCATCTGTACCATTAAGTGTGGTCTCACCACCTGCAGCAGTCTTGCTCCAACGGCTAGATGTTACTGCAGAAGTAATACCTTCCCAAGCAGCAGCAACTGCATCGTATACCTGCATAGCACCAGTTGTAGTATTAAAGTAAAGGGCACCAGCAGTTAAAGCATTACCATCATTGTCTACAGATGGAGCAGATGCTTTAGCACCTAGGTATCTATCATCAAATGAATCATATGAGGCTGCAGCAGCAGCGGCACTTGCAGCAGCAGCGGCAGCATCGGCTGATGCATTAGCAGCAAATGAATCTACATAAGCCTTTGTAGCAGCGTGTAGGTTAGATGATGGAGCACCTGAAAGAGTTAATGCTCCAGTCATTGTTCCACCAGATAAGTTTAACTTACCTGCTAAAGAGTTAGTTACTGTGGTTGAAAATGAAGCATCATCACCTAAAGCAGCAGCCAACTCATTAAGAGTGTCTAATGCGCCAGGTGCACTATCAACGAGATTAGTTATTTGAGTATCTACATAGCCCTTAGTCGCTGCATCAGTAGATGTAGTAGGTGTAGCAAGGCTTGTAATTTTTTGACTATTCATTGAGAATGAACCAGTTGGAGCAGCAAGGTCAGTTACCTTAGAGGTACGAACCTGTGTATCAAAATCAGAGATAGTTGAAGCAGTCTGTGTACCAGTGTGGTTGGCACGGGCTAGTGGGTCAGTTGCTAACTTACTAAGTGCTATAGCAGCACTAGCATTAATATCAGCATTGACAATAGTTCCATCTACTATATCAGAGGAAGTAATAGTTCCTGCAAGGTTTAACTTGCTGTATGAGATAGCGGCAGAAGCATTAATGTCTGCGTTAACAATTGCACCAGTGCCAATAACAGTAGTTAGGCTTACGTTGCCAGAACCATCAAAGGATACGGCAGATGCCTCTACATCTCCAGTTAGTTGGAAATTACGGGCTGTAGTTAAAGCATTGGCAGTAGTAGCAGTAGTTGCTGTGCTAGCAGTACCTGTAAGGTTAGCGGTAATAGTACCTGCAGAAAAGTTACCTGAAGCATCACGAGCCACAATGGCTGATGCTGTGTTAGCAGATGTAGCAGTAGTAGCAGAGTTAGATACCTTAGAAGCAGTTGAGATAGTGGCTAACTTAGTATCTGCAATAGCAGCACTTGCATTGATGTCAGCATTAACAATGGTGCCATCGACAATCATTCCACTAGTTACTTTTGCTGAACCACCAGTATCTGCAGTAGTAACTACATTTGCAATAGTTAATCCGTGTGCTGTTGTAGTATTCTCAATGTGGTCATTAGCCTCACGGAAATCACGTCCAATTGCCATATGGCGTACTACAGCACCAGCAGAGTGTTCCTGTCCAACGCTATTGTTTTCTATACCACGAACAATTGTAAGAGTGTTAGTAGATACCGCCGTTACATCTACAATTTCTTCAATTGCTGTATCTGGGTCAATTACTACTGTAAACGTCTGTCCGCCAGAGACGCTTGCACCACCCATAAGGGCGGATGCTGATACTACAGTTACGGATGTAGCAGTAGTGTTAAGTGCTCCAGTTAATGTTGTTTGCTGTGAGCGTGAGGAGTATTTACGTATTGTCATTTATTTACCTATCGGCTGTAATGGACACGGATTGGATAGTTTGATTGCTGTCTTGATGTTTCTTCTGAAAGACGTTGTGTATATAATGCAAACAATTGCTTGGTAGCAGTTTGAGACGCACCAAAGGGACGTTTAGAATCTGTTTCGTCTGCTTGTGGACTAACTTGACTTGCACGGGCAGGGTCAAGGAAGGTAAGCAAACGATATGAGGCACCAAGAACAATTACATCTTTACATGATTCAGGCAAACCAGTTTGTGTTGAGAAGACTTGGTTATTAGTAGTAAAGGCTATAGGGTCAGTTGCATATACAACTTTAACTGTTCTGCCAGGCGTGATAAAGTCACCAATAGTTACTGTCTGTGCTCCAGAACCAAATGCAGTCTCATTTGCTGCAGAGTCCCAAGACCAACGACGTACTGGAATCCACTCTTCAGATGGTCCAACCTCTTGCCACATAATACTTAGGATATTACCTATATCTAAATTATTAAAAGCATATGTTGTAACCGCAGCATTGAAAGTAAATGTGGTAGATTTTACTGCAAATATAGTAGCACCTACAGCACGTATTGTATCGTTAATTGCTTTCTTTACCACATATCTTGGAAATGTAGGAGATATAGTAACTTTACTATCAATAGCGTGTGTTGTTGCTGTTGTTCCTAGATAACCACGACCATAAGGTGCAACTGTCGCTGTATTCGCTACACGGTCAAATGAATCAAGCCATAGCAATTCTTCATTGATTTCAATTACACCCTTACCAATACTCTCGGTAGAACCAAGAGATAAAATTGTTGGAGACGTAGATGATGAAGTTAGTGTAGATACTGCACTAGTTAAGTGTGTTGCTCTATCTTGTTGGTATGTATATCCAGCGAGATTAATCTGGACTTCATCCATTAAGTTAATTAATGTAGTTGTCATTAGGCGTCTATACTCCGTAATGCAGCAGGTGCTGCTAGTCCTGTAGTTGAAGCCAACTCATTGCAGATTCCATCAATGTCTTTGTAATCAGCAGGAGTTGTTTTACCTGCCAGTACATTTAAAGCACCAACGGTTGCAAGTCCAGTAGTACCAGCGTAAGCATTTGCTGCCCCTTGCTCATCAAGATATTGTGTTACATCAGTGATGCCAGCAAGACGATTAAGTTCTGCTGTTAGGCTACTGCCTGCTTTACCAAGTGCCATTGTTTATCCTATCTAGGTGTAATGATTTTTTTATTAGGTGTAACTAATTTTGATTTAGGTTCTTCTTTTGGCTTACCAAAAAATGCTCGATAATAATGCTCATCAAATGAGAACCGTTTCATATGTGGAACAGTTGCTCCAGTATGACAATATAGTGGAACTTCAGCCTTATCACATAGAGCAAAGAAAAATATATCTTCACCTATGAACTTAGTTCCTCGTCCCATTTCCATGAATAACTGACCATCTGGTGCTATCTCACGAAGTTTTGGAACTATACTACGGTGCATTAGGACAAATCCCATACCCGCTGCATCTACCTTTATTAACTCATTAACTGGTAGTGGATGTATTCTAGTTAAACCAAAGCCACCATCACCATTATTAACAAAGTTAAATACTGTAGGTAGTGGAGCCATTAAAGGCTCTTCTGGTGTATCTGTAGTAAAATATACTCCAGTAATTAATGGACGCTTCTCAATATCCCTATTGTCCCATAATAACTTAAATTTTTCTGGACTAATTACTACATCTGAATCTATCCATAATAACCACTCGTATTCAGTCTTATCATACCAATAGTCAATGGTTGTCTGTCTTTGTCTAGCAATTTGATTGCCTTGACTTCTTAATGTTGTAGCAAACTCTATTCCAGACTTTAGCATTACATCTGCTACGCCTTGCATAAACTTGCCATCTACCATTCCATTATCACACCATACTAGTGCTACAGAATCTTTTTTACTCATAGTCCCCTGTGTCCCTATCTGTACTTTGCTGCTTTTTTGGCTATTGCTTTAGGTTGCTTTACGAATTGTTTACCCTTTTTATTGCCTTTAGCCTTGGCTCTATTAGTAGCCGCTTTTTCTGCTGGACTTAATGCAGCCCATGCTGCTTCAGGTAAATATCTTTTCTTACCTTTAGATGGCTTACCATCAGAAGTTTTCCACTTCTGTGCAGTCCAACTTTTTAAAGATTGTTGAGATTTAGCAAGTGCCATTACTTGTAACCTCCGCCTGCTTTCTTATATTGCACAGCAAGTAGTTGTGCTTTACGGGCTGACCATTCTCCAGGGTCTCCACCTTTAGAACCAGCCTTAATCTTCTT
>Ga0315900_10007555_pt1 | contig 14234 bp, 12 predicted proteins | sample LakEriMetagenome_FD_203521 | JGI IMG/M metagenome (GOLD analysis project Ga0315900, IMG submission 203521) | Freshwater fungal communities from buoy surface, Lake Erie, Ohio, United States - Buoy 12 MA114 | ecosystem: Environmental > Aquatic > Freshwater > Lake > Lake biofilm | place: USA: Lake...
CAACGGCATTTGGCTTGAATTCCAATGCCTGCTCAATGAGCTTGTCAGCCTGAAAGTTTGCAGTAAGGGTTTCAGCCTGAAAAAGATCCGGGTTTGCCCGTATCACATCAAGGGCCTGAACGCCAATGGATCCGGTAGAACCAAGGATGGCAATTTGTTTTTGCCTGTAATCAGGGTTTGAAAGCATTCGGGACTTCTTTATCCTGGACTCATCGGGCAGTCCCTGATATGATTTACTGCGCAAAGGAAGGCAATTCCGTTTGGATTGAAAAGCATGTCATCATGCGGCCATCGACAGCCTGCCGGCTTTTTTTTCTTTCAGGGATGCTGTAAAGCGTATGAAGCGGTCCAGATCGCGCTCTGTGCTGGCAATGCCCACTGATATGCGGGTAGCACCACGCATTTTGCCCAGGAACCTAATCATATCATAGTAATTGCCCTGATCCCGGCTGGTGAAATACCTTGAAATTTCTTCGGTGGTGAGGCAGTTGTTTATTTCATCAATCCCGGGGTTGCAGAAGCAGCCGGAACGGATGGAAATGTTTTCCCGGTTGGCCATTTCCTCAATTTCTTCAAAACCATGTTTTTCCCCATCGGGGTCGAAGAAATTCAGGATGATGTTTCCGCCCCGGTTTTCAAATCCTTCCGGCCCGAATATTTTTACCAGAGGCTGTCCGTTGCTGTGGCGGAGTTCTTTAAGGCCTCTGGTCAGGTACTGAATCAAATGACTTACCCTCGCATTGATCCTTTCCATGCCAATGCCGTCGATGTAATCCAGGCCGATTTTGATGGCTGGAATGTTATTGTAATTAATGGTGCCGTCCTCATAGCGTTCATGCCCCCCCGCGAGAAAGCGATCCTGCGACACAACAGAAACCAGAGTGACGGTGCCGCCTGCAAACCAGGGTTTCTGCAATTTGTGAAAAACGGAATTACGCACCAGTAAACAGCCGATGCCGGTAGGATAACCGAAAATTTTATAGAATGAAACAGAAACAAAGTCGGGTTTCCAGACTGAAAGATCCAGTCTGGTGCTGGGTACCAGGGCTGCAGCATCCAGCAAAACATCATACCCGAGTTTCTGTGCTTTTTCAATCCAGCTGAGGGAGTGCTTTACTCCCGAAACATTCGACTGCCCTGGCATGGCGAAGAGGCTGTTTTCCCCTCCGGCATTTTCCCGGAGCTGTTTATCCAGCTGATTTTCATTAATCTGAAGATCTTCGAAGTTGACCGGCACATATTCTATCCTGCCTCCTTTTTTTCGGCAGAATTCCCGTATTCCGTTCACTGAGTTGTGGTTATCGCTCAGCAATACCATACTGCTGGTGTTGCCGAAGGGATAGCTTTCGCCAACAATCTTCATGGCACCTGATGCATTTTGAGTGAAGATGCAGGTATAGTCACTTCCTGCGCGGAAAAAATCGAGAACCCGCGCCCGCGTAGCTTCCACCAGTTCAGTTGCCTTTTTGGAGGTTGGATTGGTCGAATGAGGATTGCCCAGAACATTTCCCAGCAATAATTTCTGGTGCTCCATCACCTGAGACCGGGCATAAAGATTTCCTCCTGTGAAATCGAGGTAAGTCTGTCCCTGTTCATCAAGAATGCTGTACTCCTGATTCCGGAGATTTTCAAAAAAGGCATCACTATCCTGCGTAGCAGATGATGATGCAAAAAGTTTCTTAAAAAATTGATTCAGTGCAGGCATATTTAAGGTAGTTTTCCTGAAGGAACAGGCCTTTAAGGAATGAAGTCCAAATGTAGGCAGTGGCCAACTTTCAGGCAAGTGGCTTTAGACTGTATTGCATCAGGTCTGTGCCAGTTATGGCTTTTGCCGTCCTTTGGTCATTCTCTTTTACCAAATCCGCTTTTTTCCTTTCAGAATTCAAAAGGCCGTGCGTTCTTGTGCTTTGAATTTTTATCAACCATTCTTTTCTGCATTTGACCCATTCCATCGAAACAAAAAATCTGCTTAAGGTGTACGGTGCTTATACCGCGCTGGATAAGCTCAGTTTTTGCATTCCCAAGGGATCGGTATTTGGCTTGCTTGGTCCCAACGGGGCAGGCAAAACCAGTCTGATCCGCATCATTACCCAGATTACTGCTCCTGATTCCGGAGAGGTTTTTTTTGAAGGTAATCCTTTGAGCCCTGAGCATATCGGCCGGATTGGCTACCTGCCTGAAGAGCGGGGCCTTTACAAAAAATCGAAAGTAGGGGAGCAGCTCCTGTACTTTGCCCAGCTCAAGGGAATGAGCAGGGATCAGGCAATGGAGCGGGCAAAGGACTGGTTTATCCGACTGGATATCAAGGACTGGTGGGACAAAAATGTGGAAGACCTGTCCAAGGGAATGGCGCAGAAACTGCAGTTTATAGTGAGTGTCATTCACCAGCCTGAATTCATCATCCTTGATGAGCCTTTTTCGGGTTTTGACCCGGTAAATTCCGACATCATCCGGGATGAAATTCTTCGCCTTCATTCCGAAGGGGCAACCATTCTGTTTTCAACGCACCGAATGGAAACGGTGGAAGAACTTTGTACGCACATCATGTTGCTGAACAAGTCCCGCAAGGTATTGGAGGGATCTGTGAAAGAAGTTCGTAATTCTTTTAAGACCAATCAGTTCACTGCTGTCACCCGCAGTCCGGTTGATTTCTCATCCTTTGCCTGGGAGCCGGTTGCCGAAACCATGAATGTTGAATCCGAGCAAGGCTGGAAGTCGTCCTTCCGGATTCCACCCGACCGACGGTCAAATGAGCTTGTCCTGGACTTGATTCAGGTTGCCGAGCTTGCTTCTTTCCAGGAAGATATGCCCGGTTTTCATGAGATTTTTAAACAGGTTGTAGGAAGGCAAAGCACAAACGAATGATGAGCAAGATTTCTTTAATAATTCAGCGGGAATACCTGATCAGGGTGAGGAAGAAATCCTTCATCATCATGACCATTATCGGTCCCGTTTTATTTGCAGCGGTAATGATTTTGCCTGCCTGGCTGGCTATGCAGGACAGTTCAGAAAATCATGTGCTGGTTCTGGATCAGTCTGGTATGTTTCAGGATAAATTCAAATCCCGGAAAGGCCTGGAATTTGAATATGTGAGAGGACAAAATGAAGAGCAGGAAAAAGCATCCCTGCGTGAAAAGGGTGAGCATCATTTCCTTCTTCTCATCGGGAAGCCTGATGAAAGCGGGTTGCCGCCGGTACGGGTTTTTGGTCAGGGAAATACTCCTCTCGAAGTTATCAGCGCACTTGAAAAGCAGATGAATACCGAACTGAAAAACCGTTTCCTTCAGCAATCCGGTATTGATCCGAAGCTGGTGGAGTCCATCCGGCCGGAAGTTGAGATTCAGACTACCGTTCTGAGTGATGAAGGGGAAAAAGAAGGAGGTTCTCTTGCTGCTACCATCGTTGGTTATGGAGCAGGCTTCCTGATTTACATCTTTATCTTCCTCTATGGAAGTCAGATAATGATGAGTGTGATGGAGGAAAAGTCTGGAAGGATAGTGGAATTGCTGGTATCCTCTGTAAAACCTTTTGAACTCATGATGGGAAAAATTCTCGGTGTTGCGCTGGTCGGCCTCACTCAGTTTGTTCTCTGGATGGCTCTGAGTTTTGCTGTTTCCACGGCAGCCGGCAATCTTTTCATGGATAAATTGCCGAAAGAAAAAGCAGGCCAGGAAGTGCTGAAAGCCGGCGAAATGGAGAAAGTGCAGCAGAAGGCTGAATCCAAGGGAATGGCGGCCCTTTCGGAGCTTAAAAATGTAAACATTATCACAATTTCCATTTGTTTTATCATATTCTTTTTGGGTGGTTATCTGATGTATTCTGCCTTGTTTGCGGCCATTGGTTCGGCCATTGAATCGCAGCAGGAAGCGCAGCAATTTATGTTGCCGGTCACCATTCCGATTATTCTTTCCATCATATTGGCACAGTTTGTTATAAAGGACCCAAACGGCAACCTTGCCTTCTGGCTTTCGGTTTTTCCTCTTACTTCTCCCATCATTATGATGGTGCGGGTTCCGTTTGAGCCGCCCTTGTGGCAGATAATCGTTTCTGTTGCTGCATTGGTGCTTGGTTTTCTGGGAACCGTATGGCTGGCAGGAAAAATTTTCCGGGTTGGAATTCTCATGTATGGTAAAAAGGTAACCTGGACGGAGCTCGCCCGCTGGCTCAGACACAGTTGAACATGGAAAAGGTGGCAGACTGGCTTATTGATGCAAAAGGACTTTCCCGTACCTACAAAATGGGTCAGGAAATCATACGGGCGCTGGTATCCGTAGACATAAAAGTGAAGCGCGGTGAATACGTTGCCTTCATGGGGCCATCCGGTTCCGGCAAATCCACGCTGATGAACATCGTCGGCGCTCTGGATACACCCAGTTCAGGAACGTATGTTTTGAATGGCCAGGATGTGAGCACTATGTCTGAATCCGATCTGGCCACCATCCGGAACAAGGAAATAGGATTCGTTTTTCAGACCTTCAACCTGCTGCCGCGCTACTCCGCTTTGGATAATGTAGCCCTTCCACTTGTTTATGCCGGTTATTCAAAAAGTGAGCGCAGGAAAATGGCTATGGAAAGCCTTGAAGCTGTTGGACTTGCCAACAGGGCTAGTCATAAACCCAATGAGCTTTCCGGTGGACAGCGGCAAAGGGTAGCAATCGCAAGGGCGCTTGTGAACAAGCCCAGTATTCTGCTGGCGGATGAGCCCACCGGAAACCTGGATTCCAAGACCAGTCATGAAATCATGGCGCTTTTCAAGGAACTGAATGAAAAGGGTAATACCATCATTATGGTTACCCACGAGGAAGACATTGCGGCCTTTGCCAAAAGAATTGTAAGGCTGCGCGATGGCGTAATTGAGAGCGATCTTCCGAATGAAAAAGTGCGCTCTGTTAGCGCAATTTCAGAAACTTAAAACCTGAATCGTAAAAAACCTACGCTGAGTGAAATCATCGGGTTCCTGCTTCTCAGATATGTAAACAAGTCTCTGGTGGCAATCCCGAACTCATAATATCCGGCAATAGGGGTGATGGTAATGCCAGCAGGTACCAGGAGGCTGGTATAGTTGCCTCCTTGCATGAGTCCGGTGCTGATGCGTAAGGTGCCCAGGATTTTCACATCGCCACCGGCAGAAATGACAGGACGAAGAATATTGCCGGCTGCGTTGTTCAGAGGTGTAACGATGTCAAAACCCACATTCACTATTTTGGTCGAATAAGATCCTCCAAACCTGAATTTTGCAGGCAGCGCTATTACTTCTTTCTGATCGGCCTGCCATTTTACCATATCGCGTGTAAAGCCGTCGAACTGAGAGGCATTCTGGAAGAAATTGTAATTCGAAAAACCCTGACTTGAAATGGAAATGAGTGGTCCGTCTGTTGCCGTGTAAACGTTTGTTTTATAGCTTATACTGCCAAGGTCAGTTATACTGCCGGCAATCCGCCAGTTTTCACCGATTTCGGCTGATACGCCAAATTCAAAACCAACCCCGTTTCCTGCAGAATTCGGCAGGATTCCAACATTTACGGTATCCTGGCTCTTTTCGGGGAAGCGGATGCCAAATCCCGGCGAAGCGGCAATTACCGCCTTGTAGGCAGAACCGCTGGCCTGAAGGTCGATGTAGCCGATTCCCTGAATGTAGCGGATGCCGGCACCGATGTTTAGTTTCAGGTTATCTCTGTAAATCACATTAACGCCATAATCGAAGGCATATTCTCTGTTCCAGCCCATGGAAATCCGGGAACCATCCAGAATGGTTGATAAACTCAGGGCACTGAGTGAATCCCGGATACCGATGGTGTCTATTCCGGCAAGGCCGCCTGAACCATTTGGAATTTTTTGAAAATAATCTTCCAGCTCGCCGGCCGCGTTCCGGAACCTTGCGTTGATTCCATTGAACATAAGCTCAGCAGCCTGCTGGCTGAATTTGGAATACCACTGAGCACGCTCCCTGATGGTTAGGGCAAAACCCGACAGGCCATCATCGCTCTGCCAGGAAAAACCTCCGTAAAGGAAATCGAGGTTCATGGTAAGCGCCTTATCGGTGAAATCCTGTGCTGCCTGTCTTTTTTCGGAGCTGCTGAGTTTTTTTTCCGGATTAAAAAGTGCTGATGACAGATTAATCCGATTGAGGGCATCTGAGTATACGGAGAAACTGAATTCACCGAACCCAAGGGAAAAGTTCTTGTTTTTTCTCTCAGGCCGGAATGCCAGATTGGCCGGATTAATGCCCTGGCACTGATAATCGGAAAGGAGCGTAGATGAAACACCTGCCCGGCCCGTCGCGGTGAAACTGCTCATTTCAATCTGTCCCTTTGATGAAAGGGAGTGGAGCAGAAAAGTCAGCGTAATTAGAAACCGCAGGTTCTTCATCCTCAAAATAAGGAAAAAAATAAAGTTAGTATGGCGTTTTGTCCGATTTATTCTTCCAGTCGAGGAAGGCTTGTCGGGCGGCCGGAAAATCTTCTTTCAAAAAAGGAATCCTCCGCTGGTGATGCTCTCGGGAGATTTCATCATAGATAAACTGATCATCAAAGCCAATTTCAGCAGCATCCTGTCTTGAATTGATGTAGTACACTGCTGCCGGTCTTGCCCAGTAAATAGCACCAAGGCACATTGGGCAGGGTTCACAGGATGAAATCAGAATGCAATCGTCCAGTTGAAAACTTCCCAGTTCCCTGCAGGCTTTCCGGATTACCGAAACCTCTGCATGGGCGGTAGGATCGCCGCTGCCCAGAACTTCATTGCAGGCTGATGCAATCAGTTTGTTATTTTTTATGACTGCAGCTGCAAAGGGTCCGCCCTTTCCACTGGCTACATTTTCAGCGGAAAGCCTGCTTACGAGCTCAAACCATTTTTGCTCTGGTTTGGCTGTGTGTGTTTTTTCATTCATAGCTGATTTGGTGGAATAAAAAGACGGTCAATAGGTTGCGGGATATGAGGTGAATTTTGTCGGATATTTATAGGATAAATTAAATAAATTTCTTGCACTTAGTGAATATTGACCTACTTTTGCCCCGGATTAGAAACAAAGATGGGTACAAGTCAGGAAAAAGTGATTCTTATTATTGAGAAAGAAGCAAATTCAGCTCCGGAAATCCGAAACTGGGCTTTCAGAAATCCTGTTGTACCGGTCATGGCAGCCTCTGCTGTAGAGGCCCTTATCTGGCTTGGAAAGGGCAATCTGCCGAACCTCATTCTGGCCGATGCGGAGATGAAGCAGATGGACGGGCCTGATTTTGTCAGGACACTTCAATCCAGCGGTTTCTTTCACGATATTCCGGTGATTGTTTTCGGAACTCCTGATCAGCATTTAATTATGGCTGAGATGAGGCAGGCTGGTGCTGTTGATCATGTGTTTTTGCCAGCAAGTCATGATGGCCTGAACTCTCGATTAAGTTGCTATTTACGATCAGAAGAACTCATTTCATGAGTTATCTGCTTGCAGATTTTAATTCCTGCGAAACCATAACCGGTTTTGTCTCTGCCCGTCAGTTGCCATACGGCCCTTTTTTCCTGTACATAAAATATTTCCAGCCGGAACTTGCCCCATTTTTCCGGCAGGCTCCGAAGCGGTGCAGATAAGCCTGCTTCCATGCAAACAGAAGCCTGCATGCCGGGATTTTGCCGGCTTGTGTTTCCGTTGCTTGTGATGCTTATGCGGGAAACCGGGCTGGTTCTTAAGCTGGCACCCGCCCTCAGTTCCGCAACTTCAGCGAATCGGTACCGCATTCCTGCCCCGGCGTTCAGAAGCAGATTTTTCAGAATTACCTGTTCTTCAATTTTCTGAAGTCGCGGACTCAAAACAAGAACATTGTTTTCGAGCCTGCTTTCGTAGTTCCCGGGACTTGCCTGATAGCGCTGGTTCCGGAAGTAATCTGAAAATATTCCTGCCTCACAGTTCAGGTAAAAGGATAGGCTGCTCTCCCTTAAAATCCAGCCTTGAATTCCGGCCAGGAACTGAGATCCGTAAATGCCATTCCGGGGCGAGGAAGTGCCTGCCGGAATTTCAGTCTGATTTGCATAACGCTCTGTATTCCTCAACAAGGCATATCCTGCCTGGATCGAAATTTCATAGGTAAATTTCCTTTGTCGCCGGTTGGACAGACTGTCTTCTGGTTTGTATTGCCTGACGGATGCGGATGGTTTTGCCGAATCCCCCGAAAGATTCATTGCAGTTTTTATTCCGGCGGAATCGGGTTGCAGCATTTTTTCAGGCGTTTTACCTGCCTGCTCTGGCTCTCTGCCTAGGGCAACAAGCGGAAGATTTTTCTCAGTCGGCTTGTTTTCCCCGATTGACCCGATGTTTTCTCTTATACCTTTTCCTGATTCAGACGCTGCTGCCCGTCCCTGCTGTGGCTCATTCAAAAGAACTTCCGCATTTATGGGGAAACGAGTCATATGTTTTTCATGCTGAACCGGATTGCCTGAAGCCCTGCTTTCGGGCACAGGATTATTTCCTTCATTGAACAGTCTTTCTCCGGAGGCTGCTGCCGACTTACTGTTTGTTTCCTCCTTGCGTGGGGCAGACGCCATTTTCCGGCTATGAAATAAGCTGCCGGCCGGTGATTTTTCATTTTTGCCTTCCGGTATATCCGGCCTTGCCTTCGCTTGTTCCGTAATTACAGCCATTGCTTTTTTCTCCTCCTGATTTTCTTTAACTGCATCCGGTGTGAACAGCAGGAGTCCGGCAAGGCCGCCGGCAACCGGCAGAGAGAGAAACCATAGAAACAGTTTTCTTCTCTTCCTGGCTTTCAGGCTTTCAAAAATCGCCGCTTCCAGTTCCGGCGATGGTGCAATTTCAATGCGCTCAAAGATGTTCCGGAGTTTCCCTTTTTCCATAGCTGTACTGGTCTGCTTTTATTTTTTCTTTCAGAAGTAATCGGGCACGGTGAAACTGGGTTCGGCTGTTGCCTTCTGAAATCTGCAGCATTTCTGCAATTTCTGAGTGGCTGTAACCTTCTATCGCATACAGATTAAATATGATTCTGCATCCGCCGGGCAGTTCCTTTATCAGGTTCATGAGGCTTTCAGCGCTCAATTTTTCGAGAATTCCGGCTGATTCGTCAACGAAATTCTCCGTCATGACTTCCTGAATTTCTACCAGATCCCGTTTCCGCTTCCTGAAAATATCAATGGCTTCATGGACAATTATTTTTCTGATCCAGCCTTCAAGAGAGCCTTCCCTGTATCGGGACAGGTTCAGAAAAACTTTAATAAAACCCTGTTGGAGGATGTCTTCGGCTTCTGCCGTGGTGCCGGCGTAACGCAGGCAAATCCCGAACATTTTACCTGCAAACCGGTGGTACAAGGCAGCCTGCATATCGGCTTTTCCTGCCAGACATGCCCGAATCAGTTCCTTGTCTTCCATTGGTTTTTCTCCTTCGAAGGGCAGGGGCGTGTTTTTCAGAATAAAGGCGACACCTTTCCGGGTGCCGCCTTTTCCATTGCAATAGTCCTTTCGCTGATTATTTCTTTACAAAACGGGCATTCAGCATTCTGCCGTTTGAATCTGAACCGGACAGCTGATAAATACCGAAAGGAAGGCTGCTGATGTTGATCTCAGAGGCTGCGTTTGTTTTGATGACCTCCTTTCCCTGTGCGTTCAGAATGCTCACAGATCCACTCAGGCCTTTTACAAAAAGCAGGTCGGATGCAGGATTTGGCCATACCTCTATGGAAGCCCTGTTCAGGCGGTTGGCGGTATTGGTTACTACATTGATTCCGCTGCCTGTGGCAGCGAAATTTACCACTGCATTTGTGCTTCCGGCTTCAATGCTGAATGGAATTGAAGCGCTTGGCACTTTCGGATTGTCGATGCGCAGAAAGTAATTTCCGGCTGGAAGGTTTCCGATGCTGAAGCTGCCGTCGGCATTTACAAATCCAAAGCCGATTGGCTGATTGGAGGAATTGAGAATGATGACCCTGCAGGCATTTACATTAAAGGTAGTGCTGATAGGAGTTCCGTTGAAAACTGAATTCACCGTGATTCCGTTGCCGGTAATGGATCCGCTTACTGTTCCGATTCCAGGAATGGTGTCGTAAATGTTCGGTAGGAGATTGATGTGTAGGCTCCATACGTTTTCAACCGGATAGATAAGGGTTGCATCACCCCAGAACAATACATCACCGAAATAGGTAGGGATGAAATCGGGGTTGTTTAATGGAGTGGCACGGATGATGTACTGGGCAGGCTGGGCGGTGAGGGGTGTCTGAAAATAATAGAAGCAGCTGTCCGGACCTCCGTTCAGGATGAAGGAATCATAGTGATTGTTTCCTATGCCGTACAGTTCCACCATAACAGAATCCTGAAGACAGGCACTGTTGGAGAGTACCATTCCGCCAAGGGAAAAAATACCCTGATTGGTGATGGTTACACTTGAGCAGGAGGTGTATGTCTGGCCGTTTAACGCAGTTGCTGTGAGGCAGACATTGTACGTGCCCGGAGATGCGTAGGTGTGGTCGGTTCCGGTATTGCCGGTAATGGTAGCGAACGTAGAATCGCCAAAACTCCAGTTGTAAACGGTGGAACCATCAAAACAGGCTGAAGGAACTGAGCCACTGAGTGAAAAACTTGCATTCAGCGCCTGAGTTGAAACCATAAAAGTCGGAGTGCAGTTCATGCCGGTCTGAGTTACATAAAGGGTATCACATTTTGTGGAAGTCATTCCCTGGTAATTCGCCTGAACGCAAATCCCGTAAATGCCGGGAGCCGTGAAAGTGTAATTGACCTGAGAACCGGTAAGGGTAGCACCAGGATTGCTGTAAATGGTCCAGGTGTAAACAGGATTGAATCCGAAACAGATGGAGTCACCTGTTAAATAAGCATTCAGGGTGTAGCTCATGGAGTTGTTGGGGTCGCTCTGAGCTGCAATGTTTAATGTACATGGTTGCTGAGCCCGGATGTCTTCCGAAAAGCTGGCAGATAGAATCAGGGCAAGGCCCAGATTCCGCACGAAGGTCAGGATTTGCTTCATATTTAAAATTTAATTGGTTACTCTGTCAATATAATCAAGGTGGCTGAAGATTCAGCTCCGGATCTGGTTTTCAGCCTGTACACCAGGGAGTCTGTTGAAATCTGGCCGGGGTTGGCCTTGCTGTAACGAATGAAATTGCCCTGAACATTATGCCGCACCAGTGAAGTTCCGGACGCCGGCTGACCGGCTTCCAGTGTCATGGGGTCCAGGTCGTTCTGACAATAGCGGTCGTTGGTCAGCAGGAGATTCAGGTTGATTGAAACGGCGCTGAAATTCCTGTTCAGGCGGAAGGTATCCCTTTGCAGGGAAAAGAGTTCTTTGCATTGGTTCAATCCGGAAATGAGCCGGACGTTTCCGGTGTCACAACGATTGGAACGGTTGCAGGCAATAACCTGAAAGAAGCTGGTGTCGACCCGGTTCTCAGGCAGATCTGCCAGAACCACACCATCCAAAAGCCTTATTTGGGGGTTTCCTGAAACACTTTTCAGAAGAGAGCCGCATGAAAAGCTATCCGGTAAGGGAATGATTTGATTCAAGCCCCAGATGCTTTCTATGAACAAATCGGGTACAATTGGCTGGCAGAGCGAATTGATTTGAAAAAGCAGCATGCCTTCGTGACATTTACTTTCGCTGCAGATCCGATATCGTGCAGAGTCAATCCCGGAAAATCCATCCAGTGGCTTATAGCTGAAATTCCCGTTGGATTGTAGTTGAAGTTTGCCGTTCCTGGCTTGAGTGATGATGCTGAGCGTGAGCGGTACTGAAGAACTGAATTTGTCTAAAATAGAGAATTCGAAAGGGCCGTCTCCCGCAAAACTGAAATCCAGACGCTGGTTTTCTGCCGGCATGGTGAAGTCCTGACCATCCGGGTTTACTTTCACCTTATCGCAGCCTGAAAACAGGATGGCAAGGTTAAGGGTAAAAAGGAGAAACGCGGATAGATATTTCATCAGGAATATTCCAACAAACCCAAGACGAATACTGGGCTTCTTTCGTTAAAATGATGTTGAAAAAAAATCATTTTTCCCTGAAAGCCAGTTCTCTGCAAAGAAAAATAATTCTGTTGGCAGCCTCCTGATTTTTGTTTTTAACCCTTGCAAGCAAGCTGATTCCGGCATTCATTTCCTGATTCAGAAAAGCATTGCAGCGTTCCGGGATGCCGGCATCTTCCATCCAGTTCAGGATGGCTTTTAATCGCAGGTCAGCGTCTATGGATTTATTATTCCACATAGCCAGAAAGGTGCCTGCATCCGGATCATTCATAGATTCAAGCACCGGGTGACTGAGCTTGAAATTACCAATGTCGCCTCCTCGCTTTTTTCCGGTAATTTTTTCATCGCCGAATAAATCAAGGTAATCATCACGAAGCTGAAAGCAGCGGCCCATGGCCATCCCGAATTGCTGAAGTATCAGGTTGTCTTCTTCGCTGGCTTCCCCTAGAAATCCTCCCAGTCCAAAGGAGAAGGCAATCAGGGCGGCGGTTTTGCGGTCAATCATGTCCAGGTATTCGCTCATGCTTACCCGGCTTTGTTCACTGAAGTCCATGTCGAGCTGCTGCCCTTCACAAACTGCCAGCGCCATTTCGTTGAAGGATTTGAGTAAGGGCCGGAGGTCCCTGAGTTCAGCGTGCATCAGCGCATCGTAGGCCATTACCAGGAGGGCATCTCCGGAAAGAATGGCGGTAGGCTCATTCCATTTTTTGTGTACGGTCTGGAACCCTCTTCTAAGATCCGCCTTGTCCATGATGTCGTCGTGCACCAGGGAAAAGTTATGGAAGAGTTCAGTACACAGCGCCGTTTTTGCATCTTCCGGCCGGGGCTCCCGGAACAGTTCAAGTGCCTGAAGAACGAATACCGGACGGATTCTTTTTCCGGGCAGCTTCATAAAATAACGCACCGGATCGTAAAGGCTGGCGGGCGTTTCCGGTACCGGCATTTCCTGTAAGGCCTGCTCTATCAAGGGCAGAAATTGCTGAATCTGGTATTGCATCAAAATAAAAATCCAAAGTTGAATCCTATGCGGACCGGTATGGTTAATCTGTTTGTTTTCAAATTTTTATAGGTCTTTATTTCTTCCGGAATACGGAGAAGGCGGTAGCCAAATCCCATTCCGGCATAGAGGTCCAGTGTGAGTGTGCGGTGCTTATTGTATTCCCTGAAGAGGCGGTCTCCGAAGAGCAGGCAAAATTCAATTTTATTCTCATTTCCCGTGAGAATTCTTCTGTTGGTTGTAAGTGAGTCAATTCTTTCCGACAGAAGCAGCCGGTAATTGAGATCGGTAATCCGGATTTCCTGGCCTATGTAGAAGCTGCCCGATCCGCGGTCCTGGTTGTATAGTTTTTGTCGAATGTCCAATGAATTACCCGTAGAAAAAACCCGCTTTGGCTCTATTTCTTCCGCATGAACCTTGAAAAAGGGCTGACGATACAGGGTGAACATCATTTCGTAGCCAAGGCGGTCGTGAAAAAAATATTCCACCGAAAGCGGGAAGGAACCCAATGCAATTGCGGATGGATTCATTCCGAGAATAAATCCTCTCAGCTCATTGATTTTCGGAATAAAATGACGGCTTCGTCTGCGGTTGCCCATAAAATCGGGTTTACCCAGATTCTTGGGCTTGTTCTGAATGGAATCCGTTTTTGCCGGCTTGTTCCTGGCTACCTCGGCAGCCGGCTGAACCATATCGTAAAAGGTTTTATAATGCCCGATAAGTTTGCCGTCCCTGCCCATCAGGTCCCATGAGCCAACCTTCTGGCCGTTTTGCATCTGACCTTTCATTTTCAGGGCGCCATTGTCGTAATATCCTTTGTAGTCGCCCAGCCCGTTCCTGTAGAAACACTCTCCTTCGAGTCCGCCGTCTTCGAAGTAAAAGGTCCAGGTCCCTTCGTAAACATTGTTTTCAATTCTGCCTTTTACACGGAGTTTGCCGTTGTCATAATACTCTGTGTAATCGCCGTTACCTCCGCTGAATCTTCCTTCACCCATGAGAGCACCGGAAGGGAAGAAAAATTTCCAGACGCCTTCCCGGGCATCTTTTTCCAGGTCGCCCTCCGAGCTCAGACTCCCTGTTTCATGGTAGTATTTCCAGCGTCCGAATTTTTCATTGTCCTTGAAATGCCCTTCGGAACTGATGCTTCCGTTAGGAAAAAAGAATTTCCAGTAACCCTGGCGCTGCCCGGCTTTTTCGTGGCCAATTGCTTTCAGAATTCCGTTTTCGTGAAAGTAGCGCCAGACGGAGTCGCTGCTTCCTCCTACGATGATG
>Ga0315900_10007557_pt1 | contig 14233 bp, 17 predicted proteins | sample LakEriMetagenome_FD_203521 | JGI IMG/M metagenome (GOLD analysis project Ga0315900, IMG submission 203521) | Freshwater fungal communities from buoy surface, Lake Erie, Ohio, United States - Buoy 12 MA114 | ecosystem: Environmental > Aquatic > Freshwater > Lake > Lake biofilm | place: USA: Lake...
TGGCCGGCGCTGGCATTGGCCAGGGCAACCGCTTCCCGCAGGCTTCCGGCGCCGGAATCGGCGCTGCTCGTCACGGTAAAGGTCGCCATGTCGAGCCTCTGCGTTCCTCAACCATGGATTAACGCACAACCCAGAATCATCGCAAGAATGGATGGCCGTCCTCGCGCAGCGGCGCATCGGAATGCCCGTTGCATCGGGCGCTTCGAGGCCGGCCTTCGACGGCCCTCGGATCGTTCAGGACCCGGCGGCCCAAGTGCCGGGCGCGGTGATGACGCCGCCGCGGCCCGGAAGGCCATCGCCTCGCCCTCGCGCCGAACGAAGTCGAGCACGACGATCCTCTCCAGCCCCACGAAGCGCCGACCCTGCTCTATCGTGCAGGCCGCCCAGCCGACATAGGCCACGGGGCCATTCCCGCGCAGCAGGATCAGGCGGTGCCCGCGCGCCAGTTCGCCCGCGGTCAGCGGCACCCGCCGCCCGAGCGCGAGGGGCAGGTCCGCGGCGCGGACAAGCCGGTGCTCGTGCGGGCGGCCCGGCCGGCTTCGGCGAGGCGCTTGGCCTGCCTGGTGGCAGCGGGCTCACCATGGCCGCGGTCGCGACGCCCGGTGCGGTGATCACCCTCGCTGGCACCACCGCCATGGTCTGGAGCCTCGACTGGCTGATCAACCGGGTGGATGCCGCGCTGCACCGGCCGAAATTCGAGGCCACGCTGGCCGCAGCGATCGAGCGTGCCTGGAAAGACAAGCCGTTCGCGGGCAGGTCATGGGCAACGACGGGCTTCCGATACCTCCCGGCGCTGCTCGATCAGCCCCCGAGTTGCCGCGTCACGGAGGCCGCCGCCTGGCGCACGATCACCTTGTACTCCGCCACATGCGGCTCGAACCGCCCGAGGATGCCTGCCAGGGTGAGCGCGCCGAGAAACTCGCGGTTCGGCCCGAACACCGGCGCCGAGACGCTGCCGACATCAGGATCACGCTCGCCGAGCGTCGCAACCGCGCCGTCGGACTGGATCTCGTGCGAATACACCGTGGGACGACCGGAGTGGAAGGCGATCACATGCCCGCCGGAACCACGGTCGATTGGCGAGACCTCGCCCTCGTCCACATGGCTGCGCGCGCTGCGCGGCGAGTTCACGCGGAACAGGCAGATGCGCTCCGTGCCGCGGGCGATCCAGAAGGATGCGCTCTCCTGCGTCAGGGCGACAATGGCCTGGAGGGCCGGGCGCAGGATCGGCTCGAGCTCAAGGTTCTGGCGGTAGACCGAGCCGAGCCGCCAGAGCGTCGGGCCCAGCCGGTACCGTCCATCCGCGCCGCGCCCGAGATAGCCGAACCGCTCGAGCGAGACGGCCAGGCGCAGGATCGTCGGCTTGGTCAGCCCGCTCTTCAGCGCGAGTTCCTTCAGCGAGAGCGAGGCCTCGACGGAGCCAAGCGCATCGAGCAGTTGCAGCGCGCGCTCGACCGCATCGACGCCGGTCCGTTCGTCGCCAGGGTCGCGTTCGGCTTCGGTGTTCGATGTCATGGCTGTCCGGGCCCGGTGAGCACGCCGCCATCCCGCGGCGCGACGAGAAGATGCGGCCGCAGCGCTTCCAGGAGAAGCCGCGCGGCGATGCGTTCCGACCGGCCGCTGGAATCGAGCGGTGGCGAGACCTCCACCAGGTCCACGCCGCAGAGCGGCGCGGCGGAGAGGGCGCCGAGCAGGTCGAGATAGAGCCGCGGCGTCACCTCGCTGTGCACGATGGAGCCGGTGCCGGGCAGGAAGCCGGCGTCCAGCGCGTCGATGTCGATCGAGAGATACAACCGGTCGCACCCCCGCAGTGCATGGCCGAGCGCACGCGCCGCGGTCGCGCGCGATCCGTCGCGATGCCACTCGGATGCCGGGATGATCAGGCCGCCGAGGCGCTCGATCGCCGCGACATCCTCGCCGTCGATCCAGCCATGGATGCCGATCCAGACCATGTTGGCGGGCAGGACGTTCGGCAGTTCCGACACGCGGCGCGCATTGGTCGCGTGGTTCAGCGCCCCCCAGGCGCCCAACCTGTCGCAGAAGTCGAGATGCCCGTCGATCTGGATGTAGCCGTAGCGCGAAGCGGGCGCGGCCGCCGCCAGCGCGCGTGAGACGCCGAGACAGGCCGGATAGCTGTTGAAGTGATCGCCGCCGATGGCTACCGGCAGCGCGCCGGCGCGCAGCGCCCGCCCGGTCATCGCGGCGATCGCCTCGACCGTCGCGCCGACGTCGGATTCGTCGATCACGGCGTCGCCGAGATCGGCCAGGCGGTCGGGCGCGGCCAGCGCGCAGGCCGCGCCCGTCCTGATGTCGTGCAGCCCGCCCGGCACGGCGTCGGCGCGCAGGCGGCGGATCAGGGCGGTCGTCTCGTGGCGCAGCGCGCGCGGTCCGAAGCGCGTACCGATGCGGCTGGTATGCGTAGCATCCGACGGCATGCCGATGAACGCCGGCGCACCGGGAACGGGCGCGGCCGCTGCCGCATCGAAGAAGCGCGCGATCGGCGGGACGAAGACGGGATCAGCCATCGGACTTCGCCTTCAGCACGCCAAGCCTCGCATAGAGGAGATCGAGCACAGCGGTCACCAGCAGGCGCTGGCCGGTCTTGACCGTGGACATGCCCTGCCGCGCGGGATCGAGCCCGGTCACGGCGATGCCGACGACATCCAGCGCGCCGGCCTGGCGCAGGCTCTGCCGCGCGGCGGACAGCGACAGGCCGTCGAAGCTCGCTGACGCGTTCGCCCCATGCCAGTGCGCGGCGATGGCCGAGAGATCGAGCGCGACGACGACGCGCCGCCCGGCACGTTCGCCGGTCCGGGCGCCGGCCTCGATCCGCAGCAGCGACGGCGCGTCGCCCGCCACGGCGAGGCCTTCGCGCATCGGCGCGGCGAGCCATGCGCCCCCGCCCAGCAGCAGCGGCAGCGCGCCCGTCGCCGCGATGGCACGGACGAGTGGCGGCACCGCCGCGCGCGGATCCTCGCGCGCAACGTCGAGGTCGCCGAGATCCACGACGCGCCCGGCGACGGACGCGGCGTCCAGCACGCGCCGCTGGTCCACATCCATCGCAGCCTTCATGTTGGCGGCGAAGTGCGAGCCGAAATAGCTCGATGTCTCGCGCAACGCGCGCGGGCCGTCGCGTTCGCCGCCGGTGCCCGCCGGCACGCCGAAGGCGGCCACCATGCCCGGGCGCAGCGCGTCGATCGTCGCGGTGCGGCCGCGCATGAAGGGCAGGAAGCCCGCCATGCGCGGCAGCGGGGCGTCCCGCAGCGTCACTGCCGCATCCCCAGCATGTGTCCGACCAGCGCCTGCAACACATGCAGGCCGAGCGAGGCCTCGACCGCGCCCGCCTCGTCCAACTCCGGCGCCAGGCCGGTGAGGTGCGCGGCGGCGATGGCCGCGCCGGGCAAGGCGCGCAGCGTGTCCAGCAGGGCTTCCAATGGTCTCGGCGATACGCCCGGCCAGCGCAGCGAAGAGAGGTCGAGCGTGACGGCGAGCGGGCCTGGTGCGGCGGCGGCGCCCGGCGACCAGGGTCGGCAATCCGGCAGCAGGACCGCGAGCGCGGCATCCGGCGGCAGGCGCCCGCCGACGAGGACCGGCCGGCCGCCGGCCGCGCGCACCAGCGCCAACTGTCGCGCCAGCGCCGCGGCGTTGCGCGCAGGCTCCAGCGGAAAGACGTTGAGGTCGCCGAGATCGAGGCAACCGGCCGGCGCCGCGCAACGCTGCGTCGCGCTGGCATAGCGGACCTGCCGCGCTGTGAAGCGGGCGCCGAAGCGCGCGGTATCGCCATGGTCGAGGAACAGGCCGAGCAGCGCCACGTCGCCCGGCCGCAGCGCATCCGGATCCGCGATCGGTGCCCCGAGCAGCGACGGGATCGGCCGCAACGCCGCGGCGCTCATGCGGACGCCAACGCCGCCACCGCCTGCGCGGCCAGGCGTTCCGAATGGCCGCGCGGATCGCGTTCCGGCGCTAGCCCGCAGATCGCGAGACCTTCCACGCCCAGCCCCTGGCGCAGCGCCGCGAGAACGGCGATGAAGCCCGCGGGCGTGAGGCCGCCGACATTCAACCCTTCGGCGCCGGCGGCGTATCCCGTATCGATGACGCCCATGTCGAGCAGGACCACGCCGCGTCGCCGGCCAAGCCGGGCGAGCGCTGTGGCGACGGGGATCGCGCCCTCCGCCTCGACCGCATCCGCCGTGACGACGACCCCACCCGACGCGGACCAGCGCGCGACGTCGCGCGCCGGCAGCAGGTCGTGCGCGCCGATGGCCAACTGCGCCGCGGCCGGCAGCACGGGATCGAGGCGCGCGGAGACCAGCACCATCGCGGCGTCACCGCCACAGCCTTCCAGCACGGCACCGAGCATCGCCGCCGCGGTGGCGGCGGAGCATCCGCACAGCACCGGCCGCGCCGCGCGGGCGCGGATGGCAAGGGCGGCGGCAGGGGCCGCAGTCGGCTCGGCGATGTCGCCGAGATCGGAAAGCCCGGCGGCCGGGGGCAGCGACCAACTGGCATCGCGCAGCGCGCGCGAGGGCTCTCCCGCCACGCCGAACAGCGCCGCAGCGCCTTCTCGCGGTCCGGCCGCCTCCGCGCCATGGAACAGGCGGTCGGCGGTGCCGAAGCGGTGGATGGGCCGCGCGACCATGTTCAACTGCCCTTCCGCCCGGCGACCTGCACCGCGGCCAGCGCCAGGACGGAGACGACGATCAGGCAGGTCGAGATCGCGGCGATCGTCGGGTCGATTTGGTCGCGGAGCGAGTTGAACATCCGCCGCGTGATCGTCGCGTTCTCCCCGCCCGAGACGAACATCGCGACCACCACCTCGTCGAGGGATGTGATGAAGGCGAGGAAGGCGCCGGTGAGCACGGCGAAGCGCACCTGCGGCAGCGTCACGGTGAGGAAGGCCGTCATGCGCGACGCCCCCATGCTGCGCGCCGCCATCTCCTGCGCCATGTCGTAGTTCTTGAGGCTCGAGAGGACCGTGATGATGACGAAGGGCACCGCGAGCGCCGAATGCGCCAGCACCACGCCGGTCAGGGTGTAGTTCAGCCCCAGCACGGCATAGAGATGGAAGACCCCGACCGCGACCAGGATGGACGGGACGACCACCGGCATCAGCACCAGCGGCTGCAGCGCGTTGCGCAGACGCTCCGAAGAGCAGTGCATCCCATAGGCCGCGAGCGTGCCGGCGGGCGTCGCGATCAGCGTGGTGAGCACGGCGGCCGCCAGCGAGGTCCAGGTCGCGTCCATCCAGGCGTCCGAGCCGAAATACTCGCGGTACCAGCGCAGCGACCAGCTCTGCGGCGGGAATTCCAGGTACTGCGAATCCGAGAAGGACATCGGGATGACGATCAGCGTCGGCAGCATCAGGAAGAACAGCACCAGCGCGCCGTAGAAGGCCAGCGCGCGCTGCGTCCAGGGATTCTCGCCGGGCATGCGGTCCATGGCGCTACCGCACGAAGAGCCGGTCGAGCCCGAAGACGCGGTGCAGCACCACGACGAGCCCGAGCGCCAGCGCCAGCAGCACCACGCCGAGCGCGCTGGCCGCGCCCCAGTTGGAGAAGATGGTGATCGTGCTCTCGATCCGCTGCGCCAGCATCTGCACGCGCCCGCCGCCGAGCAGCGCCGGCGTGATGTAGAAGCCGAGCGAGAGGATGAAGACCAGCACCACGCCCGCGAAGAGGCCGGGCAGCGACATCGGCACGAAGACGCGCCAGAAGGCGCCCGTGGGGCTCGACCCCAACCCGATGGCGGCGCGCACGAGATCGCCGTCGATCGCCTTCATCGAGGCATAGAGCGGCAACACGAGGAAGGGCAGCATGATGTGCACCATGCCGATGATGCTGGCCGTCAGGTTGTGCGCGAGCTGCAGCGGCGCATCGACGATGCCGAGCGAGAGCAGCGTGTCGTTGATCAGCCCATTGCGCTGCAGCAGCACCAGCCAGGCGTAGGTCCGCACCAGCACCGCGGTCCAGAACGGCAGCAGCACGCAGATCAGCAGCAGGTTGGCGCGGCCCGGCGGCTGGCGGGACAGCCAGTAGGTCAGGGGATAGCCGAGAAGCACGCAGAGCAGCGTGACGGCCGCGCTGATCTCGAAGGTGACGATGAAGGCCTCGACATAGAGATCGCCCGTCAGCCTTTCGTAGTTCGACAGCGACCAGTCGCCGGCGCGGTCCTGGAAGGACAGCATCGAGAGCCAGAAGACCGGCAGGAAGACCAGCACCAGGATGAGCAGCACCGCGGGCTGGCTGAGGCCGAGGAACAGCCGCCGTTCGCTTGCGCGCAGCCTGGCCAGCTCGGCGACGTTCGCGGCGCCGCTCATGCGCGCGTCCCGGGCAGCACGATGCTGTCGTCGCGGTGCAGGCCGAGCCGGATCGGGCGGCCGGGCTCGGGGATCGCATCCTGGGCGGCGCGGCTGGCGGGGATGCGGACGCTGACCTCGCGCCCCTCGCCGATGTCCACCAGCATCAGCACGGAATCGCCCTGGTAGATGCCTTGCCGGACCTCGCCGGTCAGCAGGTTGTGCGCGCCGTCCTCGGGCGGATCGAGGCGCAGCAGTTCGGGCCGGATCATCAGGTGCAGCGCCTCGGCGCCGTCCGGCGCGGGCTCGGCCAGGTGCAGCGCGCGGCCCTGCAGCGTCACGGCCGCACCGTCGCGCCGAACCGTGAGCAGCACCGATTCGCCGATGAAGTCGGCCACGAAGACCGAGCGCGGCCGGCGATACAGCGCCTCCGGCCGGTCGAGCTGCGCGATGCGGCCCTTGTCGATCACAGCGATGCGGTCCGACATGGTCAGCGCCTCGCGCTGGTCGTGCGTGACGTAGACGATGGTGGCGTCCACCTTGCGGTGCAGCGCCTTGAGCTCGATCTGCATGTGCTCGCGCAGCTTCTTGTCGAGTGCCGAGAGCGGCTCGTCCATCAGGATGATGCGCGGCTCGAACACCATGGCGCGCGCAAGCGCCACGCGCTGCTTCTGCCCGCCGGAGAGCTGGTGGATGCGGCGCTCGCCATAGGCGCCGAGCTGCACCATCTCGAGCGCGGCCTCGGCGCGGCGGCGCTGCTCTCGCTTGTCCACGCCGCGGATCTTCAGGGGATAGGCGACGTTCTCGACCACCGAGAGGAAGGGGAACAGCGCGTAGCTCTGGAACACCATGCCGATGCCGCGCTTGTGCGGGGAGGTCGCGATCACCTCTTGCTCGCCGAAGCGGATGCTGCCGGAATCGGGGCTGACGAAGCCGGCCAGCGCCATCAGCAGCGTCGTCTTGCCCGACCCCGAGGGGCCGAGCAGCGTCATGAACTCGCCTGCCCGGATGTCGAGCGAGACGTCGTCCAGCGCACGCATGGCGCCATAGGTCTTGACCAGGCCGCGGATGCTGATCGGCAGGGATCGCTGCCGGGCAGTGCCGCCGTCCATGATCAGCGCCGCGCCTGCATGATGCGATCGAACCGCTCGGTCAGCTGGTCGAGGCGGCCGATGTAGAAGTTCGGATCGATGAGGAGCTGCTTGTCGATGTTGACGGGGTGCGTGTTGATCTGCAGCGCCTCCTCCTCCGTCAGGATGCCGGCGCGGAAGGCGTTCACGTTGACCGGGCCGAGCGGCATCACCTTGGCGAGCCGCGCCTGCGGCTCGGGCTTCAGCATCTCGTTGATGAGGCGCATCGCATTGGCGCGGTTCGGCGCGCCGCGCGGCACCATCAGTGCGTCTATGTCCATCGTGCCGCCCTCGAAGCGCCAGCCGATCCGCCGGCCGGAGCCGATGACGCTGACCACGCGGTTGTGGCCCATATGGATGATGTCCACCTCGCCGTCGCGCAGCAGCTGCGCGGCCTGCGATCCGCCACGGTACCAGACGGTGATGTGCGGCGCGATCTCGGCCAGTCGCGCCCAGGCGCGCTCCATGCCCTCACGCGTGGCGAGCACGCGGTAGACATCGGCGATCGGCACGCCGAGCGACATGGTCGCCGCCTCGAGGTTGTAGTTCACGCGGTTGTAGAGCGAGCGCTTGCCGGGGAAGCGGCGGACATCCCAGAAATCCGCCCAGGTCTGCGGGCCGTTGCCGCCATAGGTGCTTACCTGCCAGGCGATGACGCGGGTAAAGTTGATGAAGCCGACATAGTGGCTGTTCACCAGGGCGCGCGGGATGCCGTCGGTGTTGATGACGCCGTAGTCGAGCGGCTCGAGCGCGTTCTCGCGCTTCAGCGTCTCGGCGGTGGGCAGTTCCTGCTCGGTGACGTCCCAGGTGACGCGGCGCGCGGTGATCTGCGCGCGGACGTCCTGGATGCCGTTGGTGGTGTCCTCGCGCACCGTGATGCCGAGCGCCTGGCCGGCGGGGGTCAGCATCGCCTGGCGCAGCGCATCCTGGAAGGCACCGCCCCAGGAGGAGAAGACGACCTGCCCCTGCTGCGCCTGCGCGGCGGCGAGAGGAAGGGTGGAGAGAGCGGCACCGGCGGCCAGCAGGCCGCGACGGGACAGGTCGGGTGGGCGGCGCATGGAGGTCTCCGGGAAGAGATTGATAATTTTGATCAACGAAACGGAGTTCCATTCTTGATTGCCTGTTTCGCCTCCGTCAAGGTGAAAACCTGAGGGGGCGTCAGGGCACCCCGTCATGCGGGTCCGCTCTTGCGCACTCCCTGTTCTGGCTGGAGTGTTCCGTCCATCGAAAGTAGCAGACAGGATTACGGAACAGTGGCGCCTCGTTTCCTCGGCTTGCTCGATGTCGGTTCGCTGCGCCTGGACGGTCAGCCCCTGCGGCGCGCCGAGCGGCCCTGGCTGATCGATGTCAGCGTCCTTCGCCCTGTCCCGGGCCTGGCCGATGGCGACATCGCCGATTTCGAATCCGCGCCCGACATGGCGCGCTGGACGCTGGGCGACACGCCGGGGGAGCCCGAGCTGCGCCTCCGCTGGATCGCCGTCGAGGACCACGGACGCCGGCTCCTGATCTGCGATCGCGTGATCCTCGTGCGGGTGAGTTGGGACGACCTGAACGCCGCCGGCCATGTCGCCGGACGCCCGGTGACGATCGACGGGCGCGCCTACACCTGCCGTCTGCTGACCGGCGGCTCCGCATTCCGCACGGCGGAGGACGGCTACGCAGGCGGCGCGCCGGAGAACGAATGGGATCGCCTGGTCGTCGGGGAGGAGCCGATCGACGGCCTGCCGCCGGCCGCGCCGCGCGATCCGCGGCCCTTGCGGCTGGACGACGCGGAGGATGCGCACAACCGGATCTGGCACTGGTTCGGCGCGGTGAGTTGGACGCAGGAGCCCTACCGTCACCGCGCGACGGCGCGCTGCTGCCGCGGCTTCCATGCCGCGGGTTTCTTCTACCTCAACACCCGGTCGCACCGGCACGAGGACATCGGCTGGCGGCCCGTTCTGGATGAGTTGGCCTAGGCCGTCCTGACCGCGGGCGCCCTGCGACGAGGGCGGTGCCACCGGCGAGGGCTAGCGAAAGATGAGCCAGAACCGGCCCGAGGCCGACCGCCGGGGCGTGGCCGCCGGCCTGGCCGGGAGCGAGCGGGCGGGCGAGCGCGCCGCCGCGAAGCTCATCCCGGCCTGACCCACGCGAGCGACGACGCAACGCACGCGCCGCTGGCGCTGCCACCTCCGCCATCCTTGGGGACGCTACGCGGACGCCGCAGGGGCCGGGCGCCAGCCAGGCCCGGCGCCCGGCAGGGATCACCCGCCGGTCCCAAGTTCGAGCGCGATGTTCCGGCGTGCCGGTCCTTGGAAGGCTTTGCCCAGGGCGTCGGTCCGGAACAGCCGCGACGCCGCGTCGAGCCTTCGCAGAAAGCCGATGCGTCCCGCTTCCCACTCGGCCTCCGGCAGATGCGCGAATTCCCGCCGCAACAGGGCCGCGTTGGCGATGAACGTCGCCGGCTCCTCGCCGATCGGCGTCAGGTCGAGATCGAGCAGCCAGAGCCGCGCCGCCCAGGCCGCATCCTCCATGCCCGCCTCCCGCCTCGTCGCTAGGTGGTCGGCCGTGGCCATGATCGTGCCGGCCACCCAGGCCACGTCCCGCGCCGGCAGATCGGGCCGGGCATCGCGCCACAGCTGCGCCGACGCGGCCTCGTTGTCGTGGCGACGCGGATCGTGGATCGCATCGTGGTAGGCGATGGCGCAGGCGATCAACGTCTCCCAGGGCGGGCCGCGCAAAGCGAGCCCTGTCCCGAAGGCCAGGTGCCGGCGCCACAACAGCAGGATGTGCGCTTCGCCGTGGTAGTGGCGATCCGCGCCCCGCAGCCGGGCCGCGAGATCCGCGCGCGCCGTCGCCCCGACCGGCACCCGCGACAGCAGGCGATCCAGCTCGCTCACCGCCCGCCTCAAGCCTCCAGGCGGTCGATCGTCGCATTCGCGGCGACGACATGCGCCGTCAGCTGTCGCGCGACCGCGGCCATCAGCTGCCAGGCCGCGTCGGGTGCCGTGCGGCGCAGCGTCTCCGCGGCGTACTTCGACAGCCGCAGGCACCGCACGTCGCTGCGCGCGGTGGCGTCGGCCGTGCGGTGGCCGGCGCCGAGCAGGGCGGACTCGCCGAAGATGACACCGGGCGCGAGCACCGCCAGGCGCGTGGCGGGATGCTCCGCGCGTGCCGGCAGGCTGATCGGCACCTGGCCCTCGAGCAGCAGGAAGGCGGCGTCGGCGACCTCGCCCTGGCGCAGGATCACGCTGCCCGCGGGAAACGCCCGGTCCTCCAGCAAAGGCAGGATCGCCGGTACAGCGGCGGTGGGCAGGCCGAGGGCCGCGAGCGCCTCGGCGGCCGTCGGGGTCCCCGTGCAGCGCGCCTCGCGCCTCGAGGCCAGGAGCAACTCCTCCGCCGCCTCGATGGCCGCCGGGAGGTCCGGCATCGCGACACCAGCCGGCAGCGCGCCGAGCAGCCCCAGCGCCTGCAATTCGGCAAAGGCGCGGCTGCCCGGATGCAGCGGCGCGACGAGAATCCGCCCGGGCGCGGTGCGGCACGCCTCAAGCAGGCGTCGTCCGCCGGACAGGTCGATGCGCGTGACGCAGCCGAGGTCGAGGATCAGGATCTCCGCCCCGCGGGCGCGCGCCTGCTCGGCATGCAGCACGATGCCCTCCGCGCTGCCGAAGAAGATCGGGCCTTCCAGTTCCACCAGCTCGATCCGGTCGCCGGCTTCGCGCAGCCGTGCCTCCTCCGCGGCGGGACGGCGGATGCGGGACCGACCAACCGGGTTCACGGTGCTGCACCGCACCGGCGAGGTCGCCATGGAGGCGGTGAAGATCACGACCGAGAGCAACACGCCGAGCCCGACCGCCGCGACCAGCCCGAACGCCGCGGCGGCACCGATGACGGTGACGACGACCAGCGCATCCGCGACCCGCCGCGTCAGGCCGGCGCCCGCACCGGGCAGCATGGGTCGCAACTTGAACAGCGGCAGCACCGCGCCGGGCAGGACGCCGGCCAGCGCCGCGTAGGGCAGTTGCGCCACGGCGCTGCCTCCCAGCACGAGAACCAGCAGCGCGACGGCGGCGCGCAGCACCAGCGCGGTCCGGCCCCGACCGCCCCAGCGCCAGCACGCCATGCTGGGCGTGGTGAGGCTGCTCGCGGGCATGCCGCCGAGCGCGCCACCGGCGAGCATGCCGATGGCGGAAGCGCGCAGGTCCCGCCGCGGCTCCGCACGCTGGCCGCTGGCTTCACGCAGCGCCGCGCCGGCGGCCAGCGCCTCGAGCGTCGCGAGAAGCGCAAGCGACAGCGCGCTCGGCAGCAAAAGAAGGACGAGCCGGCCGGCATCCGGCAGCGCCGGGGAGGCGGCGTCGGCCTGTGCGATCCCCGTGGCCAGCAGTTCGAGGGAGGGCGCCTGCCCGACGACCGGGCCCACCGCCGCACCGGCGCCAGCGAGAGCATGGTGCAGCAGCGCGGCCGCAACCAGCGCAACCAGCGGCGCCGGCAGGCCGGGCACCGGCCACAGCATGCAGCCGAGCGCGAGCGCCGCCACCGGAAGTGCTGCCGGCACGACCTGCACGGCGCCCAAGGCCACGCCCGGCGGCAGGCCCAGTGCGAGAGGCGCCTGCCCGGCCAGGATCAGCAGGACGATGGCGTTGCCGAGGCCGATCGTCACCCCGGTCGGACATAGGCCGCAAGCCGCGACAGGCCGAGCATCCCGAAACCCAGCATCAGCAGACCGGCCGACCCGGCCAGCAGCATCGCCAGCAGCACGCCCTCGCCCGCCGAAGCGGGCTGCGCCGTTCCCAGCAGCCCCCGCGGCGACGAGCGCCGTCGCGGCAGTCGTGGTTCCGACCAGCGGCCGGCTGCTGCCGAGCCAGGCGACGCATAGCCCCGCCGCCGCCGACGCAGCGAGCGCTGCGGCCATCCCATCGGCGGTCTGCGCTGGTCCGAGCACCGCGAAGGCGATCATCCCATGGGTCAGCGTCTGCGCGGCGGCGAGGATCCCCGCGTCGAGGCCGGCGTGCGCTTCCCGCCGGAACCCGCTCACCGAAGATCCACCATCGCGCCAGCCTCGCCGTTCAGCAGGCGCCGCAGGTGGAAGCCCGCGAGCCCGTCATCGCCTGCCGCCCGACCAGCGCGGCGAAGGCGGGCATTGCAGCCTGGTCACGAGCGCGCAGCAGGCCGAAGGCATGGGCATAGGCGGCCGTGGCCGGCAGCGCGAAGCGGTCCGCGGTCAGGGGCTCGTGCGCGGCCAGCGGCTCCGCGCAGCCGCGCAGCAACAGGTCGCCGGCCGGGCGGCCCTGGAAGCCGGGCACGCGCCGCACCACCGCGTCCGAGGCGCAGATGCGCGTGCCGAGCGCCTTGTTCGCCGCCTCGAGGCGCGCGGCGACGTGGATGGTGTCGCCATAGGCCGTGTAGTCGAAATGGCGGCCGCCGCCGAAGTCGCCGACCAGCGCGTCCCCGCTGTGCAGGCCGATCCGCGTGATCCCGAGCGCGACACCCGCCGCGCCGCGCCCCCCGCGCAGCCGTTCCGCGAAGGCGTCCATCGCCAGCGCGCAGGCGACCGCGCGCATGGCGTGGTCGGGCTGGTCGTCCGGTGCGCCGAACAGCAGCAGCATCGCATCGCCCATGATCTTCGTGACGGTGCCGCCATGGGCGAAGACGATGTCGGTCATGCCGCCGAAGTAATCGTTGAGCAGCGCGGACAGCACGGCGGGCGGCAGCGTCTCGACCAGGGCGGTGAAGCCGGCGATGTCGGTGAAGACGGCCGTCACCTCGCGCCGCTGGCTGCCGAGATCGAGCGATCGCGCATCCGACGCCAGGGCCTGGGCGAGGCCGGGCGAGAAAAAGCGCGCGAGCAGGGAGCGTCGGCGCCTCGATCGGGATCTCGCCCGGCGGCACGCCGCGCAGCACCAGCGCCACGTGATGCGCGACGCGTTCGTAGATCGCGCGGAAGGACTGCCCGTAGGACAGCAGGCAGCCGTCCTCCACCATCATCGCCCAGAGGCAGACGCTCGCGATCCCGGCGGCGCGCGCAGCGGGGGCGAGGGTGCCGATGTCGTTCAGCGCCTCCGGCATGCCGGCCAGCACCACGGCGCCGATCCCCTCGGCGCGCATGGCGGCGAGGGCGGCGGGGACGTCGTTGGCTGTCGCGATCTCGAACACGGCGAGCCGCTTGCCCGCCTGCGCGGCCGCCGCGCGCATCGCCTGGGCCCGCTCCGCCTGGCCTGCCGTGCCACGGTAGAAGAGCGCGCCGATGGCGGGGGCGCCGGGCGTCAGCTCGGCGGCGAACTCGGCGCGCTTCAGCTCGGATTCCACCGTGTTCAGCGCGATCCCCGTCGCGTTGCCGCCCGGGCGGGCCATGTTCGTGCCGGCGAGCAGGCGGATGTCGGCGGCGTGCATCACGATCGGGATGGTGGCGGTGGCGGCGCGCGCGGACTGATGCGGGGCCTGGTGCAGCGCATCCGCGTGTCGAATGCGCGGCTGCTGGAGCTGACCACGCTCGACATCCGGCACCGCATCTATGCGGAACTCCTGCGCGAGGCCGGCCCCGCCGATAGGCGGGGTGAGCGCATCATCTCACCGCCACCGATGCAGCAGGTCCTGGCCCAGCGCATCGGCGCGCGGCGGGAGCCGGTCTCGCGAGAGATGGCGCGGCTGGTGCGGGAGGGGGTGCTGCTCCGCCGGCGCGGCGCGCTGGTGTTGCGCCGCGCGGCCGAGCTGGAGCGCGCCCTGGCGGCCGCGCTCGATCGCTGAGCTGCGCCGTCAGCGGGCTGCTGCCGGCGCGGACGACGTGTGCTGGTCGGCGATGCGCCACCCGCCCTCCGTCCCACGGCCCAGG
>Ga0315900_10007558_pt1 | contig 14233 bp, 11 predicted proteins | sample LakEriMetagenome_FD_203521 | JGI IMG/M metagenome (GOLD analysis project Ga0315900, IMG submission 203521) | Freshwater fungal communities from buoy surface, Lake Erie, Ohio, United States - Buoy 12 MA114 | ecosystem: Environmental > Aquatic > Freshwater > Lake > Lake biofilm | place: USA: Lake...
ACGCGCGTAGATGCGGTCGAACGAGCCGCCGTCGGCGAAATGCGTGGCCTGCGCGCGATCCCAGCCGCCGAAGGCCTCGATCGTCACGAGCTCGAGTGCCGGGAACTGCCGGGCGTACTTCGCCGCGACCTCCGGATCGCGCGGACGGTAGTAGTGCTTCGCGGCGATCGCCTGGCCGTCGCGGCTGTAGAGATGGCGCAGGTAGGCCTCCGCGACCGCGCGCGTGCCCTTGCGATCGACGACGCGGTCGACTACGGCGACCGGCGGCTCCGCGAGGATGCTCAGGGAAGGGTAGACGATCTCGAAGCGGTCGCGGCCGAGCTCGCGCATCGCGAGCAGCGCCTCGTTCTCCCACGCCAGCAGCACGTCGCCCATGCCGCGCTCGACGAACGTGGTCGTCGCGCCGCGCGCACCGGAGTCCAGGACCGGCACGTTCGCGTACAGCGCGCGCACGAAGGCCTCGGCCGTGGCGTCGGTGCCGCCGGGCCGGTTCTTCGCCCAGGCCCATGCAGCGAGGTAGTTCCAGCGCGCGCCGCCCGAGGTTTTCGGGTTCGGCGTGATGACGGCGACGCCGCGCCGCGTCAGGTCGCCCCAGTCGCGGATCTGCTTCGGGTTGCCCTTGCGGACCAGGAACACGATCGTCGAGGTGTACGGTGCGCTCGCGTGCGGCAGCCGTTGCTGCCAGCCGTCCGGGATCAACCGCCGCTGCTTGCGCAGCGCGTCGACGTCGAAGGCCAGGGCGAGGGTGACGACGTCCGCCGCCAGCCCGTCGATCACCGCGCGCGCCTGACGGCCCGAGCCGCCATGACTCTGGTTGATGACCACGGTATCGCCGGTGTGCGACTTCCAATGCGCCGCGAATGCCCGGTTGAAGTCCTCGTAGAGTTCGCGAGTCGGGTCGTAGGAGACGTTCAGCAGCGTGACGGTCTGCCCGGCGGCGACCGCCGCGGCTCCCGAACCGACCGAACCGACGAGCAGCGCGGCCAGGGCGGTCAGAGCCGCCCGGCGCCGCGGCATGAACGAGCGCATCGAGACTCCTCCGGACGTCGACCCGGGACGCAACCGAACGGAGGGAGAGCGTAGGAACGATTGCGTCACGGCGGAACGAACTCCTGGGAATGTGCCAATTCGCTAGTTGTCTTGGACCGCGGGCGGTTCGGCAACGAACACTGCAGCCCGAGCCGACGCGGAGCGATCCGCGCGCCTGCCATTCGCGAGAGGGTCGATGAGCGCCACCGCTTCCCTGGCCGACGTATCCGAAAGCCGCTGCCTCCGCGCGGCAGAGCCGCACCGCCGGGCTATGCCCGCGAGCCTGCGAGCGCTGGAGGCTGAGGCGATCTACGTATTCCGCGAGGTCGTCGCGGAGTTCGAGCGGCCCGTGCTGCTGTACTCGATCGGCAAGGACTCTTCAGTGCTGCTGCACCTCGCGCGGAAAGCCTTCGCGCCGGGCCGGCTGCCGTTTCCGCTGCTGCACATCGCGACCGGCTGGGACTTCCGCGACATGCTGGACTTCCGCGACCGCACGGTCGCGGCGCACCACCTCGACCTGCGCGTGCACACGAATCCCGAGGGCCTCGCGGCGGGTTTGAAGCCATGGGACGGCCCCCGCTACGCCGATGTGATGCTGACGGAAGCGCTGAAGCAGGCGCTCGACGCCGGCAACTTCGACGCCGCGTTCGGCGGCGGCCGGCGCGACGAGGAGAAGTCGCGCGCGAAGGAGCGCGTGCTCTCGTTCCGTGACGAGCAGCACCGCTGGGACCCGCGCCAGCAGCGCCCGGAGCTCTGGCGCCACTATAACGGTCGCATCCGGCGCGGACAGCGCGTGCGCGCGTTCCCCCTGTCGAACTGGACCGAGGCGGACGTCTGGGCGTACGTGCACTTCGAGTCCATTCCGCTCGTGCCGCTGTACTTCGCGCGCGAGCGCCCGGTGGTCGAGCGCGACGGCGCGCTGATCGTCGTCGACGACGAGCGCCTGCCGCTGCGCCCCGGCGAGATGGCGCGGCTCGAGCGCGTGCGCTTCCGCACGCTCGGCTGCTACCCGCTGACGGCCGCGTCGCGCTCCACTGCGACCACCGTCCCGGAGATCGTCGAGGAGACGCTGCGCAGCCGCACGTCGGAGCGTGCGGGACGGCTGGTGGATGCCGACCAGGCCGCTTCGATGGAGCGCAAGAAGGCGGCCGGGTACTTCTGATGGCCGCCTCCGCTTCCGCCTCCTCCGCCGCGTTCGCGCAGTACCTCGCCGGCCAGCGTTCGAAGGAGCTGCTGCGCCTGATCACGTGCGGCAGCGTGGACGACGGCAAGAGCACGCTGATCGGACGGTTGCTGTACGACACCGGCAACGTGCCCGAAGACGTCGTCGCCGCGGCCCGCGCGGACAGCGCGCGGTGGGGTACCAACGGCGGCGAGCTCGATCTCGCGCTGCTGGTCGACGGCCTGCAGGCGGAGCGCGAGCAGGGCATCACGATCGACGTCGCTCACCGGTACTTCGACACCGGCCGCCGCAAGTTCGTGCTGGCGGACACGCCGGGCCACGAACAGTACACGCGCAACATGGCGACCGGCGCGTCGGGCGCGGACCTCGCGGTGTTGCTGATCGATGCCTCGCAGGGCCTGCAGCGCCAGAGCCGGCGGCACGCCTACGTCGTGCGCCTGCTCGGCATCCGGCACCTCGTGGTCGCCGTCAACAAGATGGACCTCGTCGGCTTCGACGAGACCGCGTTCAGCGCGCTGGAGCGCACCGTGGCGAGCGCGTTCGCGAGCCTCGGCTTCGAGGCCATCGAGTGCATTCCACTGTCCGCGCGCGGCGGGGACCACGTCGTGCACCGCTCCGCCGCGATGCCGTGGTTTGCGGGCCCCACGCTGCTCGAAGCGCTCGAGCGCGCACCGGCCGGGCGCCGCGAACCGGACGAGCTGCGTCTGCCGATCCAGTACGTGCACCGTCGCGACTCGACGCTGCGTGGCTATGCCGGTACGGTCGCGGCCGGGCGCCTCGCGGTCGGCGACGAGCTGCTCGCACTGCCGGCCGGCGTGCGCAGCCGCGTGCAGGCCGTGCTGACTGCCGACGGCGAAGTCCAGCAGGCCGGCGCCGGTGAAGCGGTGGTGCTGACGCTGGCCGACGCGGTGGACGTCGGTCGCGGGCAGGTGCTGGTCGACCCGGCGCGGCCCGCGGTCGCCACGCGACGCGTCGACGCGGACCTCGTCTGGATGCAGGATGCGCCGCTGGTCGCCGGCGGACGCTACGAGTTCAAGTTCGCGCACCGCTACGTCGCAGGCGCCGTGACGGCGCTGCGTCACCGCGTCGACGTCGAGACCTTCGACACCGGCCCGGCCGGGTCGTTCGGCCTCAACGACGTCGGCCGCGTCGAGATCGAGCTCGCCGAACCGGTGGCGGTCGATGCGTTCGACGAGCACGCGACCACGGGCAGCTTCATCGTCATCGACCTCGACACCCGCGGCACCGTCGCGGCCGGTCTGGTGCGCGGCACGGGTGGCGGTCGACTCGTGGCACCCGTCGGCGGCGTCGATCGCGCCCGGCGGGCGTGGCAGAAGCGGCAGCAGCCGTTCGTGCTGTGGTTCACGGGGCTGTCCGGTGCCGGCAAGTCGACGATCGCGTCGGGCGTCGAGCAGGCGCTGGTCGGCCTCGGGCACCACACCTACCTGCTCGACGGCGACCGCGTGCGCCAGGGGCTGAACCGCGACCTCGCCTTCGGCGAGCTCGACCGCCGCGAGAACATCCGGCGCATCGCGGAGACCGCGCGCACGCTGGTGGACGCGGGCCTGATAGTGCTGGTGGCGTGCATCGCACCGCGTCGCGCGGATCGCACGCAGGTGCGCGAGCTGCTCGGCGACGACTACCTCGAGGTGTTCGTCGACGCCTCGCTCGCCGAATGCGAGCGTCGCGATCCCAAGGGCCACTACCGGCGCGCACGCGCCGGCACGCTGCCGGAGTTCACCGGCGTCGGCGCACCCTACGAGGTGCCGCTGCAGCCCGACCTGCGTCTCGACGCGGAGTCGCTGGAGCTGGAGCGCGTCGTGAAGACGGTGCTCGACTTCCTCGCCGCGCGCGGGCGTCTCGGTGCGCCGGCCGATGCGGAGTGGTCGATCTAGTCGCGACCCGCGCCCGTCGTCGACGGGCATCTCATCCCAGCGAAGCGATCTCGGACGCCGCGGCGGGCCGCGCTCGACGATTGCGCTCACGTCAAGGGACCGGGAGGGAATCCCATGCAGCGACGTCCCCCCGCTCTCGAGTAGCAGGTCAGTCTAGAGTCTCGCCCGGGCCCGGGGAGTTGGACGTGAAGTAGCGGTTCAGCGAGGAGCAGATCGGCGGCTTCCTGCGGGAAGCGGATAAGGGCGTGCCGGTGAAGGAGCTGTGCAGCAAACACGGGTTCTCGGAGGCGAGCTTCTACCCGTGGCGCAGCAAGTTCAGCGGCATGGACGTATCGGACGTCAAGCGACTGAAGTCGCTCGAGGTCGAGAACGCGCGGCAAGCCACGGATCGTCTCCTCGGACAGCAGCTTGGTGTTCGGAGTTCAACAATGAGAGGCCGAAGAGAGCGCTCGTTGGTCTGACGCCGATCCAGTACGCGACGCAGTTGGCCAGAGTGGCCGTTACAATGCCGGAAGTCTCCAACACCGACCGCTACTGAGAGCGGGGGCACATCGCGTGCCCTTGGGCTATCTCGTCTATCGGTCCGGGTTCCTGCCCCGGTTCCTGTGCGTGCTGCCAGTCGCATGTCCTGCTTGTCCGATGACCTGAAGATCGAGCTCCGCGCGGTCGCCGAGGCGGCGGCGGATGCGGCGCGCGTCGAGACGCTGCAGCATTTCCGCACGTCGGACCTCGCTGCCGAAAGCAAGCGCGTCGATTTCGACCCCGTCACCGTCGCCGACCGCGCCGCCGAGGCGGCCATCCGCAAGGTCATTGGAAGCCGTCGTCCCGAGGACGCCATCCTGGGCGAGGAACATGCCTCAACTGCAGGGACGAGCGGCCTCACCTGGGTCGTCGATCCGATCGACGGGACCCGCGGCTATCTGAGCGGGACGCCGACCTGGGGAGTCCTGATCGCGGTTTCGGATGCCCGCGGGCCGCTCTTCGGGCTCATCGATCAGCCCTACATCGGCGAGCGGTTCGTGGGTGGCTTCGGTGTCGCCGAATGCATCGGGCCCCGCGGCCGCGCAGCGTTGAGATCACGCGCGCCGCGGCCGCTCGCCGACGCCTTCCTCTTCACCACCTTTCCCGAAGTCGGCACCGACGCCGAGAGGTGCGCCTTCCGTCGGCTCGCCAACCGGGTGCGGCTCACTCGCTACGGGATGGACTGCTACGCCTACGCCCTTATCGCGGCGGGTCAGGTCGACCTCGTGGTGGAAGCTGGGCTCCAACCCTACGACGTGCATGCCCCCATCGCGCTCATCGAGGCGGCGGGCGGGATCGTCACCGACTGGACAGGAGGCCCCGCCCACGGCGGCGGCCGGGTCCTCGCGGCCGCCAATGCGGAAATCCATGCCGCAGCCCTCGCGATTCTCACCGAGTCCGCGTGAGGCCGCTCATCCTCGGTGGCGCAGCTGTCAGCCCTGCGGTGACCGTCGCACGGAGGCGGCCCGCGGTTTGCGCGCCGCGCTTGATCGGGTGGCGCTACACGAGTTCCTAACGAAAGCGGTCGACCGCGTCGCCTCACGGCCGCCACGCGATCCCGATCACCGGCACGCCGGCGCCGTGATTCGTCACCTGCTTCGACTGGCCCGTCTCGAGATCCAGCACGTAGATCTCCACCCGACCCTGCTCCCAGATCCGCTGATACGCGATCCACTGGCCGTCCGGCGACCAGGAGACCCGGAACGGGAATGCGTCGGTCGCGATCACGCGTGCGGGCACGCCGTCGAACGGCCGGGCGACGTACAGCGTCTGGCTGATGATGAACGCCACCGTCTGCCCGTCGGGCGACCAGTAGCCGAGCCCGCCGACGCCCGGGAGGGCGTCGGTGATCGAGCGCACCGTGCCGAGATTCCGGATGCGGACCTGCGCAGAGACGCCCGGCCCGCGCACGGTGTACGCCCACCAGCCGCCCACGGAGACGCTCTGCTCGGTGACGAAGCCCGTGCACACGGGGACGTCGGGTATGCCGCCGAGGCGCAGCGGCAGCGGGCTCGACCCCGTGTCGCGCAGCGTGTAGATGCCGATGCCGGTGGTGAGTTCGTTGCGGAAGAAGTACAGGAAGTCGCCGTCCGTGTTCGTGCGGGTTCGATGCGCGGGGCAGAGATCCGCGAAACTCGTCGTGATCTGCTGGGTCGCACCGCCGAGGCGCGAGCGGAACAGCGAGAGCCCGGGTGTGCCGACGTTCGGGGCGTCGAACACGACGCCCGAGCCGTCCGGCGACCACGTCGGCGGACCGGCCCGGCTGCCGCTCTCGAGGTCGGACCGCTGATACAGGACCGCGGTGCCGCCCGTGCGCACGTCGAGGAGCCGCACCAGCGCGGCGCTCGGGCCGGTCGACGCGACCGTGTACGCGAGCGTCCGCGAGAGGCACTTGCCGCCCAGGAGGCTCTGGCGCTCGCTCGGGTCGCCCTCGTAGAGCGGCGAGTACGCGAGCGCACAGAGCACGTCGAGATCGCGCAGGCCGGACTCGACGAACGGCTCCTGCTTGCCCTCGATCGACATCATCGCGACGCCGATCGCGCCGTCCGCGTTCGCGTCGAAGGCGCCGCCGCCTTCCCGGCCGGTGTAGCCGTCGCCGTTCAGGTCCCAGCGCGAGCGGTCCGGCGCCGGATCGGTCTCGCGAAGCGCGACGAACTCCGCGAAGCGCGTGAGGTACTCCGCGAGGTCCTGCTGGTCGAACAAGCCGTCCGGCTGCACGTCGCCCACCGGCTCCGTCCCGCCGGCGACGTCCGCCAGACGACGGCGCACCGGTCCTGCGACGTCTCCGGCGTCGAGCAGCAGCACCGCGCGATACGCATCCAGCGCCCGCTCCTCGCCACTCACGCTCGACTTCAGCAGGGCGGCGAGCGCCGCAGCGCTCAGCGCCGGCTTCTGCAGCCGCAGGAACGCCGCGACGCCCGCGACCTGGGGCGCCGAGAACGACGTGCCGTCCGCCGGTGACCACAGCACGCCGTTGCAGGGCTGCGCGGCGTTCGGCCTCACGCAGGCCAGGGTCAGGCCCGTGCCGCGTGCGGTCACGTCCGCGGGCGTCTGCGAGAACCCGGCCCGCCGACCGTCGGGCTCGACGCTGCCGACGACCACCGTATTCGTGAGCGCGTCGCCGACGCCGGCGACGGGACCGCCGACCAGCGCCGCGAACACGGCCCCGAGCCGCGCGCGCACGTCCGGCGCGACGGGCCCGGCGCCCGCGAGCAGCGCGTCGACGTCGCCACCGCTGGCCGCGAGGTTCCAGGCCGACGCAAGGCGTGCGTCGCGTCGATACGCGGGCAGGGCTGCCTTCAGCGCGTCGTTGCCCGCCGCCGCGACGTGCACGAACGTCTGCCCCCGTCTCAGCACGATCGATCGCCACGCGAGCGCGGCCAGCACGCGCGCTTCGACGTCGCTCCCGCCGGCGAAGCCGAGGCTGGTCTGCACGACCTCGGCCGGATAGGTGGAGAGCTGGTCGCCGATCAGCACGATCGCATCGGTGTCCGCGTAGCCATCCACGGGTAGCGCGAGTACGTCGATGCGGCGCTGCGGATCCGTCGCCGCGGTCGGGAACGCCCCGGTCGGCCGCGCCGCGTCGAACTCGGCTGCCACCGCGCTGACTACCGCGTGACCGTGGTTGCCGCCAGCGTTGCCGGTGTACTGCGCGCACGCGATCTGGCCGTTCAGTACGGCGCACGGGAACTGCTGCGTGCGCATCACGGCGTTCTGTACGGGCCGTCCGGGCACGAAGAAGTCGGGCACCAGCACGCGCACCGGGGACCCGGCGGCCGCGGTGTCGTCGGTGCGCAGGTTCCACATCGCCGGCAGGCGAATCTGGTCCGCGAACGCGAGATCGAGGACCGCCTGCGAGTCCGGCTCGGCCGGCGCGAGCAGCGGACGCAGCCGGAAGGCCGCATCGGCGCGCTCACGGTTTGGTCGCGCCGGTTTCTCGAGGAACGATCGAGCGATGCAGACGCTCCGGGCTCCTCCCGTCGTCTCAGTCGCCGCCCTGCGCAGTCGCCGGGTTCGTCTTCGCGCCCGCGGCACTCACAGGCCACCGAAGTGACGCGCGGCGTCGCGACCATCTCCATCACGATCTTGCCGGCCATGCGCGGCGTCCTCGGCCGGCCGGGCCATTCCTGATCCCCGCACGCCCCCGCGCCACCCGCGCGCCCCCGGATTTCGGTCTCCGCGCTTCCGGCCGGGCCTGCGCCGCGTTTAGGCTCGGGCGGAGCCAGCGGTTCGCAGAGATTCGCGTGCCCAAGGATCCGTGGAACACCGCGGGCAAGGCGACGCCGGCGCTCGACCGGCTCCTGGAGGTCGCGCAGCGACCCGCGGCGTCGAAGGCGAGTTCGCAGGTGCTCCCCGCCCACTCCAGCCGGCCGGCGACGCTGGAGCCGGCCTGCTCCAGCTGAACCTCGATCAGGCGCGCCTGCGAGGCACCGATGAACCGCGCGCCTCCGCCGCGACGGGAGCGAGCAGCGCGCACGCCGCCAGCAGTGCGTACGCGGCGAGCGGCCGCGCGCCGTTGCCGAGCGGGCGCCGCCGGCCCGAAACCGTCATCACTCCCCCTCCGAGAGCGCCGACGCGAGCCGCGCCCGCCACGCGATGTAGTCGCGGTGCGTCGTCCAGTGCTCGGCCAGCAGCGTCTCCGTTTCGCAGACGGGCAGCAGGCCATCGTGCCCGACGCGGACGAACACCACGGCCTCATAGTGGCCGCGCCGCAGCGCGGCCCGCCACAGCGGCACCGAATCCTCGAAGTACGCGGGCCTGCGAATCCAGTCGCGGAGCAGGCCCCGGCCGGGCAGGCAGATGCCTGCCAGGCGGTCCGTCGCCGGCGTCGCGCTGCCCGGATCGCCGCCGACCACCTCCTGCACCCTCACGGACGTGGACGACGCGCCGAGTTCGACGCGGACTCGCAGCACCGCGTCGGCGCGCTCGACCAGCTGCTCGACGGTGAGGCGTTCGCCGCTCCGCGCCTCCGGCGACCGCGCCCGGACCCGCGCCGAAGCTGGCGTTCGCACCGCCGGCATAGGTGCGTCCACCGCCGTCGGCGCAGGAGCCGTCGGCGGCGAACCGGATGAAATTGTCGCTCGCCCAGGTGAACTCGCCACTGCGGCCGGCCTCCGTCGCGCGCCACGCGCCGACCAGCCGTGTGTCGCCGCCCCCGCCCCCGCCGCCGCTGCCATCGCTCGCACCGCCTGCGCGGCCGCCGCCGGCCAGCAGCCCCGGAGCCGCCGCGGCGCGGCGCTTCGCAGCCGCCTCGGGCCGCTCGAAGTTCAGCGTTACCGGCTGCTCGACGCCATTCTGGTCCTTGATGTTCAGCGTGACGACGAGCCCGGCCGCGTGGAGCCGCGCGTCGAACGGCGCCTGCTGATGGTACTGGTCCGTGACGGTGCCGCTCGCGCGGGTGCCGTCGATGCGGCCGACGACGGTGAACTGCTCGCCGTTCTCGACGTACGTGCCGCCCATCCAGCTGCCGAGCACCAGGAGCGACAGCTGGCCCGTCTGCCCCTCGAATTCGGTCACGAACTGGCCGGCCCAGTCGGCCGACCTCGTCGGCGCCGCGGCGGGCGCTGGCGGGCTCTGTGCGCCCGCCATTGCCGCGACGGCGCACAGGCACGCCGTCAGGATCCAGGTCGATGTGCGTAGTGCCATTCGTTTCGCCTCAGTTGGCGCGCTCGAGAATCCAGACCTGCGTCGAGTCGCCGTTCCGCGCATCCCGCTGGCGTACCTCGCAGCCGTTCGAGCGCACGCAGGCGTTGCGCGCATCGAGCACCCTGCCGGTCGCGACGTTGCGGATCAAGAACATTCCCGGCCGGTTGGGCACCGCGTGGAAGTGCCACAGCTGGTTCGGGTTGTGATTTTCGTGCTCGGCGACTACGCGAACGAGGTGCTGCCGCTGGGCCCGCTCGGCGCCTCCTGGTACGCGCTCGCGGCCATCCTCGCGATGACGGCCTTCAACCTGAAGGGCCTGTATCGCGGACAGCGCGCCGACTACGCGATGACCGGGCTCGAGGTCGGCGGGCTGCTGATCATCTTCGCGGCCGGCGTCGCGCTGGTCCTCGCCGGCAGCCCGCCCCTGGTGCCGGATGCGCCCACGGCGTCGGGTTTGCCGGCGGGCTTCGGGCTCGCACTGCTGTTCGTGCTGTACGCCTTCAGTGGTTGGAGCGAGATCTCGACGCTCTCGGCCGAGGTCCGCGACGAGCGACGCGGCATGGTCCGCGCACTGGTACTGTCGATCCTCGTCATCACGCTGCTCTACCTCGCCGTGAACTGGGCGCTCTGGCGGGGGCTGGGCATCGAGGGGCTTGCGGCCAGCAAGACGCCGGCGTCCGACCTCATCGCGCTCGCCTTCGGCCAGGCCGCAGGCCTGATGACCGCGCTCGCGATCGCGCTGGCAACCCTGACCTCGATGAACGCGACCATCGTCGTCGGCGCGCGCACCACCTACGCCGCCGCGCGCGACTGGCCGCGGCTCGAGCGCCTCGGCCGCTGGGACGACCAGCGCGGCATCCCGGTCGCGGGAATCCTGGCGCAGGGCGCCGTCGGCGTGCTGCTGGTCGGCCTGGGGACCTATGCGCGCGACGGCTTCGCGACGATGATCGACTACACCTCGCCCGTGTTCTGGCTGTTCCTCGCGCTGAGCGGCTCGGCGCCGTGACCGGCGTGGCCGTGCTCGTGGTCGACGGTATCGTCCTGTGGTGGCTGGGCCGGAGCGGCGGCGGCCGACGAAGCGCGTAGTCGACGAGCGCGTCGACGTCGGCAACGTCACTCGTGCCGGAGCGCCTCGATGGGATTCAGGGCCGCGGCGCGGCGCGCCGGGAAATAGCCGAACACCACGCCGATCAGCGCGGAGAAGCCGAACGCGAGCGCGTTGATGCCCGGGTCGAAGATGAACGGCACCTGCAGCACCGGCGCGAGCGCCACCGTCGCCACGAGGGCGAGCAGCAGTCCGATCACGCCGCCGATGCAGGCCAGCACCACCGCCTCGACCAGGAACTGCAACAGCACCTCGCGCCCGATTGCGCCGATCGCGAGGCGGATGCCGATCTCGCGCGTACGCTCGGTCACCGACACCAGCATGATGTTCATGATGCCGATGCCGCCGACCAGCAGGCTGACGGCAGCCACCGCGCCGAGGAGCGCCGTCAGGATCCGCGTCGTCCCGGACAACGTCTCCGAGATCTGCGCGGTGTCGAAGACGTTGAAGTCGTCCTGCTTCGCACCCGTGATGTTCCGCCGCTCGCGCAGCAGCCCCTGGATCGCGGCCGTGACGCCGGCCTTGTCGTAGTCCGGGTCGACCTGCACGAGGATCGCGCGCACGTTGCGGTTGCCGGTGAACCGCCGCTGCACCGCCTTGATCGGCATCAGTACGACGTCGTCCTGGTCGGCACCGAAGCCGCCCTGCCCGCGCGAGGCCAGGGTGCCGATCACCTCGCACGCGACGTCGCGCAGTCGGAACCGCTGGCCGACCGGGTCTTCGCCGCGGAAGAGGTTGCCGGCGACCGTCGCGCCGATCACGCACACCGCACGGCCGGCCTGCTCCTCGGCGGCCGTGAAAGGCCGACCGGCCGTCAAGGCCCAGTTCTGGGCGATGAAGTAGTCTGCCGTGGTGCCGTTGATCGTCGTCGTCCAGTTCGCCGCGTTGCGCACCGCGATGCCCGACGACTGCGCCAGCGGCGCGACGACACGGACGCCGTCGACCTGCTCGCGGATCGCGTCGAGGTCGTCGAGTTGGAAGTCCCGGGGCGGTGGCCCGCCGCCGCCCCGTCCAAAGCCCTGCCCAGGGCGGATCTGCAACAGGTTGGCCCCGAGACCCGCGATCTGCTCGCGCACGGCCTCGGTCGCACCGTTGCCGAGGGTGACCATCGTGACGACGGCCGCGACACCGATCACGATGCCGAGGATCGTCAGGAACGAGCGCAGCAGGTGCCGGCGGATCTCGCGCAGTGCCAGCACGAACGTCGCACCGATCACGCCGCCAGTCCCTGCGACTGGATCCGACCGTCGTGAACGTGTACCCGCGTGCGCGCGTAGGCCGCCATGTCGGGCTCGTGCGTGACCATCAGGATCGTGATGCCGCGACGGTTGAAGTCCTGCAGCAGTTCCATGATCTCGACGGAGCGCGCGGAGTCCAGATTGCCGGTCGGCTCGTCCGCGAGCAGCACGGCCGGGTTCGTGACGATCGCGCGCGCGATCGCCACTCGCTGCTGCTGCCCCCCCGACAATTCCGCCGGCGTGTGGTCGCGCCACTCCACGAGGCCGACCTGTTCGAGGGCGGCGAGCGCCGTCTCGCGCCGACGCTTCGGCGGTTCGCCGCGATACAGCAGGGGCAACTCGACGTTCTCGAGCGCACTGGTGCGCGCCAGCAGGTTGAAGCCCTGGAAAACGAACCCGAGGTAGCGGCGCCTCAGCAGCGCACGCTCGTCGCGCGTCAGCCGCTCGACGTGCACGCCCTTGAACAGGAACGCACCATCCGTCGGGACGTCGAGGCAGCCGAGGATGTTCATCATCGTGGACTTGCCCGAACCGGACGGGCCCATCACGGCGACGAAGTCGCCCGCGGCGACGTCGAGGTCCACCCCGCGCAGTGCCTGGAACGCCGAAGGCCCGCGGCCGAACGTCTTGGTGACGCCGCGCAGGCGGATCAGCGGGTCGGCGGCCGTGGTCACCGGCGGGATCCGCCGGCGGTCGCGAGCCGACCGGTGATCACGGCGAGGCCCTCGCGCAGCCCTTCGCCCGTGACCTCGGTCAGACGACCGTCGCTGTCGCCGGTCCGGACGGCAATGGGCACGGGGCGGCCGTCGTCACCGAGCACGTGCACGCGCTGCTCGCTGCCGCGGCCGATCGTCACGTCCCGCGCCGGTCGGTTGCCCCCCCGCATTGGCCCGGGCAGCAGCACGCGCGTGACGCCGGAGCGTGCGCCAGCGGCGCCCGTGGCCTCCGGATCGAAGCGCAGCGCTGCGTTCGGGACCAGGAGCACTCCGCGCTTCTCGGACGTCACGATCTCGGCGGTCGCCGTCATGCCGGGCCGCAGCGACCCGTCGCGATTGTCGACCGCCAGCACCGCCGCGTAGGCGACCACCGAGTTCGCGCTCGCAACCGCCGAGGCGGTCGCCGCCGCGGTCGTCCCGCTCGCGTTCGCGCCGAGATCGACGCGCTCCACGCGCGCCGGAAACGTACGGCCCGGAAACGCGTCCACCTGGAACCGCGCCGCCTGCCCCGCTCCGACCTGGCCGACGTCGGCTTCGTCCACGCGCACCTCGAGGCGCATCCGTGCGAGGTCCTCGGCGATCAGGAACAGCACGGGCGCGTTGAAGGACGCCGCAACCGTCTGGCCCGGATCGACCTGCCGCGACAGCACGACCCCGGTCACCGGCGAGCGGATCGCCGCCTTGGCGAACTGCGTCTCGTCCGACGACAGCTGCGCCCGCGCCTGCGCGACGGCTGCCTTCGCGCTGCGTACCGCCGCCTGCGCCCGTGCCTGCTCCGCCCGCGCCGTGTCCATCTCGGTGGCGGACGGCACCTTGCCACCCGACAGCTGGCGCACTTCCTCGAGCCGCGCGAGAGTCGCCGTAGCCTGCTGCGCCGTGGCCTCCGCCTGCGCGACGCCCGCCTCCGCGGACTCGAGCGCCGCGCGGCTCTGCGCGATCGCATCCGCGAGCCGCGAGGTGTCGATCCGCGCCAGCACCTGCCCCTTCGCGACCCGGTCGTTGTTGTCGACGCGGACCTCGGCGACCAGTCCCGACAGTTCGGAGCCGACCTCGACCTCGTTGGTCGGCTGCAGGTTGCCCGTCGCCGACACGCGCACGCGCAGGTCCCCGCGTTCCACGGCCGCGGTCGCGTAGGCCGGTGCACCGTCGTCGCCGCGCGCGAGCCATGCGTAGAGCAGGGCAGCCAGCAACAGCGTGCCCGCCAGGATCACGATCAGCCGCAGGCGTCGCACGCGGGGCGAGGCGGAGGTACGCCCGAGGAACGCGTCGAGCGCCGCGCGGGAGTTCGGGTCGGGCCGGGTCGAATCGTCCATCGGTGCCTCGGATCAGGGAGTCGCGCCGCTTGACGTCGCCGGTTCGGGGGCGTCTTCCCAGCCGCCGCCGAGGGCCTTGTAGAGTTG
>Ga0315900_10007559_pt1 | contig 14232 bp, 7 predicted proteins | sample LakEriMetagenome_FD_203521 | JGI IMG/M metagenome (GOLD analysis project Ga0315900, IMG submission 203521) | Freshwater fungal communities from buoy surface, Lake Erie, Ohio, United States - Buoy 12 MA114 | ecosystem: Environmental > Aquatic > Freshwater > Lake > Lake biofilm | place: USA: Lake...
CGGCCTGCTGCAGTTGCATCCCCGCCGCGAGCAATCGATCCTCCGCAAAGAATCGCGCCGACAGGACTACCGTCCTGGGTTGGGGATGCTGGGCCTGGTCCCCACCACCGAACGCAACGACAAGGCTGGGGTGACCGGTCAGGTTGGTTCGGACCAACGACGCGAGTCCTATCAGTACATCGACCTCCCTTAATGCCTTTTCGGTCTGCTGGATCACTGGCACACGGGCCCGCAGCGATCGGATGTAATGGACGGCCTTGATCCACTGAGCTCCATGGAAGGTTGGCCCCCATTTCCCCAAGAGCTCATCCTCCTCGACCGACCGATAGAGGGAGTCGTGCATGGAAGCCGATTCGCTGTCGAGCGCCACTAGAAGTTCTTCCAGCACCTCGCAAGGAGGAAACTGTAGTGAGACTCGCTGGGCCCCTGCCCTTTCCAATATCTCGATCGCCGCCAGATCGGATTCGCTTAGCTGGCCATCATGGACTCCGATTTTCATCCCCTGGACCGGGAGCTGGACCGGTGAGGCGAAGGGGCGGTCGACGACGGTGGGGTCGCGTCCGTCGGCTCCTGCAATCGCCGCCAACACGACAGCACAGTCTTCGACGTGCCGCGCGAATGGCCCGATCTTATCAAGCGTCCAGCCAAGGGTCATGGCGCCATAGCGGCTGACTCGGCCAAAGGTCGGTCGCAGGCCGGTGGTCGCGCAGCGCATCGCCGGGGAGACGATACTGCCGAGTGTTTCGCTGCCCAGGGCCACCGGAACCAGTCCGGCGGCTACCGCCGCGGCGCTACCGGCGGAAGAGCCGCTGCTTCCTTCTTCAAGATTCCAAGGATTGCGGGTCAACGCCTCGTGCCACTGGTCTCCCCAGGCCAGCGTCCCCGTCGATAGCTTGGCGACCAGCACCGCGCCCGCTTCCTCCATCCGCTCGATGACCGTCGCCGTTTCGCTACGAACGGTTTGTTTGTAGCTAGCAGCTCCCCAAGTCGTCGGATAACCGGGGACAGACAGGATATCTTTGGCGCCCCAGGGGATCCCATGCAGGGGACCTCGATCGATCCCTCGCTGCAGCTCCTCATCGGCCCTTGCCGCCTGCTCCATCGCCAGTCGCTCGGTTCTCGTCACCACGCATTGCAACAAGGGGTCGTACTTTTCGAGTCGATCGAGGCAACGGCGGGTCAGCTGCTGGCTGGACCAGCGTCCTAGTCGTAGCCCTTTTCCAAGTTGCGCCAGCGACGCACAGGCCACCCCCGTTTCGTCGTCCCAATCGGGAATCTGCTCTGACGACCTGATGCCGCAGCGAATGATTTCTTTCTGCTTTTGGCGATCGATTTCGGGTGGGTCGGCGAAGAAATGAGGGGAGAAGACAGCAGCCATTGGGGTGGTGTCTTCCAGCGGCCAGATGCGGAGCTTGTTTTCCCCCTCCAGAAGCTCGGTGATCTTCTCGGTCAGGCTGTCCACCTGCTGCTGGCTGCGGGGGGCGTTGGCGATCCACAGCGCCTGTTCCACCGCTTGGCGAGTGACCGGTGTTCCCTCCTGCCAGCTTGCAGCAAAAGCTCTGCAAAAGGTGGTACTGCCAAGGCCGCCAGCGGACAGGATCGCCAAAACATCACGTCGAGAAGCCATCTGCATCGCTCCCAGAGTCATCGAGCCACCTTCTCCCACCTTCGAACCGATCGATGCTGTATCGTACCCTCTTTGGTGACTTCTATCGTTGACGGCAAGGGGCGATCGCCCATGTCTGGCCAGTGCGCTGGAGGAAAACCTGCCAAGCCTAGGAGTGGCTGCGTGGTGGGGGCTGGAAGGATCGTGCCGGGGGGAGGATGATAGAGTCATGATCGATGGCGACCGCACTCGAATCGAAGCCGACCTGCGTGGACTGCTGGATGGGGATGTCTACTGCGATCCCCTGCGCGCTCAGCTTTATGCCAGCGACGCCAGCATCTATGAAATCCAGCCGCTGGGGGTGGTCCGTCCAAGACATGCCAACGACGTGCAGAAATGTGTCCAGTACGCAGCGGAAAATAAAATCCCTCTGCAGGCACGAGGTGGCGGCACAGGACTGGCCGGCCAGTCGATAGGCCCAGGCCTGGTGATCGATTTTTCCCGATACATGCGGCGGCTGATTTGGGTCGACCGCGAGCAGAAGTTGGCGAGGGTGCAGCCAGGTCTGGTGATCGCCGACCTCAATCGCCTTCTTGCCCGCCAGGGGTTGCTGTATGGCCCTGATCCGGCGACGCGATCGGTGACCACCATCGGCAGCGCCATCGCCATGGACACCTCGGGCAGCCACTGGCTGCGCTATGGATCGGCGGGGGACACGCTGGAGTCGATGCAGGCAGTATTGGTCCCTGGGGAATTGGTGGAACTGGCGAAGCACCGGTGGCATGGCCTGCTGGATGAAGGGGACTGCGTCCAGCGTCTGGCACGCCAAGTCGGACAGTATTTGAGCAGCCAGAGGGAGGTCCTGTCGGAGCGACCCTGGGGCGATCTGGTGCGAGGATGTGGCTACCGAATCGATCGCTGCTGGGACGACACCACGATCGATCTGGCAAGACTGCAAAGCGGTGCGGAAGGAACGCTCAGCCTGATGACCGAGGCAACGGTGAGGTTGGAGAGTTTGCCAAAGGGTCGCGCGGTGGTGTTGCTCTTTTTCGACCGAGTCGAATTTGCAGCGCGAGCCGCCATCTTCGCTCGTCGCGCCCCCATCTCTGCCTGCGATATGCTCGACCGCCGCCTGATCGAAATCGCTCGAGAGACCGAACCGGCTTTCTCCTCAATGCTCTTTCGTGGCATGGAGGCGATGCTGCTGGTGGAGATGCAAGGCGATGACAACGAAGCGGCCCGCAATCAGCTTCGCGATCTGGTCAATCAGCTTCAGAGGGAGTGTCCCGAACTGCTGTCGTCGCGCATTGTCGTCGATCCATCGCAGCGCGATCTTTACTGGCGATTGTGCCGGCGCGTTGTCCCGCGTCTCTATCAGCTCAAAGGAGAGAACCGCCCCATCCCCTGCATCGACGATACGGCGGTGCCCTACGAGAAGCTGCCCGAGTTCCTGCAGGAGGTCTACACGATCCTGAAGGCCGAGCGGGTGATGGCGACCGTCTTCGCGCATGCAGCGCATGGGCAGGTTCACATTCGTCCTTTCATCGACCTGAGGCAGCCGCCCGAGCAGGAGAAGCTGCATCGCCTAGCCGATCGGCTGTATGAGAAGGTGATGGAACTGGGGGGAGTGGTCGCAGGCGAGCATGCGATGGGGCTTTCCCGCACTTGGTACGCTCGCAAGCAGTTGGGCGCGTGGTTCCCGATCTGTCGGCAGCTTCGGCGTTGGTTTGATGCCGAAGGAATTTTGAATCCTGGCAAGTTGATCACCGATGCACCCCAGCGGGTGACCGACAATCTTCGGCGCCAGGTGGTCAGTGGCCCTGCCACACGCACCGCCGCCTCTGCCAATCTGCGGTCGCGTCCGCGGCAGGGGGACGATCTTCCCAAAACAATTCCTGGCCCCCAACGCGGCGTGCTCCCAGTGCTCCAGTGGCCTGTCGAAAACGATCTAGCTCACGTCACCCAGGCATGCAATGGATGCGGTCGTTGCCGAACCAGTGCCCCGGGAGAACGGATGTGCCCGATGTTTCGCGCCAGCCGCGAAGAGGAGTCAGCGCCGCGCGCGATGGCCAATCTGATGCGTGGATTGCTTACCGGTGCCATCGACCCAGCCGCGGCCGAAAGCGACGAACTAAAGAGAATCGCCGATCGCTGTTTCGGCTGCCATCAGTGCCGCATCGACTGCCCCGCTTCGGTCGATATCCCGAAACTGGCCATCGAACTGAAAGCGCAGCATGTGGCAACCCATGGGCTCAGCATTCAGGATCGGCTGCTCGCCCGACTCGATCTGATCGTCGCCATCGCGCAGCGGTTTCCGAATCTGGCCAACTGGAGCCTAGGGAATCCGAAGATGCGTTGGCTGCTGGAGAAATCGACCGGTATCGCGCAGGGACGCCGCCTGCCGCAAATCGCTCAGCAAAGCTTCCTGCGCTGGGCGACGCGCCGGCGGCTGCATCGGTCGAGAAAATCGCCTGGGCCACGTGTTCTCTATTTCGTCGATACCTACGCCAACTGGCACAATCCCATCTTGGCCCAGTCGCTGGTGCAGGTGCTGCAGCATCAGGGGATCAATGTCTTTGTCCCTACCTTCCAGGGCCCCTCCTGGATGACCCATATCGCCATGGGAGACGTCGAACGCGCCAGGAAAAAGATCCGGCCCCTGCTGAGACAACTGGCCGAATCGGTGCGGCAGGGTTACCAGATCGTGGCGACCGAACCTTCCGCAACCCTCTGCCTGCAGCGCGAGTTTCTGCATCTGATCGATAGCGAAGATGCCCGCCTGGTCGCCTCCCACAGCTGGGACGCCGGAAGCTATCTCTGGCAACTACACCAGGAAGGAAAGATGGAACACGACTTCCAGCCCCTGGAAGCTCGCGTCCTCTACCACCTGCCCTGCCACCTTCGTGTCCTGAAGGGCCAGCAGCCAGGGATCGATCTGCTGAAAATGATCCCTGGCATCCAGGTGCTGCAGGCCGACGCTGGTTGCAGCGGAATGGCGGGCACGTTCGGATTGAAGCGAGCCAACTTCCGGACCAGCCTTCGCATCGGCCGCAGCTTGATCCAAAAAACGCAGGATCCCTCCGTAACGATCGGCAGCACCGAATGCAGCGCCTGCAAACTACAGATGGAACAGGGTTCGGATCGGCCCACCATCCACCCCATCGCCATCCTCGCCCATGCCTATGGCCTGATGCCTGAAGTGAAGAAGTGGATCGACAGCCACCACCAGGGTCTAGTGGTCCGCTGACCCCAACCCGCCCAGTCGATGTCCCCCGCCTCCAAGGACAACCGCAACGATGGACCTCCCGACACCCCATGCCACCGTCGAGCTACCGGTTTTTCTTTTCGCTGCAGTGCGCGAGGTGGTCGGATCCGATCAAGTCACGATCCAAACCCCTCTTCCGACAACCGCCTCGGCGCTGCGAAAAATCCTCTCGCAGCGTTACCCCCAAATCGACACGTGGCTGGCCGTTAGCCGCCTGGCGGTCGATCGACGCTTTGTGGCAGACGAGGACCAGATCGAATCCGCGACCGAAATCGCCGTAATCCCTCCGGTCAGCGGTGGATGACTGGCTCAAACCTACCCGCACCTGCCAACTGCGGCTACGATTGATCCGATGAGTGGAGAAGAACGACCCGCTTTTGCGTCATCGAAAGCATGCGTCCAACCTGCCGTGCGATCCATCTCCCAGGAATCCCAGTTGTGGTGGAACTGACCGAGCAGCGTATCGATATCCAGAAGCTGATGGACCTGTCTTGCGATGAAAGAACAGGTGCCGCTGTTCTATTTCTCGGGACCACGCGACGCTGGACCGGCGATGAGGAAACCCATTCGCTCTTCTACGAAGGCTATCGACAGATGGCGGTGGAGCAAATGGAACAGCTGGAGGCGACGGCGCGGCAGAAGTGGCGGATCGCACAGGTTTGGATCGTCCATCGCCTTGGCGAGGTCGACGTCGGTGAGTCGAGCATCGCGATCCTGGTTCGTTCACCCCATCGAAAAGCTGCCTTCGAGGCTGCCCAATGGTTGATCGATACGATCAAAGAGCAGGTTCCCATCTGGAAAAAAGAACTGCCTCCTCCCAGTCAGGTCGTTCCCCATCCAAATACTGGCCGATGGGTCCATCCCGATCCGCAGCGGATTGAGTCGAAGGAGCCTTGCGATGAATAGGTCGTTGCGACAACTGCCGATCCTGCCGCTGCCCATGGAGCAAAGGACCTCCCCGCCAAACTCAGGCAACCACTCGACCAGCGCGAAAACAAACTATCCCTACGATGCTCTGGTCGACTCCCTTGGGCGCATCCATTCGTCGTTGCGATTGAGCGTCATCGACCGATGCAATCTTCGCTGCCAGTACTGCATGCCTGCGGAAGATGTCACCTTTCTCCCCAGCCAACAATGGCTTCCCTTTCCCATGGTGGCTCGCTTGGTCCAAATCCTTGCGCGCTGCGGTGTTCATAAGGTGCGGTTGACTGGAGGCGAACCCTTGATGCGCCCAGGCCTGGCCGACCTCGTGCGACGACTCAACCAGATCGAACCCTCGCTGGAGATCGCACTGACCACCAATGGCATGCTGCTGGCCGATCAGGTGGAAGGACTCCGCCAAGCGGGTCTGGATCGCCTCAATATCAGCTTAGATACTCTCAGCGAATCGACCTTCCAGCGACTGACCCGACGCCCCGGTCTCCCACGCGTCCTCCAAGGGATCGATGCAGCGATCAACTGCGGCATTCCCAGCAAACTCAACGCTTTGATCCTACGCGGAATCAACGAACAGGAAATCATTCCTCTGGTGGAGTTTGCCGCCAGCCGACAACTGGCGATTCGCTTCATCGAATTCATGCCGCTGGATGCCGATCGCGCCTGGACGCAGCAGAGCGTCGTACAGGGGGAAGAGATTCGTCAGACGATCGAAAGGCACTTTGGATCACTGCAACCGGTCGACCGCGTCGATCCGTCTCAACCAGCCGAAGACTATCGACTGCCCGGTGGAACGGAGATCGGCTGGATCGATTCGGTCAGCAAGCCGTTTTGCGCTGCCTGCAATCGATTGCGGCTGACCGCAGAGGGACGGATGCGCAATTGCCTTTTCGGTCGCGAGGAATGGGATCTCTCGGAACTCCTTCGCAGCCAAGCGGACGAGGAGCAGATACTGCAAGTAGTCCGCGACTGCGTTGCGGCCAAACACCCCTCGCACGGAATCGATCGGAAGGATTTCCAGCCGCCACCTCGCGCCATGTACCAGATCGGCGGATAAGCGATATGCAGGATGGAAAGCGCATCTATCTGGATCACGCCGCCACCGGATGGCCCAAACCCCCTGGGGTGCTGGAGGCGATGACCGAATACCAAAGTCGTTGGGGAGCCGCTGCAGGCCGTTCATCGACTCGCGCAGCCTCCAGGGCACAGCGGCTACTAGAATCGGTCCGCGATCGATTGTTGCGACAAATCGGAGGCCAGCCAGCCGACCGAATGGCGCTCTGCTCCAGCGGCACCCATGCCCTGCGCCTGGCGATTGAGTCGATGCTGCGGCCCGGGGACCATGTGATTGCTTCTGCCGCCGAACACAACAGCGTCCTGCGCCCCTTGGTCCAGCGAGAGCAGCGAGGCGAAGGGACCTGGACCCTCTGGCCGGTCGATGAGCAAGGGGTGGTCGACCCCAAGCGGCTGAGCGAACTCCTTCAGCCTAGGACGCGACTGGTGATCCTCTCCCACGCCTCCAATGTTACCGGCGCTCTTCAACCGGTCGCCCAGGTCTCCCAACAACTTGCTTCCCGCGAAACCTTCCTCCTGATCGATGCCTCACAAACGGTCGGCCAACTGCCGATCGATGTCCGCAATCTGGGGATCGATCTCCTAGCTGCGACCTGCTACAAGGCTCTAGGGGGCATGCCTGGCACCGCATTCACTTTCGCCAGTGAACGCTGCGCCGACCATCTGAAAGTCCCCTGGGTGGGAGGCACCGGGTCGGCCAGCCATCAACTGTCAGGCCCCTGGGACTGGACCGAAGCAGCCGAAAGCGGTGTCCCCAATACCGCTGCCTGGGTCTCCGTCGACGCCGCGCTAGATTGGCTCGATTCCCAGGGGATCGAAACGTTGCGCGCCAACGCGAAGGAACGCACCGGGCGGTTGCTGGATACCATCCGACTGATGCCCTCCTGGCACCCGATCGGCCATCAAGGAGACCGCAACGATTGGCTTCCTTTAGTCTCCTTGAAGACGGACACGATGCTACCCCAGGAATGGGCCGCACTGCTCGACAGCCAGTTTGGGATCGAATGCCGCGCCGGCTTCCACTGCGCTGGGGCGATTCATCCATTCCTGGGAACCGATTCATGTGGAGGAACTCTCCGTTTTTCCTTGGGACATACCACCACCGACCACTGCCTGGCAAGCTTGCAAAAAGCGCTAGAGACCTGGATCGCGGTGGGGGGAAATGAAGCCTTGTGAACCGAACCGCAGCAGGCTTCCCGATCCGACAAATCGGAACGCCGTCCAAGTCGCTGCCACCGTAGGTCGGTATGATTGGATCATCAGGCCACCTTCCCGATCACTGCGGGGCCGCCCCCGATCGATTCGAAGTTCGACAGAGTTTCAGAGTTTCACTGAGTACGTATCCCAGGTGCTGCCATGGAAAATCCTCCTAAGTGGGATCCGAGACTTTTTAGCGATCTGCTTAAGCCGGTGGCCGATGGGCTGAAGGCAAACCTTCCATGGAAGCAGATACGAGCTGCTGCCGAGAAGATCGGTGAGACCGTCCAGCGCGCTACCGGTTACGAAGGGATCGATCCCGAACAATGGCAGAAGATGCTCGGCGACATGAAGCGGTGGCTTGAGAAAGCAGCACCCGAAATCCCCGGACGATGCCTGAACGGGACCGGACTGCTCTTCAGCGATCGTTGGCCTAGTGTGCCACTGCCTCTGGAAGCCTCAGTCGCTCTCCAAGGGATGATCCAGCACGGCTTCCATCAGCAGCACAAGACATCCCCCCTAGCAACCGCATCCGATGCGACTTGGCGCGATGCCACCGGCGCGGCCCACACCCTGCTCCTCTCCTCACCTGCATCGGCCCTCAGTCTGATCCATGCGATCCATGGTGGACGATCCATCTGGTCGATCGATGACACCTACTTCGTTCATCCCGCTACCTCCTGCCATGCATTCGATCCCAGGCCAACCTTGCGCGCCCTGGCTGCCGACACCACCCCACCTTCTGCCTCCAACGGACAGTCGTCCCACCGCAACCTTTTGGAACTTCGTGATGCCAGCCCCATCGCGATGCGTGGACCAAGCACCTTGACCCCGCTGGCAGGCGTTAAGGTGATCGAGTACTGCCCCACAGCCACCCTGTTTCCGATCGAATCTCTTTCGGGCTGGGCCCCAACCATCGCCAGCCGCTTCCAAAGCGGCGTCGACTTTCTCATCCTGCCAGCCAATGGCCTGTTGGGCGGTCCGCCTGCCACGTTGCTGCTGTCGCGAGAAAGCCACCTGGAATTGCAGCCGATGGCCTCCAGCCTTGGCCTGGAAGCTCCCGAACCGCTTTTAGGGCTCTGGCGGTCCATCCAGCCATCGCTCACCAATCCCGCCCACTATCGCACCACTCCGATGGGACAGATTCTGGGGAATCCAAAAGAGAATCTGGAAGATCGAGCCCGCAGGTTGCTGCCACGATTGGCGGTAGTGGCCGATCTGAAAGCGGTCGACTCCGATCAGCGCCCCTGCCCCATTGGATCAGGACTGTGGGCCTCGTTGACCCTGCCTTCGACTGTTCTTCATTTCCATCCCCGCACGGGCGATTTGGGTAGCTTGAAGGAGCGACTGCAACAGATGACGGTCCCGATCATCGCCTCCGACGACCCGGCGATCGCCCAGAGTGGATCGCTGGCGATCGTGCTGCGGACCATCCTCCCCGAGGAAGATATTCTTCTGGCCAACCAGCTTCGCGGCACTGGCGATGAGGGGCCGGCACGCCAAGTCGAAGTCGACCTATAAAGGTAAAGGCCCACGATACGATGATTCTGGGTGGCGCCCCCTTCACTGCATCTATTTGGAATCGCCCACGGAAGGTCAGAGGAAGGCCTGCGCGCTACTGCCAGGAATCTTCGAAATCGTAGCGGAAGTAGGCGAACTGTCCCGCGCGCGTCGCTAGCCATGAAGAAATGGACAGCCTGCGCCGTACCATGCGTAGGCATTAGGCCAAGATCGTCTCCAAACGTGCATCGCAGTGATTGGCTCTGGACCTATGGCCCTGCAAAATGGCCTATGGCCCTGCAAAATGGTCAGTGAAACACTCGAAAGGCCAGTCTCGCTTCCCTAGGCATTTCAGCTGATCACAACGCGACTAGCCCTCAGCCGAAAACTCCAGCGGCGCCGGAGAGCGGATTCCTTGCGCTTCGCGCTGCAGGTCGGCAGGCAGACAGGGAATGGCATCGGGATCGGTCACCAGCGGCTCCAGGGTGAAGTTGTCCAGCGTGATCGGCCCCGGATCGATCCACATCCCACGTTCATCCAGCCGCATCGTCCCCAGGTCCTGATCAAGCGACCGGCGGAGCGACTCATAAAAGATCCAGACCCCCTGAAACGTGTTCTGCGCGGAAAGAAGGTCGGTCAATGCCGAGACGCTGTCGCGCGCTGCGGTGGGGCCGGAAGCTTGATTGAGCGATTCACGGACTTGGCGAATATCCTCGTTTAGGATGATCTGCGAGGCAGCAATGCGCACCGCATAGCGTTGTAATTCGAAGTTCAACCGGTTCTGCTCAATGCTCCGCAACTGACCTCGCAGGGAGGCCCAGATGCCATCCTCGAACTGATAGTAACTGCGACGGGCCTGCTGGTAGTCGATCAACGCCTGACGGTAGCTGTTGCGTTCCTGAATACGCGTCAACGGCGAATCCCACTGGAATCCAGCACGCAATCGCCCGGTGCTGTCGCTGAGCGAAAGTGGGTTGTCGTTGGTGTTGCGGATATCCCCGCTGAACACCAGATCCAGGTAGCTTTCCAGGTCATCGGCCACGAATTCAATCGATCTCCATGAATCGACCAGACTCGCTTTGGCATTGAACCAGTCAACGCGATTGGCTCTGGCGATCTCCACCGCATCGCGTTCGCCCAGATCCACTTCAGGGAGAATCACACTTTCGGTTCGTGCTCGCGCCTGCAGCACCTGAAGTGCTAGAACGTCTTCGGCCATCGTGGCCAGAATATCCTGGCTCTGCAGCACCGCTTGGTCTCGAATGGCAGCGAAGTTCTTTCGCGGATCGGGGTCGCCACCTTCGGCCACCAAACGATCGAGATCCTTCTTGAGCGTGTCGATCCGGTCACGTCCCGCCTCGAAGCGACTCCTGAGCCGAGCGAGTTCCTTTCCGAGGGCATCGTCGAGCGAATCGAGCTCGCTGGTCTCAAACAGCGACGGATCGACGATTCCACCAGGCAGCAGACCGCAGATCCGGTCCTTATCCCGCTCGTAAGTTCCCTTCATCTTCTCCAACTGCGACTTCCGCTGCGACTTGGTCTGCGACAATCGCTTCAGATCCGCCTCCAGGTCCGGCAAATCCTGATCCAGAATCGTCGCTCGTACCTGGGAAATCTGATCGGACTGATCGCGGATCTCCTCAAGCTCTTCCCGCAGCTTGGCGCTATCCTCGATCTGGCGGAAGGAATCCCCCGTCTCTTTGTCCTGCCCAGTCCGGCTCATCGTCAGAATGCGACTGTTGGTCTGGCCAATGGAATCGCGAAGGTTCGCCACGGCATTGCGGCGGTCCTTCAGTGGTTCTCCGATGAGGTTGAATTGTTTGAGCAGTGGGTCGCGCACTTCGACGCAAATGTAGGGAGGGATTCCCATCAGCGTTTTGAACTGGTCCAAAGTCGCCTCGAAGTTCGCCCGATTCTGCAGCAGTGCTGCCTGCGCGGAGATCAAAGCCTGACGGGCCTGAGCGACCTGAAGCTGCTGGGAAGGAATGGTGTCCTGTGTGGCGGGTATCGTCGTCTGCAGTTCCCGCAACGTGTCTTCAAAGCGAAGAAGATTGTCCTTCAACCTAGCGATGTTCTCTTCGGCATTGCGGATTTCTAGCTGTGTCTGCAGGAGACCAAGAAAGCCACCGACGCGAGGCACCGCCGCACCACCGCCAAAGCCCTGGTTTCCACCCCCAGCAGCCCCCACTCGTCCAAAACCGCCGCCCAGACCTGAGAAGTTATCCAGCCCCGCACCCCCGAAGAGACCACCTCGTCGCGTCGGGCCAGGTTCCGCATTGCGTCCGATCGCTACCTGAAGGTAAAAGCCGCGCCGATACCGCTCGAAAGCGCGAATGTTGTACAGCAGCGTTCGTTCCGCCAAAGTCAATCGCTCCAACCACCAGTCGCGTCCACCCTGCCTGAGAAATGGTTGGATGAAGGTGAAATCGAGAAGTGTGGAGGCGCTTTGGTCATCGGGCCCCGCCAGCGACCAAGTGATATTGTTGGCAAGACCTACGATCAACTCTGATCCCGTTGCATAACGTTTCTGTATCGCGAAGGGACGTCGACCTCGGCTGTAGGCACGTGTTCCAACCGTCGAACCTCCCTGCTCCAGCGACGCATCAAATGCAGCCCCTGCGAAGAACTGAGTATCAAACCGGAATCGCTCGGAACTCACGTCGAGCGCAGAGAGGTAAAGCGTCTCGACTTCAGACTGGTAGGCGGGGGAATGGAGCAACGCCAGCTGCACCGCGTTGTCGACATCCAGCACCAGCACCCCTCGCTCATCCAGCGGTAAGTGCTGCCACCAGACGGGATTCTCCGCCGCATTGGTGTGCCCGTTGATGTCCCATAGCGGATAGTGTTTCTTCTTGTCGACCGTCTCCATGTAGCGATGCGCTGCTGGATCGTCCTCGGGCATCGGCGGACGATCGGGATTGAACGGATCGAACATGCGGGAACGGGGATCGACTTCCAGCCGGCGCACCAGCCCGTCCCGCTCCAGCACCGCCTTCTCGTCGATCAGGGCATAAACTTCCGAATCGGCATCCATTCGGTACTGGGCCCGATTGCACCCTAAAGGCAGAACGCTCACCAAGCCCAATCCGGCGCAAAGCGACCATCGCAGCCAGCGTCTGGCCGTCTCAGGCACCCTTCCGCACGCACCGGCGCGGTCGGCCCCCCGAAACGAACACTTCCTGGCAATGCGATCGGTCGATACGGGCATCGGTAGGTCCTCCCCGATGGTCAAATGGCGGGATATGTATCGGTTTTTCGGAATTTTCCAACCGATTCATCCAGTCAAAATGGATCGACTTTGCGGAAGAACGAAGGTTTTTGTGTCGGGAAATCCTTACCGCAGACTCCAACTCCAATATCCGATTACGCAGGCCACCCCTTCGCAAAAGCCTCTTCAGCACCCCGGATCACCTGCTCGAATATCCCTCCTCGAACCGATAAGCCCCGAAGAACCTGAGTTATCGAACGACCAAAAGGGTGCCCCAAGCGTTTGCTTGACACCCCAAACCCCCCCACTTACTATCAATCGGTGACCTGTTTTTTGCGCGTCCGCGACAAGCGGTCCATGTACGACCCGACGGGATGGCGACCCCATGGAAATTACTGGCATTCTTCTTCTCGTTGGGTTGCTCGTCGCCTTCATTGTCTTTTTGGTCCTGCTGGTCAAAGCAGCCAAGACATGGGGAGGTCTTCAGGTCACCTCGTTGGTCTTCATTTTTCTCTCTACTTTGGTTTTTCTTTTTGCGGCCGGTGGTGTCGCCAAGCGGCGGGTTGGCTGGGTCAAGGTACACGACAAAAAGAAGGTGCAATTGGAGGACTTGGTGAAGCAGGAGCAGGCGTTGAAAAACGGCGACCTGACCAGCACCAAGGAAACCGATGAGGCGCTTCTCCCGGTGTTGGGTAAGCTGACACGTTTGACGATGGACCGAGGCCGTGTCTGGCGCGGTGCCCAAGTGCTGGACGTCAAGCCCGACGGCGTTTCGGTGCGGGTGCAACAGGCAGCCTCGCCCGGTGGAGTCAATCCGCCGATCAATGCCAATCCAGCCGGTGCTCCTGTTGCCGGTGCTCCCGGTGCTGGTGCTCCCGGTGCCCCCCCTGTAGCTCCATCCCCCAGCGATCAACCAGGCGCCGCTGCGCCACCTGCCGCTGGACCCGCCGAAGGTACGTTGCCGGCCAAACTGGTGGTCTACGTGTTCGGCGAAACCCCCGATGCCACCGGTCGTTTCCTGCCGACGCTCTATCTTGGCGAGTACTTGGTCGATGAAAGCCAGGGTGCGGACGCCAAGCTGAAACCAGTCCAGCAGCTCCTTCCCGACCAACTGGCGGTGATCAATTCCGGCCAGATCAGTCGCTGGACCATCTACGAACTGATGCCGCTCGATTCGCACGAAGCCTTCGCAGCCGAAGGGTCAGAACCGACTCCTGACGAACTGTTTGGACGTATGGATCCCGATGCCATCTCCCAACTGCTTCGCACAGGCAAAGAGACGCTCGATGCCAATCCGCCCTTGGTTGTGGCGGGCAAAGTCGATTTCAACCTTCGCAAAGGCTCGGTGCTGCGATCCTATCTGCTGGATGGCCAGCAGGCTCCCGATGGCACGCCGCCTGAAGCGACTTGGGTTCTCCTTCAGTTCACCAAGGAGCACACCATCGA
>Ga0315900_10007561_pt1 | contig 14228 bp, 15 predicted proteins | sample LakEriMetagenome_FD_203521 | JGI IMG/M metagenome (GOLD analysis project Ga0315900, IMG submission 203521) | Freshwater fungal communities from buoy surface, Lake Erie, Ohio, United States - Buoy 12 MA114 | ecosystem: Environmental > Aquatic > Freshwater > Lake > Lake biofilm | place: USA: Lake...
TGAACCCGGGCGTGCCGACGTTGGAAATGTTGTGACTCGCCGTGCGCATCTGCGCATACGCCGCCATCATCGCCGACGTACCAACGCCAAAAAGCCCGGACATGGTTGCGGTGCTCCTCGTCCGTGGCTCAGGTCACGAGACGCTGCAGCGCCAGTGTGCGCTGGATCGTTTTCTCGAGCTTCGCGCCATAGGCTGGATCGGTGGCGTAGCCGGCGCGCTGCATGCCGGCAGCGAAGGCCTCGACGCTGCCCCCGGACTGAATCACGCCGGCGTAGCGCGGGCTGCGCGCCATCAATGTCGCCCAGTCCTGGAACGCCTCCGCGTAGGAGCCATAGGCGCGGAAGCGCTCGACGCGGCGTGTTGCCTGCCCTCCGACGAACTCGGTGGTCGACGCCGCGGCACTTGCACCCTTCCAGCCCCCCGTCGCCTTGATGCCGAACAGGTTGAAGCTGGCGCTGCCGTCGGCGTTACGGATCTCGTGTCGGCCCCATCCCGTTTCAAGGGCTGCCTGCCCGACGATGAAGGCCGCGGGCACACCGGTCGAACGCTCCGCGAGCAGCGCGTGTGGCCAGACCTTGCGTACGAAGTCAGCTTGCGGGCCGCTGAGATGGCGCAGGTCGGGCTCCGCAGGGGAGCGGACAACCGCAGCGCGCTCGGTCCAGCGTGCCGCGCTTGCCGGCCCCTGCCCGATCGCCGGACGCTCGGCCGCAGCCGCGACCTGCCCGGCGCCATGCCGCTCGCCCTCGACCCGTTCGGCCGTTCGCGCAGGTGATGCAGCGGCTGCGTTGAACGCCGCGAGCGCCTCGCGAAGAACCATCTGCCCGGACGCCGCAGGCAGACGCTCAGCGCCACCACCAGCAGACGGGGCAGCCATCAGACTCTGGGACACAGCCGCCCGCGCGACCGTCGACGGTACGCTGGGCGGTATCGGTGCGCGAGCCCCGGCAGCATTCGCGCCCAACTGATCGAAGGCGTCGCCCGTCGCCATGCCGATATCGGCGTCGCCCCGCTGTGGCCCGACAGCATCCGCCATCGACCTCGCTGCCCCGAGCTGACGGGTCAACTGGCGAGCGATCACATCGGCTAGCCCGCCTGGCTTGCCAGATAGCGATTGCGCGAGCTGCTGGTCCAGCATGTCGCTGTAGGTTCCCTGCGCCGCGCCGTCCCACATGCCGCTGCGCGGTACCGCGTCACGCATCGACTTCAGCATCTGACGCATGAAGACCGCCTCGAACTGTCCAGCCGCCGCACGCGCCGCAGATTGCGGATCGCTGCCCGCACGCCGGCGAAGACCGTCGAGCGCGCGAGCATCGAGTGCGAGGGGGGCGGACGATGATTCCATGGCGTTGGAATCAGATGATCTCGAGTTCGGCCCGAAGGCTTCCAGCCGCCTTCAGCGCCTGCAGAATCGCGATCAGGTCACCGGCGGTCGCGCCGAGCGCATTGAGCGCCTTGACCACGTCTGTCAGCTTCGCCGCGGCATCGATCTGCATCACGTTGCCACCGTCCTGACGGATCTGGATGTCTGCCTTCTCGGCAACCACGGTCTGCCCCTGCGAGAAGGGCCCTGGCTGCGAGACCACCGGCGTCGACGAGATCGTGACGCTGAGGTTGCCATGCGCGACCGCACTGGGCGCGAGGGTCACGCTCTGATTCATCACCACCGAGCCGGTACGCGCGTTGACCACGACCTTGGGGGTCGGCGTGGGCTGGCTGACCTCGACGTTTTCGAGCTGCGCCAGGAAAGGCACACGCCGCTCGGCATCAGCCGGCAGGCGTACCTGAATGACACGACCGTCGATCGCCTGCGCGATCGGACCGCCACTCGCGGCTAGCGTCTGGTTGATGGCATCGGCAACACGACCGGCCATCGTGAAGTCACTCTGCACGAGTTCCAGACGGATCGTCTCACCGGCCAGGGTCGGCACCGCAACCGCCCGCTCGACCGTTGCGCCAGCTGGCACCCGCCCGGCACTCAGGTGGTTGATCTGGACGCGACTGCCCGCGGCCGAAGCTCCCGCGCCACCAACCACCACATTGCCTTGCGCCATCGCGTAGATCTGATTGTCGGCTCCGCGCAGTGGTGTCAGCAGCAGCGTGCCACCACGCAGGCTGCGCGCGTTACCGAGCGACGACACGGTAACGTCGATGGTCTGGCCGGGTCTGGCGAACGGCGGCAGTTGCGCGGTCACCATCACGGCAGCCGAATTGCGCAGTTGCGGCGTCACGCCCGGGGGAAGCTGGATCCCAAGTTGCGAGAGCATCGAATTGACGCTCTGAGCGGTGAACGGGGCCTGGGTGGTCTGATCCCCGCTGCCGTCCAGCCCCACCACCAGCCCGTATCCGAGCAGCTGGTTGCTTCGCACACCCTGTACGGTGGCCAGTTCCTTCACCCGTTCGGCCAGAACGGTTACGGGCGTTGCGCCCAGCATCGACGCGGCCAGCATCATGGGCACGAAGAGGCGGCCGAGGATGGCGGAGAAAGTCATGGCGCTCAGATCGGCAGGAAGCTGAGGAAGAATCGCGCAAGCCAGCCGGTCGTCTGCGCCCGATCGATGTCGCCGCGGCTACGTACCTCGAGCCGCGCGTCGGCAACCTGCGTCGAGGTCACAACATTGCCAGGCAGGATCGTCGCCGGGTTGATGACCCCGGAGAAGCGAAGACGTTCGACGTTCTGGTTGATGCCAACCTGCTTCTCGCCCACGACGACCAGATTGCCATTGGGCAATACTTCGACGACCGTCGTCGTGATGGTTCCAGTGAACTCGTTGTCGGTGCCCGTCTCGCCCTTGCCTTCGAAGGTGTTGCTGGAGCCGCCCTCCGCGTTAAGGCGCTTGGTCGCATTCGGCGTCAAGAAAGGCAACAGTGCGACGTTGGCCTCGACACTGCCCTTGCGATCGAGCGAACTGTTCGAGCTCTGCTTGGCCGAATACTTCTCCTGGATCTGGATCGTGATGACGTCGCCGACGAGCCTCGCGCGGCGATCCTCGAAAAGCCCGCGGTGAGCACCGGCAACGAAGATCGCGCCCGGCTCGGCCACGCTGCTGGGTGCCACGAAGCCAGTCTGCGATGGAGGCCGAATCGTGGTGGGCTCGCGCACATCGACGGTGGGCCGAGCCATCAGGTCGTTGCACCCCGCCTGCAGAACGGCAAGCGCCGCCAGCCCGCAGGCGATCAGCACCCGTTGCATGCGTGTCGCTAGCCGGCGGAAGTTGTCAGTGCCCATGGTGGTTCCGATCAAAGCTGAGACACCCGGGCGAGCATCTGATCCGAGGTCTGAATGGCTTTCGAGTTGATCTCGTAGGCTCGCTGGGTCTGGATCATCGCCACCAGTTCCTCGACGACGTTGACATTGGAGGTCTCGACGAAGCCCTGCTTCAGCGTGCCCGTGCCGTTAGTGCCCGCCGCACCGAGGGTGACAACGCCCGAGGCAGCCGTCTCGAAGTAGAGGTTCTGACCACGCGGCTCCAGGCCGGCTGGATTGACGAAGCTTGCAAGCTGGATATTCCCGACTGCACGCGGGGTGACCTGCCCCGGCTCGAGCACACTGACCGTGCCATCGCCGCCGATCGTTACCGACTGAGCACTTGCAGGTATCGTTATCGGGGCGGGCCCGAGGGGAAATCCGCTGGAAGTCACGAGCTGACCCTGGGCATCGACACGAAGCTGACCGTCCCGGGTGTAGCCAACCGAGCCATCCGGCATCTGGACGGCAAGAAAGCCCGCCCCGTTGATCGCGACATCGAACTTGTTCTCGGTCTGCTGAAGGGCACCCTGGCTGAAGATTCGCGAGGTCGCGACGCTGCGCACACCGACCCCCAGCTGCAGGCCGGTCGGGAGCTGAGTCTGCTGGGTGCTCTGGCCGCCGGCCTGGCGCATGTTCTGGTACAGCAGATCCTCGAAGACCGCATGCGAGCGCTTGTAGCCGACGGTGCTTACGTTGGCCAGATTGTGGGTGATCGTGTCGAGCTGCGTCTGTTGCGCATCGAGCCCGGTTTTGGCAATCCACAACGAACGGATCATGCTTGACTCCTCAACCTTTGAGAGACAGCAGTTGGGCAGCGCGCTGCTCGTTCTGCTCCACGTTCGACAGCAGCTTCATCTGGATCTCGAACTGACGAGCCAGCGCGATCATCCCGACCATCGACTCCACGACATTCACGTTGCTGCCCTCGAGTGCCCCGGAGGACACCCGAACGGTCGGATCTTCGACGGCGGGGTCGCCCCCGGCGATGCGAACCATGCCGTCCGGCCCCTTGGCAAGCGTCGCCGGCTCCGGATTGACGAGTTTCAGCTTGCCGACTTGGATAGGCGGCTGATTGGCCTGGCGCGCGCTGATGGTTCCGTCCGAACCGATGAGCACTTCCGCGTTTGGCGGAATCGCGATCGGCCCCCCGTCGCCGAGCACCGGAAGCCCCGCAACACCCTGCAGCGTTCCGTCGCCACTGACCTGGAAATGGCCGTTGCGCGTCAACGCCTCGGCACCGTCCGGACTCTGCACCACGAACCAACCGGGGCCACGGATCGCGGCATCGAGCGAGCGCCCGGTCGTGCTCACCGGTCCTTGCTCGCTGCTGAAACCGGCACTTGCCTCGAGCGCCATCACTCGCGTCGAGGCGGTTCCGGAAGCCTGCACAGGTACAGCCCGAAAGGCCATGAGGTCGGCACGAAACCCCGCGGTGCTTGCGTTGGCCAGGTTGTTCGTCAGAGCTTCCTGTCGCTGCGCGAGCGCCTTTGCGCCGGAGGCCGCGAGATAGATCATCCGGTCCATCTAAGTCTCCGTGCCCGACGCCGCAAACGCCGTCAGCGCAGGTTGACGATCGTCTGCAGGAGCTGATCCTGCGCACGAATCGTCTGTGCATTGGCCTGGTACACACGCTGCGCCGTGATCATGTTCACCAGCTCGCCCGTCAGCTCGACGTTCGACTGCTCGAGTGCACCCGACTGGAGGTTGCCCAGGCTACCCGTGCCCGGGGCCTGCGGCTGATTGGGTGCGCCCGACGAAGCCGTCTCGACCCATTGATTGCCACCGATCGGCTGGAGGCCCTGAGGATTACGGAAATTCGTCAGCACGAGCCGAGCCTGCACCTCCGAGCGACCGTTGGTGTAACGGGCGAGGATGTTGCCCTCGCTGTCGATCCGGAACCCTGCCAGTTCACCGACACCGTAGCCGTTCTGATCCATCGCGGTCACGACGAACGGCGAGCCGAATTGCGTGATCGTGGTGAAGTCGAACTCGACCGGAGCAGCTCCGCCCTCGTTTGCCGGATAGGGCACAGAAATCGAAGCAAGGGGCGGCGTGGGGGTCAGTCTCCCGTTGCCATCGAAGGTGAGCGTCTGAATGGGGTCGGTCGGCAGCGCGCCGCCACTGAAAGGCGTTCCGTCGAAGGTCGCGTGAACCGACCAGGCATTGTCCGCTGTCTTGCGGTAATACACCGCCAGCGTGTGTGCCTGCCCCTGCGGTGAATACACCGACATCGAGGCCACGTTGTTGTAGGTGTCCGGATCGGCCGGATCGAAGGGGTCCACAGGTGCCGTAGCGCGCGCGTCGAGGTTCGAGCCCACGCCGATTTCGCCGGTGGCTCTCGGCGGCAGGTTGGCCATCGAGGTACGGATGTCGGTCGTGATCTGGCTCATGACCCCCGTTGCGTCATCAACCACGTTGCCCTGCAGCCGCCCTCCCTGGGTTGTCACGACGTACCCCTGGGCATCCACCTTCAGTTGGCCGTTGCGCGAGTAGCTCAACGCGCCATTGGTCGAGATCTGGAAGAAACCTTGACCTTCGATCGCGACATCCATGGGGTTATTGGTGCTCGTGATGTCTCCCTGCGTGAACTGCTGGGCGATGCTCGAGACCGTGACGCCGATACCCACCGTGTTGTTGCCGCTGCCGCCAAGCGAATTCGCGAATGCGTCGGCGAATTCAGCACGTGCCGCCTTGGCACCAACCGTACCGGAATTCGCAATGTTGTTACCGATCACATCGAGCGTTCGCGCTGCCGCGTTCAGACCGCTCAGTCCCTGCTGGAAGCTCATTCCATCACTCCTTGTGTTGCAGCTGTCGAAGGTTTCGACCGTAAACCCGGATGCCGGTGGATCAGAAGATCGCGCGGACGGCCGACGGCGCCACCGCGCCGCGACCGGAAAGCTCGAAGCGGATGCCGGCACCGTCCTGGGTGACGCCGGTGACGCGGGCAGTGCTCAGTGCCGTGGCAGACACCGCCTTGCCGCCAGCATCGACCGCGCCGATCCGAAGTCGGTACTCGCCGGCAGGTACTGGCGCGCCCGTGCTGCCGATTCCGTTCCAGTCGAAGCTCGATACGCCAGCGCCTGGCGAGTCGAAGCCTCGGCTGAAGACCACGGCGCCAGCCGCATCGATGACATCGACCTGCGCGCGACGGGCAGACGAGGCGAGCTCGAAGCCGATTCGGTGACCGGTTTCCTCGCCGCTGCGCTCGAAGCGGTCGCCGGCAACGAACACCTGCCGGCCAAGGGTTCCGACGGAATCGAGCGCTGAGCTGCGATCTCCCCGCTCGACCAGCCTGGCAACCGACGCGTTGAGTGTCTCGATGCCCCGGACCGTGTTGATCTGGGCAAGCTGCGAGGTGACCTGCGCATTGTCCATCGGGTTGAGCGGATCCTGGTTTCGCATCTGCGCGACCAGCAGCTTCAGGAACCTGTCCTCGGTACCGGCGGCGCTAGCAGTGCCATCCGATCCCGCAGGGTTACCGGTGCGCACTCCACCCGAGGCAGCCTGGATCTGGGCCAGTCGCGCGGCAGTTGCGGTGGCATCGTTATTGGTTGTGATTGTCACGATCGGTTCCCGGTTTACTGACCAAGCTGCAGCGTCTTGAGCAGAAGCTGCTGGGTCGTGTTCAGTACTTCGACGTTGTTCTGATAGGAGCGCGAGGCGGCAATCATGTTCACCATCTCCTCGACAGCATTGACGTTGCTCGAGGTCACGAAGCCCTCGGCATCGGCCTGCGGATGCTTGGGGTCATAGCTTCGCTTGCCCGGTGTTGAATCCTCGACAATGCCGCTGATCCGTACCCCGGAGACGCCATCCGCCCTCACCGGCTGCCGCGCCTCGAAAAGAACGTGTCGCGCCTTGTAGGCCGCGCCATCCGGTCCCGCCACGCTGTCGGCATTGGCAAGATTCGAGGCGACCACGTTAAGGCGCTGACTCTGCGCGGCGATCGCGGTCGAGCTGATCTCGAAGATTCGTGACAGCGACATCGTTCTTACCTCAGGCGCACGCGCGCTCGCATGTCACCAACTCACTCGCCACGGATCGCGGAGAGCATTGTCCGGACGCCGCCATTGATGAAACGCAGCGTCGCCTCGTACCGAACCGCGTTGTCGGCGAAGTTCGCGCGTTCCCGGTCGAGTTCCACGGTGTTGCCGTCTGCCGATGCCTGATCCGGACTCCGGTACTGGAGCACCGGGTCCCGTCCAGCAGCACCCCGAGTCAACCCTGCGCCGTGGTGGGAGCCATGCGTGCGCAGGGCATCGGTGGCACCCGCCTCGCGCCCAGAGGAACCGGTGGCATCGGCAAGAACACGCGAGAAATCGAAATCCCGCGCCTTGTAGCCAGGTGTGTCGGCATTGGCGATGTTCGCGGACAGAACCTTCTGCCTGTCAGCGCGCAGCGTCAGCGCCTGACCCTGGAACTGAATTGAGTGAAGGAACCGGTCGAGCATCGCGCCTCCTGTTCGCCGAGCAGGTACCAGACGGTCTCGAGCGAACATCGCCGCGAGCGCCATGGCCTACTGGACCAGCCGATTATTCGGCAGCACACCAGGGACTTAAGCAGCGATAAGACGGTCGCCTACGCCTCTTTTCTCGGCGCGCTATCGACCCTCGCGGAGGCACATTCCGTCAAACCCGAAGGAGGTTGTCCATGCTTGTCTGGATTCGCCGCGTCGCGCGCATCATCGCGCTGACCGTCATGCCCGCACTGCTCTGCCTGGGCGGCGCTCGAGCGGTTGAGAGCGATCCGGTTGAAGAAGCTGTGAAGCGCCTTGTGGTGCGCGAACTCGGGAGCGAAGCCGCACAACACCGCATCCAGATCACCGCTGGCCAACTCGACCCGAAGGTGCGGCTGGCACCCTGCGAACGCGCCGAGCCATTCGTGCCGCCCGGCACACGTCTCTGGGGGCGAACCCAGGTGGGTATCCGTTGCACGCTCGGTGCCAGCTGGATGGTCAGACTCCCTGTGACCGTCCAGGTCTTCGGGCAGGTGCCGGTTTCAAGCCACCCTCTGGCGGCCGGCACGGTGCTGTCGGGATCGGATTTCCGAATCGAGGAAACCGAACTGACCCGGGAGCAGGGTCCGCTCGTCACCGATCCCTCAACGCTTGCCGGAAGGCAGCTGACACGCGCTGTCTCCGCGGGTCAACCTTTCCGTTCGGATTCCGTGCGCGTGACTCCGAGCGTCAATCCAGGCGATCCCGTCCAGATCGTTGTCTCAGGGCACGGATTCACCCTTGCCGGCAACGGGGTGGCCCTTGCGGCCGCGAGCGACGGGCAGGTTCTTCGAGCGCGCACCGAAGCCGGCAGGATCGTCGCAGGCACGCTCAGGGACCGCACGATTGAGGTGCGGCTGTGACGCCACAGTAGGTCGCTTCGCGAACAATTCCTCTCAAGATGTCCGAAGCCGGGCCGATAATCCGGCCATGACCCTGGCAAAAGTCGGTACATCGACAGGGAGTGTGTGATGAAGATCGGCAACAACGTCGACACCAAGCAGATCGATACGCTTGCGAGAGCGTCCAATGGGTCGCGAACCGCGACAGCATCTTCTGCCGGCGTGGCAGGTGTGCAGGCTACGGACAAGGTTCAGCTGTCCGCCACGTCACAGAGCCTGGCGGCCACCGAGCAGGCGACGGCATCCATGCGCGCCGAGAAGGTAGCGGAGGTGCGAGCAGCCATCGAGCAGGGGCGCTTCCACGTGAGCGCTCAGGTTGTGGCCGATCGCATGATCACCGCAGCCTCGGAGCTCGTCGAGACGATGGCAACCGGGCGGGAAACGCGCTCGTGATACCAGCGGCCCGCCAGGCGGTTCCTCCGGGTGATCTCGACGCGCTCGAGCGGGCGGTAGAAGAGCAGAGAGTCGCCCTGCTTTCGGGCGACTGCGCCGGGATGGTTCGCGCCGGCGCCGCAATAGGTCGCGCACTGGAAGCGATCATGTCGCCCGCCGCGCGGCAGCTTGCCCCCAAGAACCGAGGCCGCCTGCAGCGTTTACAGGCAATGATCTCGGCGAATGCTGAGCTCGTCGGTCGTGCGAAGGTGCGCGACGGGCGCCTGCTTGATTCGCTCGTCGGGCCAAGCAGCACCTACGGGGGGGTAGCTACCACGTCGACGAACCAACGCACATCGAGTTCGCGCCGACTTGGCAGTGCCTGAGAACGGCGCTCTCGATCCCCGCAGATCCGTAGCTCAGGCCCAGGAGCGCAGACGCACACGTAACCGGGCAACCGCCTGGCTGTGCAGTTGCGAGACCCGGGACTCGGTCACTCCGAGCACCGCGCCGATCTCCTTGAGGTTCATTTCCTGCTCGTAGTACATGCCCATGACCTGCTTCTCGCGCTCGGGCAACGCATCGATGCCGGCGATGAGCGCCGCGCGAAACTTGTCGTCGCGCAGCCGTGCGAGAGAGTCGGCCTCGTCAGCGACCGCGTAGCGATCGAGGAACCCTTCCTCCGAGTCATCACCAGACAGCTCGTCAAGATATACGAGCTGTGAGCCACGCGACTCCCCAAGAACCTGGTGGTAATCGCCGATCGTCATCCCGAGCTCGGCCGCGATCTCGACGTCGGAAGGGCTGCGGTGGAGGCGCTGCTCGAGCTTGCGAATCGCCCCTTCGATGGTACGCTGACTGCGCCGTACGGATCGAGGAAGCCAGTCGCTGCCGCGCAGTTCGTCCAGCATCGCGCCACGCACACGCTGCATGGCAAAGGTCTCGAACTGAGCCCCCTGATTCGCCTGATAGCGAGACAGCGCGTCGAAGAGGCCGATCATGCCAGCCTGCACAAGGTCGTCGAACTCGACATTGGCCGGTAGCTTCGCGATCAGTTGCGCCGCCACGCGGCGCACCAGAGGGCCGTACTGGTCGATGGCTGCCTGGTGGTTCAGGGTGCCGCGCGCGGTGTACATCGGGCTGGAACTCTGGTCAGTGAACGCGCCGTTGCGCTGGCTCGAAGGCCGCCAGACGCCATGACTGAGCGCCGTTCGCGAGTCGCTCGAACGCGCGAGCACAGGTACCGTCTGCCGCGAGCGAAAAGATGCTTGATCTCATCCGAAGGGCATCCTCCAGCGCTGGGTCACGGCAAACAGACCCTCCGTACGCCACCTCCACCTCGAGGAAGCGGGCAGCAACCTCCGAAAGCCTTCGGTGCCGCAGCGTTAGATCGAATTCCGACTCGCCGTCCTGCGCATCGAAAACGACACGGAAACGCGACAGTCTGTGCTCTCTGGCCATTGCCTTCAGCCAACCGTAGGTGGAGGTCAGATCGTCCTCGTGCGAGCCGCAAAGCAACGCGATGTCTTCGCCATGCCCCGGAAGAGCAGCCCCAAGGATCGCTGCCGGCGCATGGAATAGCCCTACATCATAGCCCTCATCGAGGGCTCCGATCGCGCTGAACACCGCTTCAAGAAGTGCGGGCTGTCCTGCAAGCGATGCCGAGCCCCGCCGGGCAGGCAGCACGGCGACGCCGTCGACGCTGCTGCGCAGCACCTCGCCGGCCCGGCAGCGTCCATCGAGCAGATCCTGCAGATCAAGTCCTCGCCCCCGCCCGACCAATGCCGGTACGCCCTCGCGATGGGCGTCGACCACGATCGGACGGGATCCTCCACGAGCGAGCGCCGCGGCAAAATTCAGCGCAAAGACGGCGCTCACATCCGGCCGGGGATCGGATACGAGGGGCAGCAGACGCAGTCCGTGCGGCCGGAATAGCCTGCGCAGGCCGCTCGCCTGATCCAGAGGCGATTCAAACATCGGCGCTGCGGCCACGCCCGCCACCGATGCCCGCAACACCGGCGAACATCATGCCAAGCATCTCCTCGTCGAACTCGAACGCGGGTGAAGCCGGAACGGAAAGTGCCTTATCGACCAACGCTCGCGGATCTGCCCAGTGCCAGTCTTCAGGTACGCGCTGTCCATCGGCAAGACCGACGACTCTGATCTTGTGTCGGATCGCACAATCAAGGGCGGCTCCAGGCCGCACCGCCTCGTCAAGCTTCGAGATGATCATCCCAGCCGCCTCGTTACCCCGGTAGGCGTGAACGACTTCCTCGAGTGTTTCGACATGCGAGGCCGCGTTGACGACCAGGAGCTTCCCGATCCCAGCGCCCGCGAGCGAATCGAGCAGTTCGTCAACACGGGCATCACGCTGGCTGATGCCCGCAGTGTCGATCAGTACGAGTTTCTTGTTCTCGTAGAGCTGCAGGAAATCCTGCAGGGAGGGCGCGTCATGCGCCACATGGACCGGAACACCAAGCATCCGCCCGAAGCTGCGCAACTGGTCCTGCCCACCGACACGGTAGGCATCTACCGTCACCAGACCGATCGATTGCGTCCCGTGGCGCAAGGCAAAACGCGCCGCGATCTTCGCTGTCGATGTGGTCTTGCCCACACCGGTCGGACCGACGATTGCAAAGACACCACCTGATTCGATCATGGCGCCCGAAGGGTCGGTTCGCAGGTTACGGATCAGCGCCTTGCGCACCCAGGTCGCCGCGAGATCGTCCGTGCACCCTTCTGGCAACCTGCTGACGAGCGCTCGCGAAAGTACGGGCGAGAGGCCGGCAACCATCAACGAACGCAGCAAGCGATTGCGAACCGGCTGCCGACGGGTTCCCTCCAGCCACGACAGTGCCTCGAGTTGCCCGGCGATGAAGTCCTTCATCTGGCGAAGTTCACCGAGCACCGAGCTCTGGATCGCCTCGGTGATCGATTCCCTCGCATCGCCGAGCGCCGCCGCGACCGCGGCGGGCGTGACCGGCATCGGCGAAGGCGCAGGGCTCGTCGAAGGCGTCGTGCGCAGACCATCGCGCTCGAAGCGCCAGTCGGGCGTAGTGGCACGCATGGCCGAACCAGCTTGTCCGGCGGCGCGAGTCGCGGCAGACGAAGCGCGGGTCTGCCGCTGCGCCGTCGACCATTCGGCCCCCGACGCAGCCCGTACCGGCGGCTCGCCAGCCGCAGCCGGCTCCGGAAGCCCCCCGGGATCATCGCTATCGGACTGCTCCGCACGTCGGGCGAGGCGGTCACGCACGTACTGCTGGAACGAAAGCGTATTCATTTCGGGCACGGCGGTCGCGGGGCCATCTGCGGATTCAGCCCGACCAACACGGCCAGCCTTACCCGCTGGGCTGGTCTGTCGATCGCGAGCACCCGACTCGACTTCGTTCATCGGGTTCGCCGCCGGAGGCGGCAGGCCTCGCCTGCCGGGTTCTGCCGACGCGCCCGCGCTGTCCGGCATCGCAAGGATCTCGACACCACCGTCGACGGCGCGATTGCGCAACACGACCGCATCGGCGCCGAATTCCGCCCGAAGCTTGGCGAGCGCGTCCTTGTTCGTTCTGCCGAAGAAGCGTTTGACGTTCACTTGTTCTCTCCGATGATCCTGCCGATGCGAATCGACTGCGTTTCCGGAATCTCAGCATGTCCGAGGACCCGTAACCGAGGCGCTGCCTTCCTGAGAAGCCTTGCAAGCGGCGACCGGATACGGTCGGGCACCAGAAGGCAGGCAGCCACCCCGGCATCTTCCTGACCCTGAGCGGCGTCGACCGCGCCTCGCACGACGAAGTCCGCCACACCGGGCTCGAGCGCCGCGGTCGCGCCGGGCGCGAGCGCCTGGACGAGCAGGTTCTCGAGACCTGGCTCGAAGGCGATGACGGACAACTCGCGTACGGGTCCGAAGATCTGCTGAACGATCGAGGGTGCCAGCGCAATGCGCACCTCCCGGGTGAGTTCGTCTGCCTCCTGGGTGCGCACACCATGCTCGGCGAGGGTTTCGACGATGCCGCGCAGATCGCGGACATGCACGGCCTCTTCGAGGAGGTTCTGCAGCACCCGCTGGAATACCGCCACCGGGATCAGTTTCGGGACGACCTCTTCACCGAGCTTCGGCGCATAACGCGCGAGATGCTCGAGCAGCTCCTGGGCTTCCGCACGACCCATCAGCTTCGAGGCGTGGACCTGCATGAGGTGATGAAGATGGGTTGCCACCACGGTGGCGCAATCGACCACCGTGAATCCGGATCCGGTCGCGAGTTCGCGAGCCTTCTCGTCGATCCAGGTCGCCGCCAGACCGAAGGCCGGATCCATCGTGTGAGTGCCCGGGAGCGCGAGCGTGAGGTGGCCCGGGTTGATCGCCATCAGCATGCCCGGAAATGCCTCACCCTCCCCGATCACGACACCCTTGAGAGTCACCCGGTAGCTGCCCGGGCGCAGTTCGAGGTTGTCGCGGATATGGACTGGCGGCGGCAGGAAGCCGACTTCCGCCGCGAACTTCTTGCGCACACCCTTGATCCGGGCGAGCAGATCGCCGCCTTGGTCCTTGTCGACCAGTGCGATCAGGCGATACCCCACTTCGAGACCCAGCTGATCGACAGGCGAGACATCGTCCCAACTGGCATCCGCACCTGGTGAGGCAGCCTCGGCGCTTGCCTGCGGCGTCGCCGCTGCGAGTTCGCGACGGCGCTCCCTCTCGGCGAGCCACCATGCACCATAGGCACAGCCCCCGGCCAGCAGCAGGAACGAGAAGTGCGGCATGCCAGGAACCATGCCGAGCAGCGCGACGACCCCCGCGGTAAGACCGAGCGCTCGCGGCATCGACAGCAGCTGCTTCGTGAGCTGCTGGCCGACGTCGTCCTCGGTGCCGACTCGCGCGACGATCAATGCCGCGGCGACCGAGACCACGAGCGAGGGTATCTGGGCGACCAGCGCATCGCCAATCGCGAGGAGCACGTAGTTGTTGCTCGCCTGCGCGAAGCTCAGGTTGTGCTGGACCAGGCCGATGGCGATCCCGCCAATGATGTTGATGAACAGGATCAGGATCGCCGCGATCGCGTCGCCTCGGACGAACTTCGAGGCACCGTCCATCGACCCGAAGAAATCCGCCTCCTGACTCACCTCGGCTCGGCGTCTGCGAGCCTCGGCGGCATCGATGTTGCCCGCGTTGAGATCCGCGTCGATCGCCATCTGCTTTCCGGGCATCGAGTCGAG
>Ga0315900_10007563_pt1 | contig 14224 bp, 14 predicted proteins | sample LakEriMetagenome_FD_203521 | JGI IMG/M metagenome (GOLD analysis project Ga0315900, IMG submission 203521) | Freshwater fungal communities from buoy surface, Lake Erie, Ohio, United States - Buoy 12 MA114 | ecosystem: Environmental > Aquatic > Freshwater > Lake > Lake biofilm | place: USA: Lake...
GTTCATGAAATAGCTGGAATTGCGTTTGTAGGTCCCGAAAAACAGGGTTTTATTGGTCCATTCAAAATCCAGTGTGAGGCCTATGGCCTCGCGCACGCGACGATCCGAGAAATAGGGTTTGCGGGAATTCATCACGAAGCACTGCATGCCCGTGGGCACGGAGTTCTGAATGAGGCGTTTGATGGCTTTTCCCTCTTTGAGGGCTGGAAAATCATAGGCTGTCGCCCAGTTGCGCGCGATAAACTCCTCGCGGAAATCCACGTTTCCGGCCTTGAAGGCTTCGAGTGCTACCGTTTCATCGAGATAGATATCGTAGCGAATTTCATCGAAATTAGCCGAACCCACATTCACAGGGAGGTCCTTGCCCCAGTAATCTTTGACGCGCACGTACACGATGCGGCGTCCCTGATCGATGGACTTCACTTTATAGGGGCCACTTCCAAGCGGTGACTCCAGAGAGGTTTTAGTGAAATCCTGTTTGGCATAATAGGCCTTGGACAGGATAGGCATGCTGGCCGCGATGATCGGTATCTCACGGTTGGTGGTATCGCTGAAGGTGAATTTTACCGAACGCTCGCCGGTTTTTTCAACCTTCTCAATTGGCGTGTAGAGCACCTTGAATATAGGGTCTCCCTTTTCTTTCAGGGTGATGAAGGAAAACACCACATCGTCCGGTGTGATGGGGGTGCCGTCATGCCATTTTGGAGCGGGGTTTTTGCGCAAGGTGAATTCCGCCGTCTTGCGATCTGCGGATACATCCACGCTCTCGGCGACCAATCCATACAGCGTGTTGGGCTCATCGAGCGACTGCGTCATCAATGATTCAAAAAGCGAACCAATGCCCGGGGCGGGAACGCCCTTGATGATGAAGGGGTTGAGCGAATCAAAACTCGCAGGTGAGGCAAGCGTGACGCTTCCCCCGATTTTCGCATTCGGGTCCGCGTATTCGAAATGCTTGAAGTCGGCTGCATATTTCGGCTCACCATATTGCGTGAGATAATATTGTGGAGCGGCAATGGAAGGGGATGCCACGCAAAAAATATATAATATTGTTATAAAACAGTATTTTAATGTATTTCTCATCACCATGTTTTTTCCTGTTTGAAACCAAATATTAACCGCTTGAAGCTATACTGTATTCAGGCAGGAACGACTATGAAAATAAAATTAAGCCATAAATCGGATACACTTAAAGATACGCCCTGGGAATTGGATGTTGCATCCGGCACCAGCGATGCAATGAAATCATATGGCGTCACTCTTGATTTTCATAAAGGGGGCATAAGCTGGAGCACCTCGGAACAGGAATCCTTTATTGCCAACGAATTTCCTCAGTTGATAGATTCATTAAAACAGCAAGGTGTTGATCTCACATCGTCGCTTGATGGCGCAAATCGTGGCGACGCGGATCGCTGGTATATTGAACCGAGCCCCAACAAGCTAAGTGCAGGCATATCGATTCATTCTCCGGTGCTGCGTGGCGAAGAGGGAATCGCGCAGGCAAATAAGGTAATGAAGGCACTTCACGCGGAGGGATTCTCTCCCTCGAATGAACCGACACTGTGCCTAGGCAGCATGAAGCAACCAGGCGATGAGCAGACATTGAAGCAGACACTGGATGCATTGCCCTGGATTGGCTATCCCGAGGGTAATGGCCTAACTCCCGAGAAACCCGTTTCGTTGAACTGCAGTCTCGAACGAAGACGCGAGGTTGGCAGTGGAGAGAGCCTGCGTGTAGAAACTCAGTCAGGCTCCGGTGCAAGACCGCTGCCGCAGGCGTTTGAGAATTATTTGATCGAGCATCCCGAGCTGGGTGTTCAGCCGAACAAAGAGAATCTGCTTTTCCGAGGCACCAAACACATAGATCCCGAGCTCAATAACCGTTCGAAAGCAGGGATTTTATTTGCATCAGACAAAAGCGATTATGCGTGTGTCTATGGTGATCGTGAAGATTTGATACAAAGCCCATTTTCGCAGAGTCCTTTGCCCATGGGAATGGGCTTTTTAAGTATGTATGAGAAAGCCGCAGGACAAACAAGACTCTGGGCATCTGATCGCATGGAAGACTATGTAGCGGGTATCGCAAATAAACCGGATCCTCAAACCCGTCTAACCTATCATCAAAAGGTAACCCAGAAACAGGACCCTGACGGAAGGGATATGGTGCCCCATCTTGCGCAAGCGAAGCATAATGAGTACCGAATGGGAGATACACTACTGCTTTCAGGTGATCGCCATGTTGCTACTTTTTTGGTCGATGTTGAAAATAAGCGTATGATCGATGTTCGCGATATCCCTGACGATGTGCGCACAATAATTCGAGAGCGACAATTCTCCCTGGAGTCTCAGTATGCAGCGTCGAGACCTGTAGAGCAGATTCGAAAAATGGTTGCACAATCGCAGGTAATGTCACAGGCAGCAGGTGTTGAGCCCACATCAAATATTGTTATTCCGCGGCTGAAGCGAGAGGCCCCGGAGCAGGAAGGCGGGCGGGAGTATTACCAACCGATCACACAAAAGATTTTTCCGGAAATGCGCATTAACTCGCGAGGCAATCCTAAGCTGCAATCGGAGGTGTTGGGCTATGTAGAGCAGAAATCGGGAGCGCAGGCAATTTACGAGTCCCGTGCTACTCCCGCGCCAATTACGCGACAACAGCAAAAACGCCTCGACAGCGATTTTGCAAAAGTATCGGCAATGCTCGAAAAAAATAAACCCGCCGATGTGAAAGGGTTTCTGGATAATTTTCGAAATCATCAAATGGAACAGAAAAACCTCAATCCTCAATCCAGATTGGTGGATGAACAGATTTTGGGTCAGCAGGCGATTGATCCGAATGTAAAGGTCAATTTCTTTCACAACACCAAGGGCGGAGCAGCAAGAGGCGGGCGTTAGATAAAATCTATTTGCCTTCAGCTCACAGTAGATATTGTGACCCTACCGTTTTTATGCCTTCTTCCACGGGCCTTCGGAATTACCCGAAGAGCGACCTTTGATGGATTCAAATACGGAGAGTGCCTGCGCAACCATCGAGCCGGCATCACCTGCGTTGGTTGGTAGCAGCACTGTGGTGCTGGTCTGTGCCAGTTTGCCAAACGCCGCCACATATTGCTCGGCGATTTTCAGCGACACGGCATCCGTTCCGCCCTGCATGCGAATGGCTTCTGCGACCTTGACAATTCCCTGTGCGGTCGCGTCCGCAACAGCGATAATCGCCTGTGCCTCACCGTTTGCACGGTTAACCTGATCGGTCAGTGCCGCTTCTGATTGCAATACGATTTCCTGTTTTTTACCCTCGGCCATGTTGATCTGTGACTGGCGTTTTCCTTCGGATTCCAAAATCAAGGCGCGCTTCTGACGCTCGGCGGCCATCTGAAGTTCCATCGCTTTCTGCACCGATGGCGGCGGCGAAATATTCTTGATTTCGTAACGCATACACTGAATGCCCCAGGTCTGCGCCGCATCGTTAATCGCGGAGACGATATTGGCGTTCAGGCGTTCGCGCTCTTCAAACGATTGATCCATGGTGAGCTGGCCGATCTGCGAACGCATGGTGGTCTGGGCCAGCTGCGTGATCGCGAAAATCGGGTTGCTGACGCCATACGATGCGGCTTTCGGATCAATAATTTTAAGATAGATCACGCCGTCCAGAATCAGTGGCACGTTATCGCGTGTGATGGCGGTCTGCTCCTGCACGTCCATCGCGTATTCCTTCAGTGAATGGCGGTATGCGATATACTCCACGAAGGGAAACAGGAAGCGCATGCCAGGCTCAAGGATACGGTCGAATTTGCCGAGGTTTTCGACTACCCATGCCGATTGCTGCGGAACGATTTTCACGCCCTTCCACACCAGCAATACTACGATAAACATGAGTACGAAGAAGAAAGTGCTTATGCCGTCCATGAAAGTCTCCCTATGTAATGTTTCCAGCTCGGGCTACTGCCCTCGCCATGAAACGTGCTTTCGCAGCTCATGGCTGAAATACGCTACTGCGTATTTTTTATTTATACCTGCTTCACCGTGACCGTATTGCCTTCAATTTTGGTAATCACTACTTCCGTACCGACGAGCAATTCGCCCGAAACCGATGCGTCCGCACGGGCATTCATCGTGGTGCCCGACCAGCTTACTTTGCCAGAACCCCCTGATTTTATTGGCTCAGCGATGACTTTCGCGCGGGTGCCCACCACATCGTTAAAACTGTTATCCGCATTCGGATTCACCCGGAAATTCTTGAGCGGCTTCCATAATGCAAGCGCAGAGATAACCGTGAATAAAAACCATAAACCAAATTGCCAGACGGTATGCTCCGGAGGAAGCAATCCAAAGACTACGACGGCACCCACAAGCACCGCGCCAAATCCAGCGAACAGAAAGCCAATGCCCGGTATTGCCATCGCTTCGAGTGCAATCAGAATTGCACCGCCGATAAGCCAGAATGTTGCTGCGTCCATGAGGCTCCCCTAAAAATTACAGAACGAACCTATACCGGATTTTTGGCAGCGGCGCAAAGCCTGAATCGGTTACTTCGGTAATGGCAGCGGCTTATCGGAAAGCGTGTTCAGATACGCAATGAGAGCAGCACGTTCTTCTGGCTTTTTAATACCAGCGAACGACATTTTGGTACCCGGAAGATATTTTTTCGGGTTTTCAAGGAACGCATCCAGCTCGGCGAAAGTCCATTTCTTCTGACCGTGCAGTGCTTTGATTGCATCGGAATAGCTGAAGCCTTCAACATGCCCGAAATCACCACCAACTACACCCCATTGATTCGGACCTACGCGGTTTGGTCCACCCTTCTCAAATGAATGGCATGAGGTGCAGCGTTTGATGAGCTGCTCACCCAGTTTGAGGTCAGCGGTTTTGAGCAATGCGTTAATATCCGCTTTTGGAGCTTCTGCAGGAGCGGCAGGTGCGGCCCCATCAGCAGGGGTAGTTGCAGGAGCGGCAGCAGCTTCCGCTGGCTTTGCTGCAGCAGGATCCACTTTGGGGATCGCAAGGGGTTTATCCGAAAGCGTGTTGAGATACGCAATCAGGTTGGCACGGTCCTCTGGCTTTTTGATGCCAGCATACGCCATTTTGGTGCCGGGGAGATATTTTTTTGGATTCTCCAGAAAGTCAGACATTTCCTGAAATCCCCAGGTTTTTTTGCCATGCTCAGCTTTGAGTGCATCCGAGTAACTGTAGTCTTCTTTGTGGCCAAACATGCTACCGATGATACCCCACTGGTTCGGACCGACTTTGTTTGGGCCGCCTTTTTCAAAAGAGTGGCAAGAGGTACAGCGTTTTACAAGTTCTTCACCTTTTTTGAGATCAACGGTTTGCAGAAATGGAAGAATATCGACCGGACCGCTTGCTGCTGCAACTTCGGTGGTGCCTGTTACTTCTCCTGCGCCGGCAATAGAATATCCGCGCTTGGGCTCTTCGCCACCATGCCCTTCACCACCTTTGTATAAGCCTTCCATACCGAGGCTGATGGTCATTGCAATGGTGCCTGCCAGCAGGATTGCTGCGGCGATTTTATTCAGTTCCAACCCGTTCATATATGTTTCCTGCGTGAGTAAATTTGTGGCTAGCTATAATATTCGCGCATTCGAACTTCAACCAAAACTATGGCATAAACGTGAAATCTGTTAGAGAGTATGTGAAAACAACAACAAAAAATAACGATGCATCCGATTATCCTCATTCCCGCAAGAATGGCCTCTACACGGCTTCCGAACAAGCCGATGGCCGATATTGGAGGCCTGCCTATGATTGTGCAGGTCTGGAAGCGCGCCGTGGAATCCGGGGTCGGGCAGGTGGTGGTGGCAACCGATCACACAGATATTCGTGACGCCGTGGAAATGGCCGGTGGCAAGGCGGTAATGACCGATACAGAGCACCCTTCCGGCTCCGACCGTATTTATCAGGCACTCACCGAAGTCGACCCTGAGCGCGTGCACGATGTGGTGATCAACCTGCAAGGTGATATTCCCACAATGGAACCGCGTCTGATTCAGGATGTGACACTCCCGTTGCTCGATCCCGATGTGGATATCGCAACCCTTGCCTGCCGGATTGATAATGACGCCGACCGATTAAATCCCAACGTGGTAAAGGTTGCAATCGGGCAGAGCACCAGAAACGAAACCACCGCGACACAAACATTCATCGGACATAACGAATTTAATTTTGACAGCCCGGTTCTTTCACTCGCATCAACCGGGGGGCCACGCATCGGGCGCGCGCTGTATTTTTCCCGAGCAACCATTCCGCATGGAGAGGGTCCGACCTATCACCATATCGGGATCTATGCCTATCGCCGCAAGGCCCTCGAAGCCTTTGTGAAATTGCCTCCCAGCCCGCTCGAACAACAAGAAAAACTCGAACAGCTCCGCGCACTCGAAAACGGTATGCGCATTGATGTTGCTGTTGTGAATACCGTGCCTTTGGGCGTGGATACGAGGGAGCAACTGGAAGAAGCAAGGAAGGTTCTGGGTTCTAGGGGCTAGGCTCTGGGGACTAGACGCAGGCGCGATAAAATACTAACAACTAACAACCAACAACCAACCACTGGCCTATTATGACCGACACCATTTATGACGTATGCGGCATCGGCAACGCGATTGTCGATGTTTTGAGTTTCACCGAAGACGCATTTCTGAAAGAGCACAGCCTTGCCAAAGGTGGTATGATGCTGATTGACGAAGCGCGCGCCGAAGAGCTGTATGGCTTTATGGAATCGGCTGCCGAATGTTCCGGCGGGTCGGTTGCGAATTCGGTCGCGGCGATTGCATCGCTGGGCGGCACACCGGCCTTCATCGGCAAGGTGAAAAGTGATCAGCTGGGGGAGATTTTTCGCCACGACATGCGTGGTGTGGGTGTGCATTTCGACACCAATCCGGCAACCTCGGGTGCGGCCACTGCTCGCTGCCTGATTTTTGTGACTCCTGATGCTCAGCGTACCATGAATACCTATCTCGGCGCGTGCACGGATGTGCGAGTCGAGGATGTGAATGATGCGTTGATCGCCAAATCGCAAGTGCTGTATATCGAGGGCTATCTGTGGGATCAGCCGCATGCAAAAGAAGCCATTCGCAAAGCCGTGGATGCAGCGAAGAAAAAAGGCCGCAAGGTTGCGCTTACGCTTTCGGACACGTTCTGCGTGGAGCGTCACCGCGCCGATTTCTTCGAGCTGATTCGCCGCTCGGTGGATATTCTGTTTGCGAACGAGAATGAGATCAAATCGCTGTTTGAAGAAGAAACATATGAGACCGCATCCTGGCAGGCAAAAGGGCTATGCCCGATCGTGGTGGTAACGCGCGGCGAAAAAGGTGCAGTGGTGCTGCTTAAGGATGCAACGATTCAGGTTGATGCGGAGACCATTGCAGAGGTGATGGATACGACTGGGGCAGGGGACCTGTTCGCCGCCGGATTCCTCTATGGTTACACACAGGGCAGGGGGCTGATGGGCTGCGCCCGCCTTGGCAATGCCTGCGCCGCACATATTATCCAGCAGCTCGGAGCGCGTTCGATGAAGCCGCTGCGGGAAGTGGTCGAAGGAATATAATTCGTGTTTGAACGCAAACACGAACCACTCATTTCGCATCAGGCATTCGTAGGAAGGGTGCTGGGAAGTCTGGGTGTGGTGTTTCTGCTTACCCTGCTGTCTCTACTGTTTGGGATCTGGGGATTTTGTCATTTTGAATCCTACAGCGTGATAGATGGATTCCTGAATGCGGCCATGCTGCTTGGCGGTATGGGGCAGATTGGTACTATTTCCACCGATGCCGGGAAAATATTCGCAGGATGCTATGCGATTTATTCTGGCATTTTCATACTGGTGTCGGTTGGGATAGTGCTAACTCCTATCCTGCACCGTTTATTGCATAACTTTCATTTGGATCTGGATGAAAAATAAGCAGCCTCCGCTATCTGGCCTTGCCACGCGCATCATCGAGCGCATTCGACCGAGTGAAAAAACGATGCGCGCCGCACTTGAGCTGGTAAAACAGTTACAGGAGCAGCCTTTGGTGGTGGAGGATGTTTTACAGGTCGAACGCGATGAAACGGCGGTGGTTTTGGATGGACCGATTCATCCTCCCCTGCGAACGGTTGGGTTGATTCAGATGTGCGAAATCGACAAACCCGATGTTTCAGACGCTGTTTTGGACTACCTTAATGCTCGACTCCAGCTTGCGGTTCATGAAGGGGATCTGGCATGGGATAAAGAATGGTTTCGCAAAAGTGTTATTGGATTCCAACAAGGTGAAGGCAACTCTGTTCGGTTTGCACTACCCAGGATAGGCAGCGTTAGCAAAGATGTAATGCTGGGCGAAGTGCACCAGACCGTTTGGAATAACCGCGATCACACTGCCTATGCGCTTAATTCTATTGAGCACCAGATTGAGGATGCCTTACGCAGAAAAGGCAAATCAGGGATGGGGCATCACTCTCCCTGATAACAAGACATCTGGCGAAGGAATCAGATTCCTGTATGACTGAGTGTAGTTTTCTCTCATCGCCGTACGCACTGTGGACGCACTCAAAACCTATCTCACCCCCAAACTGCTGACCATACTCGCGCTTGGATTCTTCAGCGGGTTGCCGCTTGCGCTCACGGGTTCCACGCTTTCCACCTGGCTTTCGGACGAAGGCATTTCCATCGCATTGATCGGCATCGCAACCATCGTTGCAACCCCTTATGCACTCAAGTTTTTATGGTCGCCTCTGGTGGATAATGTGCCCCTGCCGTTCTTTACGGCACGGTTTGGCAGGCGGCGTGGATGGCTTGTGTGTGTACAGCTATTGCTCGCAATCGTGATCCTGATGATGAGCGTTTCCAATCCGGCAGAAAACATGATGATGACGCTGATAGCAGCCGTTTTTCTGGCCTATCTTTCGGCAACGCAGGATATTGTGATCGACGCGCTGCGCACGGAACTGCTTGATCCGTCAGAACTTGGACAAGGCAGTGTGATGACCACGCTGGGATACCGGGTGGGAATGCTCGTCTCCGGCGCGGGGTGTCTCTATCTTGCGGATATATATAGCTGGAAGGTCGCGTATCTGGCGATGGCAGGGCTTGCCGTGTTGGGGATGTGGGTGACGCTTATGCTTAAGGAACCACCCGATGTGCGTCAAAAACATATCGCGCCCGTGGGAGAAAGCTTCAAGGCGTTGTGGAGACGGCGTATCGAACAGACGGTGATTACGCCATTCACCGACTTCATGCATCGCAAAGGATGGCTTCTCATACTGGTGTTTATTGCTACCTACAAACTCGGGGATGCGTTTCTGGGAAATCTCACCAACCCGTTCCTGCGTGAGATCGGATTCAGCAAAACCCAGATCGCCAACGTGGTAAAGCTCTATGGATTTGCGGCCACTATCGCCGGCTCGTTTCTGGGCGCGTGGATCGTGAATCGTTACGGTCTGGTACGCCCGTTGCTCATCGGTGGGTTCTTCCATGCGGTCACCAACCTGATGTTTCTATTGCAGGCCAAAGTCGGCTCCGACCCCACCCTGATATGGTTCCTGCCGCTGGGCGACTCGGGATGGTTAATCTCTACGAGCAAAGGGATGCTGGTTCTCACGCTAGGCATCACGCTTGAGAATTTTACCGGTGGCATCAGCTCCGCGATTCTGGTGGTGTTTATTTCAAGCCTGTGCAACCGGCAATTCACCGCGACACAATACGCACTCTTAAGCTCGCTGGCGGTGCTGGGACGCACAACACTTGCGACCTCGGCGGGCGCGATCGTCGCAAATGTGGGGTGGGAATGGTTTTTCATCTTTTCGGTGCTACTGGCATTACCGAGCCTTATCCTATTGTATTACATACAAAAATACATGGAAAAAGAGGATTTATCGGTCCGCAGGAAAACCACGATTCTGCCGGAATCGTAACGAAATTTTCATCGGCGTCCATTACAGTATGGGTTGAATCAATACCAATCTGGTGCATGTTGTGACGGATGAGAAAGATATAAATGGATTTCCAGGCGGCAATTTCATAGTTGTTTCATCGCCGTTCACCTACGCAGGGATGCGGACATTGTGTGTGAAAATTACGGGTCCTGTAGAAGAAATGGCCAAAAATCTCATTCAGTATTATCACGAAAACCGTGCATTGCTGAATATGGACTATGTAAGTGACAACCTAGCTGGAGAGCGGGGAAAGCTTCAGGAAAGAGACGTTCAGAAAACGATCGATGACATGCGCAGTAAATTATTTGAGCAGATCAAGAATCATAACCAGGATTTGCTGGGCACGAACCCCGGTGATACGCTCTTGCAAAGACTTGCGTATAAGGCAGGGAACCTTCTTCATCAAAGCAAGAACCGCAATGAAATTGTCGATGAAGTGTTGTTTCAGGTGGCCCGTGTTAGAAGGCCAGAAGATGCAAATACTGTGATTGAACTGATCAAAACACGTCAGGAAAAACAGGGAAGACTTGCGGCATTTTATGCAAGACCAGGAGATGACGAAGACCGCGGCATATAAAAGCCGGATTACTCAATCTCTTCTATGGCCATTTCACTTCCGGCGGGAGCGACATCAGAATCGCCTCCGTATTGCCGCCGGTCATCAGACCAAAGCGCGTGCCACGGTCATACAGTAGATTGAATTCCACATAACGCCCGCGCCGCACGAGCTGATGCTCGCGCTGCGCTCCTGTCCAGCTTTTGTTCATGTGCCTGCGCACGAGCGTGGGGTAAATCGACAGAAACGTGTTGCCCACTGCCTGCGTGAATTCGAAATCGTGACCGAAATCCGTGCTGTTGTGATAATCGTAAAAAATGCCCCCGATACCGCGAGGTTCGCCGCGATGTTTCAGGAAGAAATACTCATCGCACCAGCGTGAATATAATGTGTAATAATCCGGATGGTACCCATCGCAGCAGTTTTTGAAGGCCGCGTGAAAATCATCTGTGTCCTTCGCATCCGGCGACATTGGAGTAAGATCAGCTCCGCCCCCAAACCACGATGTGGGAGCGTGGAACGCAAATGGGGAATGGTGCGCCTTGCCGGAGGGAGGGAGAAATGCCTCACCGTCACCCACTACGATGAAACGCGTATTCATGTGAACGGCAGGGACCATGGGTGAGTGCATATGCGCAACCAGCGATATGCCTGTGGCAAAAAATCGTGGGTCTTTATCTGCACCCGGAATTTCTTTGCGGAAAGGTTCGGAAAATTCGCCGTGTACAGTAGAGATATTGACGCCGACTTTCTCAAATACGCGGCCTTTCATGATCGACATTTCACCGCCCCCGCCTTCCGGGCGATTCCACGGCGTGCGGATAAAACTGCCCGCTGGCAAATCTTTGTGCGTGCCGGTCAGTTCTGTTTCCAGCTTTTCAAACTCCGCGCAAATGCGGTCGCGCAGCGTGCGAAACCAGTCACCGGTCTGTGCCTTCTTCTGTTCGATGGTAAGGGTGGGCATGGATTTCTTTGCGGGGTTGGGCATATCTATTACCATTGTGTAGCGTTTCGCGTAGCGTAACAGTGGCAATTTACTTCCCCTTGATTTACGTTAAGTTCATGGAAATACAAGACCCGATATGGCTCGATGGCCTTAGCCACCTGATTTTCGGTGCTTTTGCGGTTATATTTGCCGCCATATTCGGCTTTGGCTGGTATGCGGGCTATCGTCAGAAAATGGGAAAACCAATCAAAGGGGTAACCATTAAAGACACCGATGCATGGGTGGGATGTCAGGGGCAAGGGTTACGACTCGCCATAACAAAAGTTGGTGACGATATTCGCGTCAGGTGGGCGAAAAGTAATTACTTTATCATGATTGGGCTTTTGGGATTATTTGGCCCGGGCGTTACTTTGCTATTTGTGCTGTTTCCAGAAAAAATCAGTCACGGGGTGCCGCTACCGGTGTGGTGCATGGTGGGGATGATTGTGCTGTTCAGCTTCGTCATGTTTGCACATCAGCTCAAAAAATTCTGGTTTGAAGAGCCGTCTTTTGACGTCACCTTAGAAGGGATTCTCCTTAAAAAGGGCGGCGTGGAAGTTCAGCGTGTGCGTGTGCGAGAGATAAGGAATCTGGCGATTGAGAAAACATCCTTTCGATCCTCATCTTCAAAAGGACGGTCGAGCAGACTGATCGAAAATTTTACGCTCGTGTGTGTAATGGAAAATGGGGGTAAACACAGGCTATGCATTACCGATTACGCACCGCAGGTGATCACGCTTAAAATGGATATGGAGAAACGCCTCCAGCTTACGGTTGAGGTGGAAAGCCCTCCGTCTGACGAAGGCACTCCGCCATTACAATGGACGCTGCATTCGCCACATTGAGCGAACGCGTGCCCGCTTTAATGGGGATGCGCACATGACTGCCGCACTGATCCCTGACCGAATCCGGAACCCCTGCACTCTCCCGACCCATTAATAAGATATCATCCGGACGGAATGCAAATTCATGATGATAGGAAGAGGCTTTGCTGGTCATGAGAATAAGACGGGAAGCGGGGAGACGTGATATTAAAAAGGCCTCCCACGAGGCGTGCCGCTCGTAGCGCACCTGATCGAAATAATCGAGTGCGGTGGCGCGTATCCGCTTTTCATCGAAAATAAACCCGCACGGCTCGATGATATGGCACACCACATCGAAGCACGCGCACAGGCGAAATATACTGCCAACATTTTGTGGAATATCAGGCTGGTAGAGAGCGAGCTGCATAATATATTCGGGTCAGATACAATCTTGTTTAGCACAATGTGCGAAGAAAACTATGCTAGTTAAATCATAGTTCTTAGTTAGCACGGGGATTTTTGCATCAAAACCGTACAAATTGTTAATAGTAGATTCTCAGATCGTGCTGACGTTACGTTCAACAACACACTAGCCATTGCCAAGCCCAAAAATATCTATATAAAACTAAAAAATAAATGGGTTATCACCAGTACCCAAAAACCGCTATAAACACACTTTGTTTTGGATTTTATGAGCCATTCTTCTTCTCATGCACCGCACGATGTGGATTCCGCCGAAGACGGCGCAACCCGCCGCGATTTCATTATGCTTTCCGCGACAGCCATGGCAGGTCTGGGCGGCGCGATTTCGCTCTGGCCGTTCGTTCACAGCATGAACCCTGCCGCAGACACACTGGCACTTGCCTCCACTGAAGTAGACCTCTCACCAATCGTGGAAGGACAGGAAGTCAAAGTCATGTGGCGTGGCAAGCCGGTGTTCATCCGTCACCGCACTGCAGCCGAAATCGAAGCGGCCCGCAAGGACGATACGGCAGAACTCAAAGACCCGGCAACTGACGAATCGCGCGTTAAAAAAGGCAAAGAGCAATGGCTCGTAATGCTCGGTGTGTGCACGCACCTCGGTTGTGTGCCGCTCGGCAACGCTCAGGGTGACTACAAAGGCTGGTTCTGTCCTTGTCACGGTTCGCATTATGATACCTCCGGACGTATCCGCAAAGGTCCTGCACCGAAAAACCTCCATGTACCGGATTACGATTTTACGAGCGATACCAATATTGTGATCGGTGCACTCGATTCCAAAAAAGCATAAGCAAGCAAGAGAAACACTATGGCCTCCACCCCCTCCAAACAGCAACCCGGAATCATCGGCTGGATCGAATACCGTCTGCCCATTTTCAGTTTTCTGGATAATTCGCTTGGCTCAAAATATCCCAGCCCGCGCAATCTGAACTATTTCTGGAATTTTGGCTCACTGGCCGGAATCATGCTGGTAATCCAGATTTTGACCGGTCTGTTTCTTGCCATGAATTATACCGCACATGCAAACTATGCCTTCGATTCGGTCGAGCGTATCATGCGCGAAGTCAATTACGGCTGGCTGTTGCGCTACATGCATGCGGTCGGCGCGTCCATGTTCTTTATCGTAGTGTATATACACATTCTGCGCGGTCTGTTTTATGGTTCCTACAAGCCGCCGCGCGAAATCCTCTGGTGGCTTGGTATCGTGATTTTCCTTCTGATGATGGCCACCGCATTCATGGGATATGTGCTTCCATGGGGACAAATGAGCTTCTGGGGCGCGACCGTTATCACCAACCTGTTTTCTGCATTCCCGGTGATCGGCGATTCGATCGTGACACTCCTGTGGGGCGGCTTCTCGGTGGATAATCCGACGCTGAACCGTATGTATGCACTTCACTTCCTGCTACCGTTCCTGATTGTAGGTGTCGTGGTGCTGCACATCTGGGCACTGCACCAGCACGGCTCAAATAACCCGCTGGGCAT
>Ga0315900_10007565_pt1 | contig 14221 bp, 17 predicted proteins | sample LakEriMetagenome_FD_203521 | JGI IMG/M metagenome (GOLD analysis project Ga0315900, IMG submission 203521) | Freshwater fungal communities from buoy surface, Lake Erie, Ohio, United States - Buoy 12 MA114 | ecosystem: Environmental > Aquatic > Freshwater > Lake > Lake biofilm | place: USA: Lake...
TGAAGTAGAGGGTGCAGAGATGGTTAATGGCATTCTAAAGATCTGGCTCGAAAATATTATCCCAGATCATAAGAAGCCACGTAAGGTAGATATTAAGGACTCTGCTGAACCAAAGAGCGAAAAGCAAGTTCTCAAGGGCTAAGATGTCTACTATAATTAATAAGATAAGAGGCTTTTTCGAAGCCAGAGCCGGGTATGAGCGTTTTATTGATTCAGCTAACACAGTTAAGGAATCAGAAGATAGAATGCGACACCTTGGTACACTTAATATGAACTTGCTCTATATGAGTAAGTGCTGATAAGAGGGGCGAAAGCCCCTCTTTTTTTATTGATATTTTTTGCTATGTGTTATATAATGTACTATAAATGGAGGGTTTAATGAGATTCTATACTAACGTAGCTAGGCATTTCGATCATATTCTTGTACGAGGGTACGAGAATGGCCAGAAGATTACTAGAAAGGTAAAGTATGAACCCTACCTATTTGTGACGTCAAAGACTAAACAAAGCGACTATCGCACTCTTGATGGTAAGATAGTAGATCGTATTGACTTCGATTCAATGTCTGAATGCAATCAATTCATTAAGCGTTATAGGGATGTTAGTGGTTTTCAATTCTACGGACTAACTAACTTTCAGTACGCATTCATCAATGATGAATACTCTGAAGATATTACGTTTGATAAGAATATCGTATCTGTAGTGACTATCGATATCGAGGTTGATTCGCAAGGTGGATTTCCAAATATCGAGACTGCTGATAGATTTGTAACTGCTATTACTCTCCGTAAGAACGATGAGATTATCGTTATGGGCTTGAAACCATATAACGTTACAGATAAGCGCGTTACTTACTATCACTGTGAATCTGAACATCACCTACTCTTTAAATTTATTGAGACGTGGAATAAGTTTCAACCTGATATTGTAACTGGTTGGAACGTAGAATTCTTCGATATTCCTTACATGGTTAACAGGATCAAAAGAATCCTAGGCGAAGATCAAGCCCAGAAACTATCCCCCTGGAGTATTCTTGAAAATCGTAAACTGTTCGTACAAGGTAGAGAATATACAATCTATACCCCTGTAGGTGTAACTGTACTTGATTACTTGCAGCTGTATAGGAAGTTCTCTTATAAGATGCAGGAGAGTTACAGACTTGATTATATCGCACACGTAGAACTGGGTGAGAAGAAACTAGACTATTCTGAGTATAGTTCCTTGCATCAACTATACGAAAATGACTTTCAAAAGTATATCGATTATAATATTAAGGACGTAGATCTCGTACATGCTCTTGATGAGAAGATGAAGTTCATCGAGCAGGTAATGGCGATTGCTTATAGTGGTAAGGTAAACTATCCCGATACATTTACTACTGTAAGAATGTGGGATATTATTATTCATAACTATCTACTTAAACAGAACATTGTTGTACCTCAGAATAAGTCTACTGAAAAAGAAGAGCAGATTGTAGGTGCTTATGTAAAAGATCCTCTCGTGGGAATGCATAACTGGGTAGCATCATTCGACGTTAACTCCTTGTATCCTATGCTTATTATTCAGTATAATATTAGTCCCGAAACGATTACTGGCAAGTCCAAGAAGACATACACTATTGACGATGTTCTAGATGGATACTATAACAAAGAAACGTTTGGACGCACACGCATTAGTGAATCTATTAAGGAGAATAATGCAACGATTGCGGCTAACGGTGTTCTGTTTGATCGCGATCGACAAGGTTTCTTACCTAAGTTGATGAGTACGCTTTATGATGAGCGTGTTTTGTTTAAGGATAAGATGATTGAAGCCAAGAAGACTCTCGAAAAGGTAGAGAGTGGTCAGTATACTGAATCAGGTTTATCTAAAGCTGAGTTGAAGAAAAAGTATACTGCATTAGTTGCACAGTACAATAATAATCAGATGGCTCGTAAAATTATTCTGAACTCAGGCTATGGTGCTTTGTCAAATGCAGGGTTTAGGTATTACGATGACGATCTTGCTGAGGCAATTACCATGTCCGGTCAGCTCTCTATTCGTTGGATTGAGAATACACTTAACAAGTATATGAATAAGGTACTTAAGACAGAGAAGAAAGATTATATCATCGCGGTTGATACTGATAGTAACTATTTGAATCTCGGTCCTCTAGTAGATCATCTGTTTACTAAGGAAGAGCAGAAAGATACTAATAAGATAATTGACTTTATGGATAAGCTTTGCAAGGAGAAGATTGAACCGCTTATCGATAATGCATTTGCTGAACTTGCAGAATATGTAAATGCATATGATCAGAAGATGAAAATGAAGCGAGAAAATCTCGCTGATAAAGCTATCTGGGTAGCCAAGAAACGTTATATTATGAACGTATGGGATAGTGAAGGTGTAAGGTATAAAGAACCCAAGTTAAAGATGATGGGTATTGAAGCTGTAAAAACTTCTACTCCATCTGCTTGTAGAGATATGATTAAATCCACTCTCAAGTTAGTTATGTCGACTGACGAAAAGACCGTAATCAAGCATATTGCGGATTTTAAAAAGCAGTTTGAGAAGTTACCGTTTGAAGACATTGCATTTCCTCGTGGCTGTAAGGAAATGAGCAAGTGGATGGACTCTACTTCTGTATATAAGAAAGCAACTCCTATTCATGTTAAGGGTTCTCTTCTTTATAATCATATGCTACGTAAGCATAAGCTAGTGAATTATCCCGAAATTAACGAAGGTGAGAAGATTAAGTTTTGTTATCTTAAAATGCCTAACCCAGTACAAGATACTGTTATTGCTTCTACTGGTGGACTTCCACCTGAGTTTGGATTAGAGAGGTATCTTGATTTTAATAAGCAGTTTGAAAAGAGTTTCTTGGAGCCGATTAAGTCTATCCTAGATAAGATAGGATGGAAAACAGAACAAAAGAACACACTTGACGCATTTTTCTAGGAGATTGTTATGTCGTTAAAAGAAAAACTATTGAAGAATTCTACTATTAAGCTAACTTCTATGATAGCTGATAGTGCACTGTATAAGGCGAAGGATATGATTCCTACCCCTGTACCTATGATTAACGTTGCATTATCTGGTCGTATTGATGGTGGTCTAACACCTGGTGTAACGATGCTTGCCGGTCCTTCGAAGCATTTTAAGACTGGTTATGCATTACTACTTGCTGCTTCTTTCTTGAAGAAGTATAATGATGGTATTATTCTATTCTACGATTCAGAGTTTGGTACGCCGCAGAAGTATTTTGAGACGTTTGGTATTGATCTAGGAGCTGTAGTTCATACCCCTGTTACTGATGTAGAAGAACTCAAGCACGATATTTCTGTTCAGTTGCAGAATCTAGAACGTACCGATAAGGTAATGATTATTATTGACTCTATCGGTAACTTAGCTTCGAAGAAAGAGACTGATGACGCTATTGAAGGTAAGACCGTAGCTGATATGTCTCGTGCCAAGGCTATTAAGTCACTGTTTAGAATTGTAACTGCAAAGCTTACACTTAAAGATATTCCTATGGTTGTTATCAATCATACCTATAAAGAAATTGGTATGTTTCCAAAGGACATTGTAGGTGGCGGTACTGGTTCTTACTATGGTGCAGATAATATCTGGATTATTGGTAGGCAGCAAGAAAAAGAAGATGGTGAAATTGCAGGTTATCACTTTGTAATTAATGTTGAGAAGTCCCGTTATGTTAGAGAGAAGAGTAAGATTCCAATTACTCTAACTTATGAGAATGGTATCAATAAGTGGTCAGGTCTTCTTGACATTGCCATGGAAGGTGGTTATATTGTAAAGCCCAAGAATGGCTGGTATGCAAGAGTAAATAAAGAGACTGGTGAGCTCGGTACTAATATGCGTGCGGGTGACTTTATAGATAATTCAGAATTCTGGACTACGCTATTAAAAGAAACAGACCTTGCATCTTTTATTGAAAACAAGTATACTCTGGCTATGGGTAGCATTATTGATGAAGAGGTAATTGAGTGAAAGAAGAATTAATTCTTTCGAGTCTTGTTTATAATGAAGACTATGCGAGAAAAGTTGTACCGTTTCTTAAATCAGAATACTTTCAAGACTCCAACGTCAAGGAAGTATATTCTGTCGTAGATAACTTTATTAAGAAATATAATAAGCAGCCAACTAAGGCAGCTATTAGAGTAGAGTTAGAGAGTCAGACAAATCTCAATGAGGTTAGATTTAAAGAAGTAACTAGCCTTGTTGAGAGTCTAGCTCCTGTTAATGAGCATTTAGATTGGCTTGTTGAGAAGACTGAAAACTATTGTAAGGATAGAGCAGTAGTAAATGCTCTATATCAGTCTATTCAAATCGTAGATGGTAAAGATGGGAAGTTTAGTAAGAATGCAATTCCTGGTATACTTACTGATGCTCTGGCAGTTAGTTTTGATAGCAGCATTGGTCATAATTTTCTAGATGATAGTGAATCTCGTTATGATTTCTATCACCTAAAAGAACAAAAGATACCCTTTGATCTAGAATATTTCAATAAAATCACTAGAGGTGGCCTCGCTCAAAAGTCTTTGAATATTATTCTTGCTGGTACTGGCGTGGGTAAGACTATGTTCATGTGTCACTGCGCTGCTACTAATCTTATGCAGGGACATAACGTACTTTATATTACTATGGAAATGGCAGAAGAGCGTATTGCTGAACGCATAGATGCTAATCTTCTTAATGTTACTACTGAAGAGTTAGCTATTTTACCCAAGGATGTATACCTCAAGAAGGTTGATAGAGTAAAAGGTAAGACCTCTGGTAAATTAATTATTAAAGAATATCCGACTGCATCAGCGGGTAGTATTCACTTTAGAACTCTTATTGAAGATCTTAAGATCAAGAAGAACTTTAGCCCTAATGTAATTTACATTGATTACTTAAATATTTGTATGAGTTCCAGACTTAAGTTAGGTGCAAGTGTAAACTCGTATACTTACATTAAGGCTATTGCTGAAGAGTTAAGAGGTCTAGCTGTCGAGTATAAAGTTCCTATCGTAAGCGCTACTCAGACTACGCGTAGTGGTTATACTAATACCGATCTAGGACTTGAGGATACTTCTGAATCGTTTGGTTTGCCTGCTACAGCTGATTTTATGTTTGCTCTTATTAATACTGAAGAGCTTGCAGGTATGAATCAGGTAATGGTGAAGCAGTTAAAAAATAGATATAGTGATCCTAATATGGATAAGCGTTTTGTAATTGGTGTTGATAGGCCGAAGATGAGGTTTTACGATACTGAACAACATAGTCAAGCTGATATCTTGGATGGGCCTGTTATGGATAGTACTCATTTCGGTGAGAGAAATCGTGAAGAGGTAGAGTTAGGTAGAGTTAAGAAAAAGCGTAAAACAGTAGGGGGGTTTAATTTTTAATGGTTAAGTATAGGGTAATCCAAGAAGGTCAAGATTTCTATATTAAAGAGATTAAGACCGATCAACTTATAATGGTATTAGATAGTAAAGAAGAAGCATATAGAACAGCTTCTCATCTGAACCTAGGAGGGGGATTTGACGGTCTCACTCCAAAGTTCTTTCTAACTGAGGGTTAATATAAATAAACCTGCATGTTTGAGCTAATATAGCTTCAAGAGGCAAGAGCACGGTTGTGCCCGGAAGTGACTGTGTCGCCTTTAAAAGGCAGGTGGGGTTCCTACAGTCCATGCAAAAGGAGTCAGCTAGTCTGACTCCTTTTCTTTTTTACTAAATATCGTAATAATTTTTACTAAGTGGAAGTTACTATGGGTCCAGATTTCTTTAAATTAGTATCAGAGGTTGGCTTTCCTATTGCTGCAGCTATTGCAGCAGCTTACTTCGTATTTTTAACTCTAAAATTTATTCTTGCAGGCGTCACTAGTTCTGTTAAAGGTATGAGTGGTATCATTACTGCTCTGGATAATAGAGTTAAGACCATGAACCATGATATTATTCGTATCGATGCTCTTATGAGTACAGCACTAGAAGTAAAGCCAGACCTAGAGCGTATTGCCCGCGCTGATGGTAAGAACGATGCGAGGAAAGACTAATGGACGTTGTAGAATTAATTAATAAGTATGGATTTCCCATCGTTGCTGCAGGCGGTATGGGATACTTTATTTACTATGTTTGGGGATGGGTAACAACTGATATCAAACCAGTTCTATCAGAAGCAAACAAGGTATTGATCGACTTAATTGATCGCATAAGAATGCTCGATAACGACCTTATTCGTTTGAATCAGAAGATTAATATCGTATTGATGCTACGCGAAAAGTATGAGATGCGTTCTACTTTGAAGTCGCTCGATAAACAGTATCCCATTCAGGACCAGGATCGTTCTGCTTCAGTTCCTGACAGCGCTCAATCCACATCTGATAATATACCTGAAGCTGTCCCCCAAAAGAAGAAGTAAGAGTTTTACACATAGCGATAGCTTGATCCCAAGATCTACCCCTGTAGTAGCTTAACATCTTGGTATGGAGCTCTCGCTCTGTAAATAATTTACTTCTTAGCATATCAGTCTCATCTATTACAGTATAGATGCGAATACCTTCTTTCTTACCTTTTACAGCAATGTAGTCAAGCTCGACAGTGAAGTAGGTATCTTTTACTTGTTCGTTAGTTGTTTGACCTATGACTAGCTTAACTCCATAAGGTTTAGATTGACCCTCAAGTCGTGAAGCAAGGTTGACGCTATCACCCAAACATGTATAATCAAATCGCTGATCGCTACCCATGTTGCCAACAACAACACTGCCAGTGTTAATGCCCAAGCCCATCCCAAAAGCAGGTATACCATCTTTAGCAATTTCATTATTAAAGCTCTCCAAATCTCCAAGCATTTGTAACGCTGTTTTAACAGCATTTATAGCATGATGTTTATCGTCTAATGGTGCATTCCAGAATGCCATTTGTGCATCACCGATATATTTGTCTAAGGTACCATTATTTGCAAGTATTTTAGCAGTCATGGCAGTCATATACCTATTCATAATCTTAGTAAGACCTTGGACGTCAGCTCCGTAATGTTCACTAATAGCGGTAAAGCCTCTTACATCAGTAAACATAATAGAAAGCTCTCTAGTCTCGCCACCAAGTTTAAGAAGATCTGGATTCTCCTGTAGCTTCTCAACCATAGCAGGAGATAGGTAAGTACCGAACTGCTTCTTAATCTGCTGTTTAAGTCTAAACTCTTCAAGTGCTCTAGAGAACGCAGCAGTACCTGTAACTACTAGTATTGTCAGTACTGGAGTAACAGCGTCGAACAGAATAAAGAGATTTTCTCTTAGATAAAATGTGACATATACAGCACCCGCCGCGGCTAGTAGAGCAGCGACACCTGCAATTACTAGTTTAAATTTAATAACTAATAGTAATAATATAACTGACACTAGCAATATACTTACAAGTTCTATTAAATCGGCAATATCTATTCTAGTTACAAATGCTTCGTTTAAGATAGATGATAATTCAGTAGCTATTACCATGTTAGGTAGCATTTCACCATGACTAGTAGCTACTGGATTACTAAACCCTTCTGCTGTGATGGACAGAATAACAATCTTACCTTTAAGATCATTAGGTAAATTTGTAGATGAATAAGATTGATAATTAAAGCTTCTTACAGGCCAGATTCTACTATTTACATCTGTGTATATCAAAGGCAGTCCAGGTATTCTTACTATCTCGACCCCTCCTTCGTTAGATCTCACCTGAAAGCTTTGCTCACCGGCTATTACTCTCATTGCCTCAAGCGTAATGGAGGGGTAAAATCGATCCCCTACAGCAACTAGCATAGGAGATCTGCGAACTACTCCATCTGGTTCAGGTACTGTCGCAATCATTCCTACACCAGCAGCTGCTGATGCTATCTCTCTAATAGGAGGAAGAGCACCAGGCCAAGCCGGTAGTATGTCAGATATGTTAGGGCCTATTAAAGCTGATCCTCGCGGCCTTGCATAAGGCTCATTTACTTGGATGGTAGGTACTTGCGCAAGAATAACATTATTACTGGTAGTAAGAGTATCAACTAGATCCCTATCTTTACCGGCTCTATCTCTCTCGGAAAAGACGATAGGGGCTATAATGACAGCTGCTTCTCTCTGGTTTAGTTGGGTAATGAGGTTAGCAATAATATCTCTAGGCCACGGCCATTGGCCGTTTTGGCGTAATGATTGTTCGTCAATATTTACTAAGACTATTGAATCATCAAATAATTGTTCTTGTCTACGCTCCAAAAAGTCAAAATACTTTAGCCTTGCTACTTCAGTTAACCATGGATCAAAGAATCTTAATGTTAACATTAATACTAAAACTAAAATAGCAAGGATGTATTTTTTCATTTAACGTCTCTGATTAATAATTACAGTATTTGTTCCTGAACCGACAGTTTCTGTAGCAACAGATCCATCGTGAATGATAGTAACTCTAGTATTTCCACCTCTCATATTTACATTTGCTCTGTGAGCGGCGGAATCTCTAGAGGCATTTATAGTCTGGCCTTCTTCGGTGATAATTAGCTCGCCAGGACTTGGAATTCGTCGAAGCCGCCTATTTTCAGTAGGAATTACTTGTTGAGTAGCTGTTTGTTGGGACACTTCTTGCTGCTGTTGTTGATTTTGAGTTTCTTGTAGAATAGCAATAATAGCAGGAGGTCTAACTATTATGAGATTATTATTAATATCACTAATTGATATGTTCAGCTGAACAGGAGGTGTAGGAGGTGATGATGTTTGCGCAACAAATGTAGCCATGAACGGTTGATTAATATCAACTGTACCTGCATCGTTAGTAACAGTAATTTGACCTGTATAGCAATTGCCTTGAGCATTACAACTAGGCACTAACACTACTAGACTTCTACCCGACTCATCTACAGTCATAAAGAAATCGGTACCTCTAACACCTATTACAGCAGTAGGTGTTTGAACTCTAACGTTCTGCTGGTTAGTGCGGGCTATCTGTCCACTGACGTACCTTACTGTGCCCATAGCGACTCTAACGTTAAGTCTTCCCGCTCCGCGGTTAGGGTCATATACAAATTCGTCAATAACAAATCTACTATTCTCAGTCACCTTAACATCAGTATCATCTTGAAATTTAATTTCTAATGAAGATAGCCCTGTCACTACAGCGTCGTTCTGATTAACACCAGCATTCACTCCACCCGGAAGAGTATCATTTCCGCGCTGTATCTGAACAGAGTTTCCTCTCTGGACTACAATAGTGCCAATGTTAGCCCATGCATTGAACGGCAATAATATCAGTAATAATAAAGCATAAAACATTAATTACTCTGATTAACTGTTAGACTATTACCACTACCAGTAGTATTAATCGATAGAGTATTAGCTACAGAACCAGATTGAGATATACTGTACGTATTAGTATTACCCGTAACAGATAGATTCAATGTATGCCCTACAGCACCTGACTGACTAGCTGTAACCGCATTGGAATTACCAGTAAGTGATATTGTCTGAGATCCATTTGAATTATTCTGCGTAGTAGTTACGTTATTATTATCACCAGCTACAGTTAATGTATTAGTAATAGTAGAACCTACTACAGTCGATGTTACTGTATTATTATTACCTGTTATTGTCTGGGTAATAGTAGAATCAGAGCATGTAGTCTGATTTGTGCCGCAGTTCAATGTCATGGTATTGTTATCTCCAGTATTAACTACAGTAACGGTATTATTAGAACCGTTTATGCTGTAGTCCATGGCATTAACATCACCCGTCTGAGTAATATCGACGGAGTTACCAGACCCTGTCACGGTACTAGGTACAAGACTGGTACCTATCCTATTACCTGAACCTGCTTGAGTTATTGATATAGTATTTGTCGAACCAACTTGGTCGATATAAACACTATTGGTTTGCGAGATTGCAGCTGTATTAAAAAGTACAGCAAACAATACTAATAGAAACTTTAACATTTTACTCCTCTACTGTTAGTTTCTGAAATCCCAAAGACCTTTATTAACGCCCTGTTCAATCATTTCACGCACAGCAGATTGTATACCAAGTTGAATTGCTAGATTAATGCTGTCATTAGCAGAACTTCCTATTTCACCTTCCATAGAAACAGTTCCTGCTTCTACGAACCTCAACATTCCTAATCTATCCATGTAACTGTATATTCTTTTCGTTACAGTTACTGATACTAAAATTTCTCCCGTACTTACAGAAACAGCTCTTAGGTTAATAGTAACTAGGTCAGCTCTATATTCTGTAGATGCTCCGAAGCCGAACGCGCGTGCACCTGCACCACCTGTTACGATATTGGTATCGTATCCGATTATTCCACCATCTATAATCATACCAGCAAATAGAAGAGGTGCGATTGGTCTAGCGCCAGGACCTTCATGAATCTCTCTCATCTGCCTGATTATCTGACGTTCCTTTATCAGATTATCAATACCGACACGTTCAACGACTCTAAACCAGGAACCTCTTCCTACCGTCTGTAGAGCCTGTATAAGATAAGCATCAGCACCTTGAGTAACTGCAGAACTAAGAGAAGCAATTCGTTCGGAGTGCCTTCTCTGCCCGGTTCTATCGGCGAACTGATAAACAGCTACCGTTATCACGCCATCCCTTGGAGGTCGCAACTCGTCCTGTTTAGGTGTTACAACTTGTGGTTCAGATTCAAGCAATCCAACTTGGCTTAATAGAGAACATCCTGTAGTCATTAATAACAGCATACACAAAAGCAGCCGTTTTAGAATGAAAATGCTCCTATAGGTACAGTAATTGTAGTTGTAGAACCTGTTGCTGTATCATTAATAGCCATTACTACTTCCTGTCCGTTTCTAGTCCAGTTTATAGTAACGTTATTAAAACTAAGAGTACCAGCATTACTTGGATTCTCTCCAAATAGCTGGTCAGAAAGATTCTTGGCTAACTGCGTATAAACAAGAGATTGGAAGGACTGAATAAACTGATTTACAGGGCTATTAGCAGCAGCTCTGTCTAGTTGCAGCTGTTCTTGTCTTCTTCTATCTTCTTGACGCTGCTTAGCAGCATTCTCTAACTGGTATATGGATAGCACATGAGAGCTATATCCAACTCCGTTAAAAGACGGCGAGTTAAAGCTGAAGCCTAACTCACTCGCATAACTCGTTGATGTTAAAAAAAGTAATACTAGTAATATACGCATGGTTCTCTCCATACGTATTTATGGCGGAAGAGGTAGGATTCGAACCCACGGTAGCATTTATACTACTTCCGATTAGTAATCGGACGCCTTAAACCACTCGGCCACTCTTCCTAATAGGCGGCTTACGCTGCCATGGCATAATCCTTGGCAGTCTGCAGAGCATCAAGCTTACGCTTCTGATTGATACCGTACCAAGCAGAATGCAAACGAGAACCCGTGGAACGACCCACAACGTGATCAGTCATATAGGTCACCGCGTTATAGGCCTGCCACCAAGAGCCAGCAGCAAGCTCAGCTCCGGGTTGCTTTTCGATAAGAGAGAAGGCCAATTCAGAGTTACGAGAAGACTCATCTTCCTCGCCGCCAATCTTGGGGAATACTTCGTTGAAGTACTCGATAAGGGAGTTCTTGGAATAGCGCTTGGAAGCCAAAAACTCAGCGATATCCTTATACTGATTAAGGTAGCGATTAGCAATACCAAGGGTTTCCTTAACCTTCTCGGCATCGAACTTACGACTATGGTTTACCTTAACCATTTGAGAATTCGACGTATCTCCGTTAAGTGCCATCGTAAGAGTATTATTACAGACGACCCGCGTGGGAGTAAAGCGAACGTCCGTGGACTGACCAAACTTATGGGGATTGGTAAACAGCAAGTGTGACTCGATTACGTCCTTGCCTTGCGGAGTCTTAAGTTCAAAAGACTCCTTAACGCGAGCCAAGGCCCAAACAATCGTTCCACCCTTAAGAGAGCCGGCGGTATGCATTTCCATATCACCAGCCATCACGTATTCGTGGAAGAAGTTGAAGGCATCGATATTCTGAACAGGGCTCCACTTGTCCTTAACATGAGTAAGAATCTTACCATCAGTGGAACGAACAAGCGCTTGAATACCGGCTTCTACCAATTTACCATTCAAGCGAACATAGCAGGGTTGCTTTTCTACGGTCCAATCAAGACCTGCCTTCTCGAGTACCTGCTCGGGAGTAAGGTCAGGGGGAATCTCGGTGCCAAGGCCGTGCCAGGGTACTTCACCCACATACACCATATTAGCCTTACCACCGACGATTTCAAGTTCATGAGACATGTGTTTTTCTCCTCATCACACATTATCTTTATAGCGTGATGAAAGAAAAAAGGCAACTATTATTTTAACGCGAAGTAGACTACAGATGTCCAGAGAGAAGCGCTAAGAACAGTAGCGAACATAAGGAAGGGGAAGGTAATTTTATCTTGCATTTTAATCTCCATTTTTAGCGCCCAGTATGGCACGCTTTCCAGGAATTCACAAGTACTTATTATACAGATGTGGTGTTCAGCTATAAGGAATACAAATAGCTGTTATTACTTTTCGTTAATATATTTTAGTTTATTTTCTGGTTGCCAATCCTTGAGGTAATCGTTAATATCATCGAAGGTTTCGATATAGCCTTCTTCGTCAACGTCATAGGAACAGAAGACAGACTCACCAACGTGGTTTTGTCCCATTTCCTTGAGTTCTTCATAATCAGCTGAAAGTACAAACTTTTCAGCTTCTTCTCGTGATTCGGCCTTAACGGCATAGAGAAGGCGGTGTTGAGAGATGGTTTCAACGATAAAGATCTTTTTTTCACTCACTTTTCAATTTCCTTGCTGCTTCAGGAATGGATATATTTTCTTCCCACCAAACTAGCCAGTAGAAAGCAAATTTGGTATGTACAAATCCTAGTGTAATAATGCGAATAATGCCATCTAAAATTTCGCAGAACCCCAGAATTATATTACGAATATTACTCATTTTATTAATCCTACACAGTAAAAAAGAAATAGCATGATTATGCCAAACACGTAAAATTTTATTTCTGTCTTAGTAAGAGGTCTACTTCTAACGTATGTTTTTTTAGATCTGGTGGTCTTGGTCTTTGGTATTTTAAAACTTGGTGTTTTAGTACTAACGTTATATGATTTTATTTTTTTAGGCTTAGGTATAGATACGTTAGATTTACGTTCTTTTGTAGTCCATCCACCTATAGTATAAGATCTGGTAGTATATGATTTACCATCAGATCTATCGGAATAGGTTGTTTTATTACCTTTAGGTCCATATGAAGTGGAATATGTACTTACTCCGGTCCTATTATTATAGGTACTATACGTATTAGGACCCGTTTTAGTTCGTTTATAGGACATACTCGTAATTCACAGTGCCTTCCACCAAATTCTCCCTATAAACCACCGCCCCGTTGTTAATATGAAACCTCTTGGCCATATCGGTAGTGGGAGATAGAGTAACAATTCTCTTAACACCAATGGTATTCTTAAGATAGGGTAACATGTCGAAGACTAATCTTCGTGCATCACCTTTCTTATTGGACCAGATAGTATAGAGACAGGCCACGTCATATTTTTCGTTATCGTCGTAGAATAGTTCACACTCAATCATGGGAACAAAGTCCACTATCGAATAGCAGACCACAGCCCCAGGAGCATCGCTATCTCCATAACCAGTGATATAACGATTCCTATTAAGGCGCATGTAATAAGGAATGTGGGGACGTACCGGATCATCTTCCAGAATCTTTTCTAACTTACTTGTCATCTTGGGGTAGTGATGTAACATTATTATCCTCTTTGGCTAATCGAGAGTGATCATAGCACGTTCTCCTATAGACGCCATCATCACCAGGCCACCCACATGATGCATGTTCAAAACATCCAGGCTCGTCACATAGAATTAAATGCTGCTTCAACACAACATTATCTATCTTTTGACTCTTAACAATTTGAATTAATTGTTCATATCTATCATAATCAAGTTCATTGGTAATATTCATACCCCCTGCTTCGTATAGAGGTACATAAGCATCCATACCAAAGCCAAGTAGTCCGTAGATCAAATGGCGAAACGATCCAGGATCTGCACCATGCTCATCAATCTTGGAGATAACCCAAGCAGCAATATCAAGCTTGGTCTCATAATCGTACTTACTTACTAGTTCATCAAAGTTAGTCTTGGTGTATTCAGTCATTATTATTATCCATCAGACGGTTCTGTAACGAATTAATAGCCATTTGAGAAAGA
>Ga0315900_10007567_pt1 | contig 14218 bp, 13 predicted proteins | sample LakEriMetagenome_FD_203521 | JGI IMG/M metagenome (GOLD analysis project Ga0315900, IMG submission 203521) | Freshwater fungal communities from buoy surface, Lake Erie, Ohio, United States - Buoy 12 MA114 | ecosystem: Environmental > Aquatic > Freshwater > Lake > Lake biofilm | place: USA: Lake...
TGAAACATTGCAATTGCCAAAAATAAAAGAAAATATTGATAGCTCTAGTGTAGAAGATAGATATCAAAAAATGTTACAGGAAAGACAAAGAATTTTTTAAATTTAAAAATATTTAATTGTCATTATAATGATAATTAAATATGATTAAATATATCTATTTCATATCATTTACAATATTCAAAATATGTTTTTTTGTGATGTCGTAACCAAGATTATATAATTGTTTTCTAAATTGTATAGATATATTAAAATCTATTTTTGAAGCAGGCGGGGAATCAATAATTATAGTACTAATTGTTTTTTTATTAATACTTAACTTATTAATAATAAAATTAATATTATTGAATAATACAATTAAATAATCTTCCAGACAATTAATATTATTATTCATTTTTTCAACAATTATCACACCAATAGCTTTATCAATATTTTCACGTTCTAAATAATCTATAGGATAATTATTGTATAATCCCCCATCAATGAACCATTTATTTTCATAATAAACTGGTGTAAATATAATTGGTAATGATGTAGATATTCTTATTGCTAATGCGACAGACATATTTGGATTATTTTTATGATTAAAATAATAGCATGTATTATCCGATAAACAAGATCCAGTAACTGTTAGTTCTTTTTTGGTAGTTTCATATAATTGTTTAAATGTAATATTACCAATTCCAGTCTTTTTTTCCAATATTCCTTCGATTAATTTATAAATTGTATTTCCTGCATCAGAACCATAATTATTTAGTAATGTTTCGATACATGTTGATTTAAGTTTAGAAAAGTCTAAATTTAGAATAAATGTATATATATGATCAATCGGTATACCAATGGATAAAAAACATGCAATTATTGAACCCACAGATGAACCAATAAAATGTGTTATATTTGAAATAATTCCTATTTCATCCATATATTTGACAGAACCTATGTGACTTATTCCTTTCACGCTTCCTCCACTTAAAACAAGAGTATTATATTTATTTTTTAATATTTCAAATTTTGAATCCAACTTTAAATTTATATTTTCATTTATATCGATCAATTTATTTTCATTTACATCGATCAATTTATTTTCATTTACATCGATCAATTTATTTTCATTTACATCGATCAATTTATTTTCATTTACATCGATCAATTTATTTTCATTAGAATCCGCACTATATTCCATATTTAAATCCGTTTTTAAAGTTGGACATGAAGTTATATTTAAAGTTGTATCTGAAATTGGGTTTAAAGTTGTATTTGGAGTTGTATCTGAAGTTGCGTCGGAAGTCGTATTTGGAGTTGTATTTGGAGTTGTATTCGGATTTGGGTTTAAAGTTGGATTAATATCCGAATTATGCATATCTATTGACATATTAGTAGTATTATTAGGCTGTTTTATATATATTTGTTCGTTATTCATCCAATAGAATATTTTATATATAAAATATAATGAATAAGTTCGACGCCAAAGATTTAACCAAATATCGTGACAAAATTATGAGTATTAAAAAAGAATCATATGAATACATTTTGGATAAATGTTATAATTTTATTAAATTAATGGCAAACCAAAATAAAGTTGATTGTATATTTGAAATACCAAAATTTATATATGGAAAAACATTTCCATCTATAGATCAAGAAGAATGTGCGTATTATATTATTGAAGAATTGAATAAAAATAATTTTTTATATTATTTTTTTCCACCTGATAAAATTTATATATCATGGTTTTTTATAGTTTCACGGCCCGAAGGGGCGGATAAAAATCCACCGCGTACAAGCTCTGTCTGACACGGCGTGGTTGTTTCGCCTGTAAAAGATAAATAGATTATTTTCATTGTGAAGTAAATAATTTTGTAATCATGAAAAGAATAAAAATTACTATTATTCCGCCCAATAATAATATTATTATTTCTTTATACGAATCATATTTTGCGTTTTGTATTGACAAATAATTATGGCTGTATTTATTTTTTTGGTATCCGTTATCATCAGTCTCAGTAAAATCATTTAAATTATCCGACTTGTAACGTTTAATTGGATATTTTTTTTTTAAATTGGAATAATTTAATTGATTTAATTGATTTAGTTGATTTAGTTGGTTTAAATGATTTAAATGATTTTTTTTTAATAATTTTTTCAACAAAGAATTACAATATTTGCAATTATTAACATGTTTACATTTGTTCTTACTACGTACATTATCAGATAATTCAGTTAATTCCGATAATTCAGATAATTCAGATAACTCAGATAATTCAGATAATGCTGAATCTTTTAATATTGAATCTTGTGTATCCAAATTAATTGTAGAATTTATTGCCGAATTAACTGTATCCGTTGTTGATAGAAAAATATTATCATTTTTTTGATTCTTGTTGGAATTAAATTTAGATGGATAATTAGATATGTCCGTATCTGATAATAAGGGATAATCTGAATAAGTTGAATTTAATTTTCCATTTTGCGGCACGTTATTTATACTATAGTTACTAAATCCTGAATTATCAAATGGATGTATCATATTTTGATTATATTGTTTTTGTACATGTGGTCCATTAGTGGTTCTAAGTACTTGTTCTAATTCTTTTTGTTGATTATATTTATTATTCTGGTCTTGATCGGATTGATTATACTGATTATACTGATTTGAATAATTAGATTGATTAGATTGATTAGATTGATCAGTTTGATAAAATTGCTCTTGAATATTATTATTTTTGGAATTATATGGATGATATGATGTATTAGGCATATAATTTTTAATAATTTTATTAGTCATTTCCTTAATGGGATCCTTATTGAAAGCATCGTTGACGTCACAATAATTAATATTGGACAACATTATAGTTATAGTAAGAATAGAAAATATCCATCCAAAAACTTCTATTATATTTATTTTTACAATGAGTGGAAAAGTATTCTCAAATATATTATATGGTTTTAACGAATTCTATAAAATCATCAGATGACACAAAATTGAATAATAATTATAATACTAAATTTAGTCGAATTAAAATATTTTTTGACAAATATCTTGGTACCGTATTAATAATTATTATGATAATTTCTTTTTTGTTAATTGTTTACCATTTAATAGAGTTATATTCAAATAATAATGATAATATTATGATATATCCAACAACTACAACTGCATGTACTACAAATACAGATATGATGAAAATTTCATCATATGATCGTCATCCAATAAAATTATCAAATTTTTATAATAAAAAATATAGTGATGCAAAAATATTTGAAGAATTGCAATCAAATCCAAATTTAAATACAACATTGTCTGTACCATTAACATCAATTCCTTCCAATATTGTTCCGATATCATCATTATCTTCAGATTATACGAGATATACAGTAATGCCATATTCGCCACATATTTAACATTGAATCGCTGAATCGCGTTATTTTACGTCAAAATTATAATAATAATACATTCTACTCATTATATAAATAAGAGTGTTTATGATGTTTTTGAATGTAATAATATGATAAGCTAATATAAGGTAATTTGATTTATATTTTTGTAAAAAATATGCATTTGAATTCATGTATATAAGCTATAAAAATGCGGCATTTTGATGATAGTAATTTCTTATCAATATTAATATATGGCTAAAAAAGACATTCGGGATTCACAAATAACAGAATTAAGCAAAAAGCTACCAACTGATAATAGTACTAGTCTTCATTATTCCATGTTCGTTAATGAAGATAAAATTCAATCAGATGTGTTTGACGAAGATTTGCGTGGAAAAATAAATAATTTTAAACCAAATTTTGAAAGACAATTTTCAGAAGTACGCTCACAACGAAAAGAAAATGTCGAGTTGTCAAATTCATCTGAAAATTCTGATATTGACGATTTAAAAGATACAGAATCGGAAAAAGATAATAATAATTATGCTAATAAATATGGGGGTAATGATAAATCTTCATCAGAATCATCGCATCATTCGAATCATTCTGATCGTTCTGATCATTCAAATCGATCCGATCATTCTGAAAAAAAACATGATAAATTAGATAAATTTGAAAAAGCAATAAAATCCAGCAAGCCCAATAAATCTGATAAATCTAATAAATCTATAAAAAGTCCAAAACAATTACCTCCAAAATATTCTCCAAAATATTCACCAAAACATTTATCACCTGTACATACCAAAAATAAAGATAATAGAGATAATAGAGATAATAGAGATAATAGAGATAATAGAGATGAAAAAAAATCAATAAAATCAGCTAAATCGAATAAATCAGAAAAATTTCCAAAATCAGAATCACATCATTCAAAGCACGAAAAACATTCAGTACATTCAAAACATTCAAGACATTCGGTACATGAACACAAAAATAACGAATTATCTGCATCGGAAAATGATAATGGTAGGAATGATAGTGATAATGAAGGCGATAATGCAAAACCTTATGAAAATGAAAAAGAGAGGAAAAAAAGGCAAGAAAAATATTATAAATTGCTAATGGAATTAAGATATAAATACAAGGTTGAATTAACAAGACATTTTAATCCAGATGATAATCCTGATGATTTACAAGCTGAATATGAATTACATTATGATATCAGGAATAAGGTAAACAATGTAAATTTTTATAAAGGAGTACTTGTAAATGTAGTAACTGGGATTGAATTACTAAATGACAATTACAATCCCTTTCAGTTTAAACTAAAAGGATGGTCTACTCAAGTCCGTTTAGACGTAGACAGTTATGAAGAAGTATTAGGGGAATTATATGAGAAATATAAAACTGCTGGAGGAAAAGTATCACCAGAATTTAAATTATTGTTTATGTTAATTATGAGTGCTGTAAGTTATCATATAAGTAAAACAATGTTTGGCCCAGAATCACCTTTGGCAAATATGATGAGTACAGGTGCTGGTTCTAATATTATTGAAGGATTTTTGAACGCAATGGCAAATAAAGGAGGTGGTGCTGCTCCAAAACCACCACAAACAAATATAAATCCGAATAATAAAATGTTATTGGAAATGGCCCAAAGACAAAAAATGAATGTTGAAAATAACCCAAATAATCCAATTAATCCAATTAATTCAAATAATCCAAATAACTCAATTAATCCAACAAATGCTACTGTTAAAGAAAATAAAGCAGATCAACAAAAAATAAATCAGGACAAGGAAAAACAATTACAAATGCAATTACAAATACAACAAATGCAATTACAACAACAACAACAAATGCAGAAGATGCAACATTTGCAGCAATTACAACAAATGCAGCAGGCACAACAATATCAACAACAGTTTCAACAAAATCAACAAAATCAACAAAATCAACAAATACGTAAATCACCACAAAATCAAATAGATATGACTTTACAAGATCAATCGCAATCAAATTTTCAAAAAATGTCAATACCACCATTGATTAACAATAATAGTGCAAGTGGTCATGAAAAACCAATGCAAAAAATAAATTTATCTTCTTTGGGACAACAAATTATTATGAATGAATTTGCAAAAACCGGTAAAATACCTGACAATATTCAAGTCAAACAACCGATAACTAAAGGACAAACAAATCAAACACAATTTCAATCTAATACAAATCAAACACAATTTCAAACCAATACAAATCAAACACAAAATCAATATCAACCTCAAACCCAAATGCATTCACAATCAATAAATACACAATCGTCAAATATTCAAAATAATGTATTATTGTCACCCAGAAAAAAAATAATTCCAGTAAATATTAAAGAAAAGGATATACAAAATTCAACAAAAAATATGAATAATTCAATTAATTCAAATAATTTAGATGATTTGGATGATATAAAATTAGATGATATTGGCGATATTGATGATATAGGTAATGTTGAGAATTTAGCCGAAGTAATAAATTCCCAATCATTTTCGTGTGATATTGACAATTTAGAAAAAAGTTCAGCTAAGAGTTCGATAGCAAGTTCAAACAAAAAGGGGCGTAAAAAAGGAAATAAAAAAAGAGAATTGATAGTTGATTAGTAGTTGATTAAAAAAATTGATATAATAATGTTATGAAATTTGCAATATATATATGTGCACATGGCATAATACATAATATAAAAATAAATGTCAAATATTATTGGAGTATATAGTGTTAATGGTAATGGTTTTTATCCACCAAATGAAATACAATTAAATGAATATTTATCAGTAATTGATAAATACAATATAAATTCAGATGAGAATATGGAATATCCTAAAATATTTTGTATTATTGGATATCAAATAGATGATAAAATGTTATTTAAACAATATTTAGAAATTAATAATACAAATCAGTTATATTATGTATTTAATATTTTTTCCAGATATGGAACCATATTCCCTAAATCACATTTAAATGAAAAAGGATTAAATTTACCGAATGATTATATTGTAAATGTTATTCAATTGAGTGAATATATGAGACTATAAAATGACTAATTCAAATATATGTATCATTGATATATATATTTGAATGGATTAACTAAATTGTAAATTGAAATAATTTTTTGTAAGGCAGGACGGCAGCAAAGCGTAGCTTTGCGCCGGTTGCCTTATCCGGCACGCGTGCCGTGTAGTAATCTGCATTTTTTGAATTTGTAATGCCGGACGGCGGCAAAGCGTAACTTTGCGCCGGTGGCATTAACCCGCGGAGCGGTGTATATTCATCAATGTATATTGCAAAAATTATATTTTTTGGACGATATTTTGATTTAAAAATTGCTTCTTTCCATAATTCTGCCATTATTTCCGGATTTGCGCCGAATGCGCCGCATCCCCATAAACCTGCCATTATTTCCGGATTTGCGCCGAATGCGCCGCATCCCCATAAACCTGTTATTAATGCATGATTATATATACTTGATACATATAATAATTCAATTCTTTTAATAATTGTAGTTCTAATATGTTTTTTATTAAAATTTGGTTTAATTAAGGATGGTAGTGTTATAATTGGACATTTATCACCGCATTTACTATATAATAATGCTTCGTTATTTTCTCTCGTATCGTCAATAATCGGATAAAATTTTTTTGGCAATAGTAATTTATTTTTATAATAATTAATAATTTGATCTTCTTGTGTATTTGAATTATTTTTTTGATATAACAAATGTCCATCATCATCGTAAATAGATGTTGGACCTCCCGGTTTTAAATTGTGTGCAAAATTATGTATTGCACAATTTTGGAATTTATTCATGTTGGACACTTTAATACAATCAGATTCGATTATATATATATATTAGGATATTCATCATATCCATTTTTATTAGGAATATCTTTATAATAATATTTTTCTGTAGATATTAATGATGTTATGTTATCCATTTATATAAACACGCGATATTTAATTGAAATATTACATGTTTATATAAATTTTATATATAGTCGTTCCTGATATCATATTTTACGCACATCTTATGTTGTTATACAAATGGTGGAAGTAACATCCAAGGTTCTTGCTGTATTTCAGTTTTTTGTATTGGTTTATATTTGTGTTCAGATACAATAGGTATTGTTTGTCCAATTGATAATTGTGATGGTTGTAATAGTTGTGTTGATTGTATTGGCTGCATTGATTGTGTTGGCTGTATTGATTGCATAGATTGTATTGATTGTGTTGGTTGCATTGGTTGCATTGGTTGCATTGGTTGTGTAGATTGTATTGGTTGCATTGGTTGTATTGGTTGTATTGGTTGCATACTAACGAATTTGTTACTTTCATTATCATTTTCATCATTATCACCAATTCTACCGCCACTACTATCACTGCTATTATTGTAATTATCATGATCATCATAATCATTATAATCATTATAATCATCGGATGTACCTCCCGAATATTTTGAAGATGTAGATAAATATTTATCCACATACTTAATATCATATTTTGATGGTTTATTGTCAAAATAGTTATAGTTAATATCCATAATACCGCGTCTTCTTCCACCATACATTATATTACGTGTACTGCGTTGTTTGTTTAATAAAATAAAAACAATTGCCATTATTTCCGAAAATGCTGATCCAAGTTTTCCCAAAAGTTTTCTTAATTTTTGAACTTCATCATCAGACAACTGTAAATATTCTTTTGCACAAATTGGATATGTACCTGATAGAAAATATATTAGGCATAATATATCGATTGATTTTAATTTTCCTCTAATAGATATTATATCATCATCTTGCATTAATTCATTCACAATTTTTTTTTTATAATCAACATGTGCCATTTAAAATTTTAATTAAATTATAAATATATATAAAAAGAATATTTTTAATAAAAGTAAAAATCTTTATCACACACATAAAGAATATAAATATTAATTTGAATAACTAACAAATGGTTAAAAAAAATGAAAAAAATATGGATAACATGAATTTATCGAATGAATTAAATGGATTAAATAATATTGATCCAATACCTGCAATTAATCAAATGGATCCTGATAAACCTATTCCCAAAAAAAGAGGCCGTAAACCCAAACCAAAAATACCAACTGAACCGAGAGAACCAAAAAAAAGAGGCCGCAAACCAAAAAAATTTATAGATGGATTAAGTGAATATAAAAATATAAATGAAGTAGAAGCCGCATTAAAAGATGCACCTGAAAGTAATATTATATTACATTTACCGATTAATTATGAATCAATTGAAAAAAAAAATATATTTGAACGTAATGATAGTGAATCAGATAATAAAATAGACAGTGAAATATTTGATCAAGATTCAACTACGGAAGATGAATGCAAATTATGTCAAAAAAAGGATAAGCAAATTGAATCCTTAAAAAAAAGTTTAATGACAAGAGATAAGGATAAATTAAAAGGTAAAAAGGCGTATTACATGAACGTTAAATTAGTTGATATTAGAAAAAATAAAACTATTGTTGTTGAAAAAACTGACATTTTATGTTGGTGGTGTTGTCATTCATTCGATACTATTCCTTGTTTTTTACCGGAACAATATCATAACAATATTTATTACGTTATTGGTTGTTTTTGTACATTTAATTGTGCATTGGCTTATAATGTTTATTACATAAAAGATTTAAAAATATGGGAAAGAAAATCGTTGTTATTCTCAATGTGTAGAAAAATATATAATACGAATGATGCTATTTATGATGAATTAAAAGAAGCTCTACCAAGAGAAACATTAAAGGCGTTCGGTGGTAAGAAAACTATTGAACAATTTAGAAAAGACAGTTTAAAATTAGAAGTAGAATATAAAATACTATTTCCACCGATAATATCCCACGTACCCATAATAGAAGAAGATCATAAAGGTGCAAATTTGGATGATACTAATGAAAAAAAATATAAATTACAAAGAAATAAGCCATTAAAAAGTAAAAATTCTTTAGAAACAACTGTAGTTGTTGATAATAAAAAAAATTGCAAATAAAAATATGATGCTTAGAAATTATTTACAATATTAATTCAATTTGAATTCAAATTGGATTAATATTAATAAAATATTATTTGCCTTTTAATATTTGTTTAATATAATAAAGTCCTTGCAAGAAAGAATCACATAAATCATCTTTTTTAACATTACTATTAAGAACATCCAAATGTTTATTATCATTGTTACTTTTTAACAGTTCTTCGCAGTATTTTACTGATAATTCTTTTGTTAAATTATACACGAAATTTTTATTATTCATTTTACTTGGTTTTATATTAATATCTATTAACTTTTTTTCTAATTTTTCTAAATTTTTTTTATTCACACCCTTTTTATTTTTTTTATTATCATTATTATTAACATCATCGTTATCATCACTATCAGTGTTATCCTTATTTATTTCTTCATCTTCACTATATTCATTATCTTCATTATCTTCATTATCTTCATTATCTTCATTATCATTGGATTTTTTGAATTTTTTGGATTTTTTAGATTTTTTGGATTTTTTAGGTTTTGATTGACATTTTTTTGCTAAATTTATTATTTCTTGATATTCTTCGCTTAATTTTGTTTTGTTTGAAGGGGATATAAAACGAACATTTTTTATTTGACTATTATTAGTTTTATCGATCATTCCCCTTATCATAAAATAATCAAATAATGTAGATGATACTGCTTTCATTTTTGGATTTTTTAGAGATGGTTGATTTTCAATTATTACTTCATCGACATCAAATATGATATCCTTTAAAGAATCTAATTTGTTAACCAAATTTATTTGAATTTCTGATATTGGCATTTTTTTTGAATTATATTGCTTAATAGGTTTTGGGGAAAGATTTTTTAAACATTTATTATAATGTACTTTGTAATGTGTTTTACATAACAAAAATGGATCTTCGTAGGCACAGTATGCCTTTCTTAAACATAATTCATTATTTTTATTTTTATGGAGACATTGTAATTCTTTATCAATATCTACACTATTGTCGATAAATTGAAAATTATTATCAATTAATGATTTCATTTTTAAATGAGAAGATGACATTATTGCAGAAAGTACATGTTTTTCATCATTGTGAATATTACAAAATCCATATGTATCACCATTATGTTCAATATAATATTTCGCTTTCTTATCACATATTTTACCAGTTTTTATCAATCCGCAACACAATAGAATTAATTCATTTTTTTTTATTAAATTGATTTTATCCCATTCCACAATTTTATAATTGTCTTTATCATAATATTTTATTATGCAATATGCTAAATTTAATATACCAACATCCCATGATATTATTTTTTTACTTTTCATTTTATTTAGTCGGTCAGTTATATTTAATTAAAATATATGTATATTTTATATGTGTTTGATTCAAATTTAATTTTATTTAACTTTATTTTTTATAATTCTGTAACTTTTTACTTCTGAATAATAATCATTTGTTTTACCATTACTGTTATTTATCGATTTACCACCTTTTTTAAATTGTACATATCCTTCTTTTTTAATGTCAGACGTTGAACTGCTCATTGATGATATACTAGATAATGAATCATCATCCTTATCATTCGTTGTGTTTTTATCTGAGTGATTCGAATTATTCGAATTATTAGACTTATCAGATTTATCAGACTTATCAGATTTATCTGATGTATTTGTACCGCTACTATAACTATCAGATTTTTTTGATTTATCTGATTTGAGTGACCGAATGTTTGCAGTATCATAACCATTAGATTCTGAACTAAGATTCACATTTATTTTTTTTGTACTTGATGTTTCTGTTGAAACTGATGGCGATGATTTTTTATCTGTTGAAACTGACGGCGATGATCTTTTATCTGTTGAAACCGACTGTGATGATTTTTTATCAATTGATACTGACGCTGATGATTTTTTATCCACAGTAACCGATGATGATTTTGAATTTGTTAATAGCGACGGTGATGATTTTTTATCCATTGTTGTTGATGATGATTTTGTAACATCTGAAGCTAATTTTGGTTTTTTTTCTATTTTTTCAATAGGTATTTTTTCACTGGATGATAAATCATTACTAATATTTTTAACATTATCAGGATCATCTATATCACCCAATTCTTCATCAATACCTTCACATTCATCATCATCATCGTCACATACATTTTCACTTTCAACTATATCATCAACATCTTTTTCTGATATAGTACTATTACCGCCATATTGATTTTTAAATAACAAATTTTCTATATTAGTTAAACTGATCGTATCAATGTTAAATGGTGTATATCCATGTGATACAGTATTTAAATTATAAATTTGACTTTTTGGTGCAATATGATTACTAATGTGATTACTCATATGATTACTCATATGATTGGTTAAATTATTTGTGGTATGAAAACTAGTGTAATCATTTTCAGTAAAAATACTGTCGTTCATCGTTTCTTGTTCAGATGACATTTTTTGTATATATTTACTACAGAGATTTTATTATTAAAAATATGTTAATCTGTTATTATAAAAAATTGATACATTTATTGTTTATATAAAATAAAAGTATTTAAAAGGATATTAATAAGGTACTTAAAGACTTAAAGAATAAAAACTACAAATATAAAATCAAAATGGAAAAAATGAAAATATCAGCACCACATGATAATAAACTTTTAAGTATCCAAGAAAAATTAGAATTAGAATATCAATTGGCTAATGAAATGAACAGATTATCAAATAAAAAAATTAATAATTTGAATATATCGAATACATCGAATATCTCAAATAATTATGATATTGCACAATCCAAATCTAAAAATAAATCTAAATCTAAATCTAATATTAAAAGTGATAAAATGTTATCAAATTATACAACAATTGATTCTACTGAGTCAATAGATTCATCTGATACATTTGATACATTTACCACATTGGATTCAAATGGGTCTAATGATGTTATTAACTCTAGTGATGCTATAACATTTAATAAAAATAAAAAATCAATTTCTTCGCCACATATATGCTCTATAGAAGATGGAACATTTGAAAAATTATATGACTCAGATGATACGTTAACGAAAACGAAAATGAAAATAAAACGAACATTAAACAAAAATGATAATTTAGATACAGATATGTATTCCGAATTAGAACCATATCAAGATATATACACCGATGATAGCGATGAAGAAATATTGGACACTGAATCTGACAGTATAAAAATAAATAATATGGAACAATGCGAAATTTCAGAAAATATTGAATCTGAATGTGCAACAGTAGATATAAATGATGACGAATATATAAGAGCAAGTAATTTTTTGCAAGAACATGGAATATCAATATCGGTTATAACAACAACTGCAACTCTTGGTCATGCTATATATGTTAAAAATGTGGCAAAATACATTAAATTAAGACCTGATAGAATAGTATTAGTAAAATATGGTAAAAGTACGAATATCAAAACGAATAGAACAATAATACAACAAAAATCAAAAAAGAAAAAATCCAAAATAAATTTTTTTAATCAGGTAACAATGTTAATAAAACCAACAAATAGAGAAAAAGGTTATATAAATTTAAAATTATTTAATAATGGTTCTGTACAAATGACAGGATGTAAAAATATAGATGAATGTTATGATGTTGTAGAGAAATTAATAAAGGAATTAAGAAAACACAAACGTCGTACTGTGAATGGGCAAAAATATGTATATTATTTTACTGAATATCCCAATGATTTAAATATGAGTGGATTAAAAATTAGAATGATTAACAGTGATTTTAAAATTAATTATAAAATTAACAGAGGTGAATTATATAAGATATTAAAAAAAAAATATGGAAATAAACCTAAAAATGATGTGGATAAAGGAGGTATATTTAAATGGATGAATTATTCGGTAAAAAATGTATATATGACAAATGTACCATTACCGCAATATATTGAATGTAAATATAATCCATCTGTACATGCATGTGTGAATATAAAACATTATCATCAGAAAAAAAAAATATCGATATTTGTTTTTCATACAGGAGCAATTATAATTACAGGTGCACGAAATTTAAAACAAATAATATCATCGTATAACTTCATTATGACAATTCTAAATAAACATAAAAAAGAAATTGTTGTTGAACAGTTGGATTCTAAAAAAATAGAAAAAGATTATTTAGAATTTATTGCGTTAATGCAACAATCTTCAATAAATAATCAATCTGATAATCAATTAGATAATCAATCAAATAATCAATCAAATAATCGATCAGATATTCAATTAAATAATAAAAATTCTATTAATACAAGTCAATACAATTCATCAAAACTAATTTATTAAAAATTATTAAAATTTGTTAGAGTTAATTAGATTGTGTTTTATTATTTTATTAGAAAATAACAAAATAATAAAATTTTATTATTTTGTTATCGATAATTTTATTATAATGTTGTGATATTTTAATATTTTTATATTTTCACATTATTTACTAATATCTTCTTCTACTACCTTTTATTGATAAAATTATTATTATTAATACAATAAAACATGATATGCAACATAATACTCCAGAAAATATTATTGTTGGATATTGTGGGGTGTAATCATATATGGTTGCTATAGTTTTTGAATCTGGTGGCGGTGTTGTATCCTTATATATACCTGGACCTGGATTATTTGATTGATTACTACTCATCGTATTTCTATACAATATATAATCATTTTATAGATTATTTTATCATAATTATTATAACAATAACACATGCTATACAAAATATGATTGCGA
>Ga0315900_10007570_pt1 | contig 14212 bp, 10 predicted proteins | sample LakEriMetagenome_FD_203521 | JGI IMG/M metagenome (GOLD analysis project Ga0315900, IMG submission 203521) | Freshwater fungal communities from buoy surface, Lake Erie, Ohio, United States - Buoy 12 MA114 | ecosystem: Environmental > Aquatic > Freshwater > Lake > Lake biofilm | place: USA: Lake...
CAAGCCCGGCATGTTCGTGGCGCGGGTGACGGGCACGTCGATGGAGCCGCTGATCCCGGACGGCTCATGGTGCCTGTTCCGCCCGTGTCCGGCGGGCTCGCGTGAGGGCCGGATCGTGCTCGTGCAACTGGGCACGGACGGCGCGGGCGAGCACGGCGGCCGGTTCACCGTCAAGAAGTACCACTCGGAGAAGACCGTCACCGCCGACGGCTGGCGGCACGACTGCATTCAACTGCTACCGCTGAATCCGGCGTTCGAGCCGATCGAGATCGAGCCGGAGGAAGCTGGCGATCTCATGATGGTCGGCGAATTTCAGTCGACCGACTTCCAAAATCGCCAACATCCCTCAGAATGAGGGCCCACCAAAGGAGCCCGCAGGCGCAGGAACACACCGGCATGGATGGGTCAGGGATTAATGCGGATCACGCTCCGCTTAACGCACGTTCGCGAGAACCCGGGCCACGAAGCGAGGCCCTGAGGAAAAAACTAGCGATAAAACGTCCAAAAAACACATCATTTGACATACGTCAAGTCGCCGTCCATTATTGGTCGATATTCCATGCCAGACGAATCCGCAAAGCCCTCGACGCAGTTGTCGCCACAAGCGGCCCGAACGCCTGCGGAGAGGTTTTCTGATGCGGAAAGCGCCTGCCGAGATCGAGCGGATTGTCCGGGCCGTGCTCAACAGCACGATTTCGAATCTGATCGAAATAGAAACCGTCCCAGCAAGAAATCTGCTGAAGTACGTCGAGTGTGTTTCCCCCAAGGCAGGCATTCGCGAACTGCTTCGTGGATACCGCGGCGATGTCTTCGAGGTGCCCGCGAACGAAGGCAAGTTTGACGCTGAGTTTCTGTACGTTGTGCTTCCCTACGCTTCCAAACACGTTCAGTTCTACGTGAAGATGCATCTTCAACGTGATCCGGATGACGAAAGTCTTTCCATGCTTTGGGTTGTGAGCCTTCACGAAGAAGGCTGCTGATTGCCCCCTTTCGCTTACTGAGCCCTTATGAAAACTACCGCTGGCCGACGCTGTCATCGATGCAAGGGCGACGTTGAACTTCGCCACGCTCCGCCATCTATTTGGGAGATCAAGTACGACGGCGCTATTCGGCAAGTGCCTGTTGATCAGATGCCGGAATGGCACTGCGCCGCTTGCGAGGTTTCCACGCTACGCGACGATAGCGACGAGATTCTTCAGGACGCTTTGCGGAAGCACATGCGCCTCTTGCGTCCGACGGAACTTCGTACGGCCAGAGAGTCGCTCGGACTAAAGCAGAAAGAGTTGGCTGACCTAACGGGATGTGCGTCTGAAAGCCTTTCGAGATGGGAAACTGGCGCTGTCCTACAGTCCCGAGCTTATGACCGCCTGCTGCGGCTCTTCTTCCACCTACCCGAAGCACGGGAAATGCTGACCGATCTCGAATCAGATCCGACGCTTGGGTCCATGGCTATTCACTCGACACTCAAGTGGGCGCAGTTTGCTGCCTCCGAAGGCCCGATGAGCCAAGGCGTGGCAGAAGGCGATCCCCCGAGTTATCTCGACCCGGAGTTGTGTGCTGCCTAGCACTACTGCCATGAAAAAACCCGACCCTCGATCGGCAGTTCTCAGTCGGCTGCGAGACATCACCAACGTCTGGCAGATCGGCGGCGAATTCAATCGACTCCCAGTGATCACCGAACCGGGGATCGAGACGGAGTTTCGTGTTCTCGGGACGAATGGGCATCTGGTCGAAGACTCGAGCATCGTTGCCGAGGTTCACTTGCTGTTTCGATTGATTGGATCTCCTACGCCGGGGCAAGACATACCAAAGAACTTCCTTCACCCGACGACGGGAAAAGTGATCGTCGCGTACGTACAAGCTACCTACATGATCACGTACACGCTCGGGAAGGGCGAACCTTTAACCAATGATGACGTGCAGGGCTTTTGCCGCGTCAACGCAGTCCATACCGCATGGCCATTCTGGCGTGAGTTCATCACGAGTTCGATTGCAAGAACAGGCTTGCACAACGTTCCAGTGCCGCCAGTGATCGTGGACGGCATTCGCAAGCCACCTTTCCATTATCCATCTCAACCCAGCAACAGAGAACCGGTTCTCGAGTCGCAGTAGTTGCAATGGACAATCGGTCCTCGCATGCATCACGGATATGTTTTGTTCGCCCCGTTAAGCACATTACGCTATGGAGTGGCCAGTTCAAATGGCGAAAGCAAGCACTAACCGACTCATTGACTTGTCGCAGGAATTGCCGCAACTGTTTGACCCTCCTTACTTACATTCGGAGGTGTTCGAAGACTTCGTCATCGTACCCATCGGCAGCGTTGAGTCGGTGCCGCCATCCTCAAAAGCAGACACGTTTGCCGAGCCGGCCATCGCTCGCCGCGATGATCCTATGGACGAAGAAATTACCGCCGAGACGATTGAGGAGGCGATTGCTGGCAGACTTGATGAATACACGTCCACAGATGGCCCTCTCGATCGGATTGCCGAAACGTTGAGCGGAACCGTTCCTGGAGGCCCGCTGGCCAGGGGGCGACTTCCGTCACCAATACCGCCGCCGGACTGTTTGGCTTTCTATTTGCCCTTCCACTACTTTCTGCCCACATGGTGGGGCGTCTATTTGACGGTAGAGGGCGTCGCACACCTCGCTGCCAAACTGCTTGCGTTATCTGGCGGAACACTTAACCCGGCCGAGGCGATAGCAGCTGCGAGGCTCTTCCTCTACCACCACGAAGCCTTTCATCATCACGTGGAGTGCTTTGCCACCAGGCTGGAACTTACCCACCGTCAGCGCCTCTATTGCGCAGGTTTTCAGGCCCTCTACTCCAACGACTTCGGCACCGACGCTTGTGCAGAAGAAGCATTGGCAAATGCCCAAGCGTATATAAAGACAAAAGCCTTGCTTGGCAGTTTGCCACTGGACACGGCGTTGCAACAGTACATTGCTCAGTCGCCGCCGGGTTATCGCCTCGGCGTACAGTACGCGAAGCGATTTCGTAGCAATCGGGCTAAGTTTGCGGAAGCAAATCATGCGTCGTGCTTCCCGTCTCGGCCCCCTGCCAATAGCAGTATCTGGGAGTCGCTGGGGCATGCGTTTGACGGCATTTCCAACATCCGCGGTCGGGTCAACTACATAGTGTCACGAGGCTCCCCTCTGATCTCCCGCGCAAGATTCCGACCACTTTTGTCGCCCGCGAAACTCGTGCGGAAATTGGCGGCCTGCGGTCCGTTCGACTTCGTGCGACACGGGGCAGCGCACGACATCTACCGCGCTGGAAACGGGGCCATGGTGCCGATACCACGACACCCACGTGACATGAACAAGAGCACGGTGAGGAAGATCTTGCGCGAAGCAGGACTACAACTGAGCCTCTCGGAGTTGCTGGCCACTTAGACATAAGCTGTTTTCTAACAACGGACTTCATGCCTAAATCAGTATGCGACAAAGACTCCGTGATACAAGGATTGACCGTCGGCCCGTGCTTCTCCGTATCCGCGCACAAGGACCAAACTGATGCCTGACCGACTCGGCACACCACGAATGGACTCGATCGTGCCAACATTCGGCGGGTACTATTTGGAGCGACTTCTTAGCCTGGTGCAATCCATTCACAGCAGCGGACCTTTGCTTCAGTCCAGTGCGGTTGGCGATGAACTGCAGTGGTTTGATTCCGGCGACCATAGTTCGCTTGACGCACAAAAGTACAAGGGACTTCTGCTTGTGCTGCGGGACATCACCCGCCAAGGGTGGCAGATCACGTATCCGCAGAAGCGGATCATGCTTTTGCGGCCGGAGCATACACAAGGACGCCGCTCTGGGGGTGACGTCAATCAAACGAAGGAACGAATTAGAGCGGGGTTTCAACCAGAGCGAATAGCGCAGCTGAACCTACCCAGCACTGTGCGTTTTATTCAGCGAATGGAGCACCCCAGCGGCCGCAAGCGGCCCGTTACGGATTTGTTGGAAAAGGGGGACCAGCTCGCCACAAGACTTCGCACACTTGCGTTGAGTTCGTCTAGCTCCGACGTCGCCCAATACATCGATCCGTATCTTCAGTTAGTGACGCCCACGGCAAAGGATGCCTTTACGGGGCAACGATTGACCGATATCTGGCGATATCTCCGTTACTCCTGGGCCATACCATACCAGTCGACGCCCGGCCGAAACATGTTCTACCTGGTAAGAGACGCTGCCCATCCGTCGCATGCGGTAATGGGCATCGCGGCGCTTGGAAACTGCGTAGCCCAACTCAGCGATCGAGATCGACAAATAGGTTGGAGCGTTGATGCCATCGACCAGACGTTCGCCCGCCTCTCAAGCCAAGAGGAAGGTTCGCCGCCTCATCGCCGTCACGAGAACACGACTGCCACCGATACAAAGTCGGCGAATACGGCGCACAGCGGCTCAGCGCTCGCGCAGTATTCGCAACAGTTAGCCGCACTACTTGAATCGGCTCTCGACCGTGAACTTAGCGAGATAGATTGCTCGCGTCTTGCCTCAGCCAAGGAGTGCGAGAGCCCAACCGGACATGTTATTGCTCGGCTCCTTCAGAAAGCTGCGGATTCGGAATACACCCGGCGACAGCACCTGCGCGCCGCATCTGCAGCCGGAAAAGCCGTTGAACGCGAATCCAGCTACTCGAGCATCAGAGTTGCAACGCGGTCGCCCCTGTTCGTTCGCAAACGCGCTAAGGCGCTGGCGGATGTGCTTTTTGCTAAGACGGCTTTTCGTGACGTGGGTCTTCGCAGCCAGCCAACTGAGGCGATTAGTGCGCTATTGGGTTCAGATGCCGGCCGAAAGGCCCTGCGCATAGCACTACACGCAAATAAGAAAGCAAAAGTTGGGACAAATATGATGGACATCATCGTCTGCGGGGCTATTCCCCCGTACAACGATGTTCTTGGGGGGAAACTCACCGCGATGCTCATGGCGAGCCCGCAGGTTGTACGGGACTACAAGACCGCATATTGCGACTGCCCCGGTGAAATCGTCTCTCGAATCGCAGGACGGCCGATTGTACGGACGCCTGATCTAGTGCTCCTTACAACGACCAGCCTTTATTACGTAGGTAGTAGCCAGTACGAGAGAATCAAAATACCGGCAGGCAATGGTCTGTCTATACGCTTTCAACGACTTGGAAAGACAGAAGGTTTTGGATCGACAGCGTTGTCCTCGACAACGGCAGCGTTTCTGCGGCAACTATCCTTGCAGCAGGAAGGTTATCACCGTGTCAATCACGTTTTCGGCGAAGGCGTAAGTCCAAAACTACGAATGACGCGCGACGGGCTTACGCTTGTAGGCGTACCGCAAGAGTTCGTCTTAAAGCACGACTGCCCCCGTCTCGTCTATGGCGTGCAACTCGCAACGAACGCCTACGAATATTTACGGGGAGAGCACAGCAGGCCCCGCTATATTCTTGGGCCGCGTTCTGCCAAAGCAGGCACTCGCAAGATCATCGATCACTGGATAACTCGTTGGCTGCTTCCGCGAATCCGCAACGCTGACGTGCTTGCGCGAGTCTCCCAGGTACCGCCCGACGTTTTGCTACTGAGCAAGGAGTGTGGCCACAATGTCGCCTAGAGCACGAGTGCCTGAAGCCCCCATCACGGTCGACTATTTGTCGGGGTTATATAACCGGCAGTCCTGCTACGCGGATACGTCCGACAGCGCGCATCTAAACGCATTGCATATTCCAACCGCACTTGAGCAATCGCTCGAGAAGTGGTTGCGGCACGGCAAACACGTCGTCCTTGTCGGTAACCCAGGGGATGGAAAAACGCATTTAATCCGCCTTCTTGAAGGCTTCATGGCGAGACTCGGAGTGCGTACCGTCTTAGACGGTAGCCAGGAAGAGTCCTACTCCGCCATAGCTAAGCAGTGGCACACGGCGGTAAGGGCAAAAAAGCCTTTTTGCCTTGCAATTAACCATGGTCCGCTGACGTCCTTGCTGCAGGAGTGCGAGCAGCCCAGCAAGGAACTTGCCGAGGTTCGGACGCAGCGGTCTACGCCGCTCTATTACGACAATCCTCCGCGGGAGCCAGAACGAGTTATTGTCATTGACCTCAATCTGCGTTCAGTACTTACCGACACCCTAATCAGGGCAGCCGTCGATAAACTCGCAACCACGGCCGAAATGGCGTTGAGTCCGCACCATTATTCCGAGGGCACGGATGTTTGGGTCAATCTTCGCGCGATGACGACGCCTGAGGTCGTTGACCGAATAGCGGAACTGCTGACTCTCGCGGGTCATGCAGGGCGCCACGTCACTATGAGAGATTTGCTAGGATTTCTGTCATATATCATCTTTGGTGGCAAACGGGATTCGGAGCTTGGGACTGATCCGTATAGCAGAACGCATTGCTATTACAACCTTTGTTTTGAAGGTACGGGCACGCTGTTCGACTCCGTGCGTGAGGCGTTGCAACCGGAACGCGTCACCCTACCGGTCGTTGACGAGCACTTATGGGAGAACACAGGAATCGACGAAGGCTGGGTCTTTGGCCGCCCACCAGAGACGCCAGACCACCTTGAGAATGCCTGGGAATTATTCACGACCCTCAAGCGGCGGTTCTACTTTGAGCATGAGGGCGGCCGGGGGCTTATAGATGCGCGACGCGGCGCAGGCTCGAGTTTCCTACAGATTCTGAGGAATTCGGAGCGCAATGCAGCCGCGTATCTTCCTGCCGTACTCCGCTCCATCAACACATTCTTCTGTCCGGAATACGACGAGGATGGTGAGGCGTTGCGTCTTTGGAACTCGCAGCGATATGACAACCTTCCGCCGCACATCCTCGTCTCGACTCGACGTGTCTCGAAAGACAAGTTCGAGTTGCTTGTTCCGAAGCTGCCACCGTGGCTTGGCGAGGCAATGGACTACCAAGCTGACCATCTCTACCTGGTCTATAGAGGCAGCGCTGTGGGAACCCGCACAGGCAATGTGGGACTGCGCATAGATCGTGAGTTGTGGTCAACGCTGATGAAGTCGAAAAGTGGCGTGCCGATGGCGATACGGTCTATGCAGCATGCCCAGCAATTGCAGACCTTTATCGGACGTATCCAATATCACGAACGCAATACGGCATCGACAGCAAAGGCATTGGTCTACAACATCGCACTCACGAGAGTCGAACGGTTAGGCGTCGACGGCGAAGAACGAAGGTTTGTGCAAATATGAGTACCCTTGAAACTGCGTTCACGGCGATGTCTCGCGATGACCTGTTCGGCTACATCCCGCGAGATACCAGCACGAAGCCGGCGCACATAGCGAACGGCCTTTTTCGCTACCTTGCGGGGCGGCACTACGACCCGGTGGCTTTGAATGCCACCCTGGTGCACATGAAAAAGCAACGCGAGGTCACCACTAATCAGCAACTGGTAGATCGCTATCCGGACGTGTTTCAACCGTATCGCGATCCACTAACGTGGCCAGCGCTCACGGACATACGACATGACCTGAAACTGTTGCTCGCGCCGCACGGCGGCGCCGTTAATCAAGGAAATAGGCAGTCAACGTACAATATTACTGCCGACTTTCATCTTACGGCCGACTCCCACGACCAAGGCATCGGCCGATTTCTTTTCGAGCTACTGTCGCTTGATTTCGGGGACGGCGAGTCGGTCGCATGTCAAGTTATCAGAGATGCGTTGCGACGGCACGATGACGACATTTCGGTAATTACCACACCGTTGGCAACTGACGATTTCGAAGTTGTCAACGCGGGTACGTACCCAGCATCATCGGTTTTTAGGCAGCGTGCTGGCCGGCTGGTGTCACCGACGCTGCGAGCAATCCGAGGCGGTTTTGACGCGCTTGCGGGATTTGAGCACCGTGCGGCAGGCGGACTGGATTCCCTTCGGCGACTTGTGGCCTTTGGCGTCTTGGGCGTCCTCCTCCATCTCCACTCGCGTGGCCGAGACGGCGGGCGACGGGGCGGGCCTGCTCCGGTGATGCTCCATTTTCTAGAGAATGAAAGCAGCACCGCCCACCTGGCAAGCAATGCAACTTACAACGTTAATCGGCGGGCGATTGAGACGCTTTATGCTGGCGAATTTGTGAAGTGGCTGGAACTTCGCCTTGGTGACAATCCGCGCAAGCCTAAATGCGAGCGTTTCGTCGAAGAGTTAGAGTTCGAGCAAGACGCAGCGAGATGCCGAGCCCGTATCCTTCAAAGCTTTCGTGCATTTGAGTCCACCACTCGACCGATCGAGGCTCTCGGCGAGGCGCTGAGATCCATACTCTTCGACGATCTCTTGAGTGCCAGTCCATGTGACTTCTACCGCACTCTAGGCGCGCGGCTAGGGCTTGTGCAACCGCGAGGTAATAGAGCTGTTCACAAGTTCTACACACTCGACGGTGTGCTGCTCGAAGCCGTCCTCGCTTCGGTGCTTGCCCGGGGGGAACTAACGTACCCTCGATTGCTGGATGCCATTTACGAGGCGTATGGCTTTATCGTTGGGGGTCGGCGCGACGATCCCGGGCTGCTCGAAAGGAACGGCGTTTCCGTGGGCACCGTTCATGACCTTCGGCGAAATAGCGTTGCCTTCAAACAGCGACTGATTTCTCTTGGGTGGGCTCAGCAGTATGCAGATGGAGTAATGGTGGCGCGAATGCCGGAGGGATTACTGTGAGCGCGGCAAGCCTGCAGATATTTCTTGGAAAAGTGGTAGCGAAGGCTATTCAAAAGCACCTTGAGGTTGGCCGCAGCGATCTGCGGTTGATCGACGTCAGTGAGTTTGACATTCCGTCAATGCTCCGTGAAGTAGCGCGGCTCTGTGATCCACTCCCTAAGATCGCGATCGCGGGTGAAGACGTCCGGGACTTGGTCCGGGCCTCGGGATATCCCCGCAATCTCATCACCGGTTCGCTCTCCACAGCTGCCTCATGGCGCAACGATAGCGACGCTGTGCACCCTCGTATCGTTATTGGGTCTTCGGATGATGAGAAACTTGGGACGTTTCACCGTTATACGCCAATCACTGATCACTTTCTCTTCCAGAGTATTTGCGATCAAGCGATCAACGACTCCGGGGTGTGCCCAAATGACGTCTTGCGACTTTGGTGGCGCGTCTTGGGCAGTGCAACGATATCCCGAGTAGTCTCTGTCCAGCGGGTGGCAAGGTATTTTCTCGCTATCAGTGAGTCCGGAGATGATGCGCCAGTGGCGTCCCGGGAAGCACTTTACCTGCTCGGCTTGTTTCGTTCGGAGTTGTTTTTTGACGGCGCTACACACGCGACGCTCGTGCGCAATTTTCGGACCAATCAATCCCTTGTAGAGCGAGTTGAGTCGCTGAGTGGGCGCGATAGAGACCGACTGAGCGCTGCAATTGACAACGCAACAGCCGCTGAACTGCCGGCCCGGCGGCAAGCGATTGAGGCCGTTCTACGTTACCATCGTAGCGGGTCTGACGCTGACCGGGCGGCGATAGTCTACGAGAATGTCGTCGACCTGTTTCGTTCGAGCAGTCGTGGCGTTGGTCCCGCGAGGACTGCCCGTAACGTCGGCGCGGAGCGGGCGGGAGCACACGCCGCGCTAGCGATGGACGATGACTCGCTTAAGGAGTTGGGTTCCCGCATGCGGGAGTCCATCGACGCTTGCGTTGAGAGCGAAGAAGGGGTGGCGACGTTCGAGGCGATGGGCAGTTCTGGCAATGTCACCGTGCGAGTTCCAATAGCCCTCCTTAATTTGCTCAACCGGGCTGTTACGCCAACAGTGTTTGGCGGCGTATTTGAGGCGCCCGCCGTTGCGACGCTGGACTTGGCTATCGCTGATGCTGGGGCATGCGGGTTCAGGGCGTTCGACGTTTCCGACCCGCACGGGTTTCAAGCCCTGTTGGACGGGGCAGTCGCTGCGGGGCTTATTGAGTCGGAGGTCCGGGAATGCTGGGATCGTTTTGTGAGCCTCAGGGGAGCATTGTGTCAGCACGCCCATGTGCTTGCAGTGTCGCCGCTACTGGCGCTGCTTTCCGATGCCGATCTTTTGGAACTTGGCGCGGATTACATTGCGGCCTACGAGAGTCTCTCTGCCGCAATCAAAGACCGCTTTGAAACTGTTTTCCATAGTTCCCAGATGGGCGCACGTCGTCTTTGCGTCCAGTTGCTGTTGCTCGACACGATCGTTATCGCGGTTAAGGGGGGTACGTATGCACTCCTGTCGCCATTAAACCCGATGCACCTGTGGAAATACGTGCGGCTAGCGGCGCAGGTCCTAGCCGACCGGCAGGGTCTCACGGACAACGAAAAGTACATTCTTTCGGAATCATGCGAGCAACTGCCCAACTTCTTGAGCGCGCTGTTTATCCCGGAAGGACTACTAGGGGCCGGCGGTGCCTTGGTGATGCCCGAGAGCCATCAAGTCGGAACCCTTCCTTGTTTTCAGCAAGAGTGCCTGCAGTACGCCGGTTCAGAGGGCCAAGACCGACTACAAGCGATTTTAGAGAAGTTCTTGGTTCTCTATCGGCATGCCAAAAAAACGATCCGGATGGTGCTCATCGACCCGCCGGATCTGCCAGCGTTCCTCGAGTCCTTGGCTAAGTCTGTAGCGGACGGTGAGAGTGATGCAGAAGGCATTGCGATACAGGTATATCGCACGCTCGATCGAGGCGTTTCCCTTGGCACCGATGAGCAGCAGTTGGAGACAATAGCCGAAGTATTTGGAGCTGATAATTTTCCACACTGCGCAATCGAAATCACTCACGACAAGCTGTCTTACCGCGACGTTATTGGGCGTATATCCGGCGACCCCGTTCACCTGATCGCAGTCTTTGATCCATCGAGCCAGCAGGTCGGCCGAGTAAGTTCCACGGCGCGCGGCCATCTCCACCCGTTGGCAGTTCCGCAAGCGTTCACTTATGACGTGATGACCGATGACTTCGATACCAGTCCCGCACCTACTGGCGACTTGTTTCATACGTATCACAGTCTGCAGAGCTACGCCAACAACACTATGTCCGATACACACTTCAGCGTAAGCACTTCGCTGGGGCCTGGATTTCCCTCTTTCAGCGACTGGCTCACTTGCTGCACATGGCTTTTCGTAGCCGACAGGTCCCTGCGGCATCTGCGGAAGCAGGGCGGGTCGATCATATATTTCGATGCAGGGTCGAAGCGCGACGTCATTGTCGTTTCCGATTCAATGACGAAGTTCGAGCGCGAGTTTTCCTATCACCTCACGCAGGCAAATTTGGCGCCGACGGAAGAGGCGGTGCGGGAATTGATTGCATCATGTTCCGAACTAATCGGCGACGGCTTGCTCGGGCTTATTCGCAGTAGTGGAGACCAATAGTGTTCTTTGACCGTAACAAGACTGTCGGTGCGCTAGGAGCCATGATAGCCGCGAAGTGGTATCGCGCTGCCAACCCTGACTGCCTGCTCATTGGCCTAGATAACGCCGAGACGCGGCGGTGGATGAACCTAAAAGATGACCCACAACGGGCGGACCTTCTTGGTATTAGTTGCGACAATGGGAGGATGTTTGTCGACGTAATCGAGGTGAAGTCGGGTGCCCATGATGCTAGCGGTGTATACACAATCGACGCAGAGGGGCGACTCTGCGGTAGCCCCATCTCGCAACTCAAGAATACATCCCGATCCGTCAACGACATTGTCCTCCCCAGCGGCAACTCCGAGCATATTCTGACCGCTCCGCGAAGGGAGGTGTTACGGGCGCACTTGTTTCGCCAAGCACTCAGTTCCCAGCGGCCTCGTGCCGAAAAGCAACGGTGGGCAGCGTCGCTCAATGCACTGTTTGCGAAGGAGGCATCGCCGGAGATTAGGCGATATCTAATTGTCGTCAGTTTTGGCTCGAATCAACCCGATGATCGACGGGTTCTGGATTCGGACGCGGGCCGCGTCGAACTAGTTCACTTGTATGAGCGCGGTATCAACGAGCAATTGACCGGAACTACAGGTAGCGGAGTTCAGTCGCAGCAGACCGATAATGCCCCGACACACGCCCCAGAAAATGCATCACAGTTGCTGAGCCCCGGGCAGGGCGAACAAGGCGTAGCAACGGGCGGTATTGCAAGTGTGGCCGCGCGGGAGGCGTTCATGGATTCTACGTTAGTGGATGTTTCCGCAACTACGGCGGGTAGGCCAACGTCTGGCTCTATGGAAGTCATACGGCGGACGTGCGGCAGCATCAAGGCTGCATGCCAAGACTTTGGTATTCGCGTGGCCGAAGTGAGTCCGGATGACGTTGACATCGGCCCGTCAGTGGTGCGCTATAAGGTACGGCTAGCGCCGGGTGAAGATGCGATGCGGCTGCGCAGGCAGGCAGAGAATATAGCGAGGCAATTGGCGACGACGGCTGTACCCATCATCGACTTTCTACCGGGGACGCATTTTGAGTACCTGGATCTTCCGCGTGAAGATCGGCAAGTTGTGTTATTAGAACCCTGCGTTTCACGCATCCAAGGGCTATCGGCAGATGCTCTGCCGATTCTGGTTGGAGTTACCCCGTCGGGTGAAGCAGTCCAACTAGATCTCGGTGACGATCGAATGCCGCACCTCCTCGTCGCCGGAGGAACCGGTTCTGGAAAGACGGTCTTTCTATATTCGGTGCTCGTGAGTTTAGCGAAGGCACGCGCGGCTGATGAACTGGAACTAGTTCTTGTAGACCCAAAACGGACCGATTTCGCATTTTTTGGTCGCTTGCCACATCTACGAAATGGCGAAGTGATTACGGATGCCAGGCAGGGCGTAGAAGCCATGAAAACTCTAGTTGAAGCCGACATGGTGGCTCGCACAGATACTCTAAGCAGCGCCGGGGCGCGAGATCTTAAGGCGTTTAATGCGTTAGGCACCGGTGCCCGGATGCGGCCGATCGTAGTCGTTATTGACGAGTATGCTGACCTTGTCAGTTCATTGCCGAGCAGAGATCGTCAACAGTTTGACACCGATGTGAGTCGGCTTGCCGCACGTGGCCGTAACGTGGGGATACACTTGGTCTTAGCCACGCAGCGACCAACGGCCGAGGTGGTCACTGGGAATATTAAAGCGAATATGGCTTGCCGGATCTCATTTAGCTTGCCTTCGCATCGTGATTCACAGGTGATACTGGATGCAAGAGGAGCAGAGAGACTGTTGCGAAACGGAGATATGTTGCTGCTGCTTGAGGGGCGGCTTATGCGACTGCAAGGGTACTTTATTGCGAGCAATCGGATTGAGGCCGTGCTGGGCGGGCGCGATCCATAATTGAACAGTTATGTGGAAGCCATTTTGCCCAGCCGCTGGCGTTGCCAGAGCGTTGCCAAATGTGCTTGGTTGAGTGAAGCATGTAGTGTGGAGCTTGCCTGCGTGTTGTGTTCTCAGGCTAACTAGTGATAAGTCGTCAGGCCGGCCTTCCTCAGATAGTCATACACCCCCTCGTAGAATCCCGGGCTCCGCGTCTTGTCGCGTTTCGCCCCCGGCGGGACGAAGATAACCATCCCCTGCCGGGCCCGCGTGAGCAACACGCGGTAGGCGTTCTTCAGATACTGCCGCCGCTCGGGCTTCTTCACGTCCGTCCACTTCGCCCCGCGGAAACTGTGATAGCTCCAATCGTCGCCCGACCAGCGTAAGTCGGCGTCCCACGTGACGATCGTCCAGTCGAGCTCCAGCCCCTGCACCTGAAACTCCGTCGCCGCGTCTTCGAGATAGAGCGACGAGCGGGTGTCTTTCGCGGGGCTGAGAAACCAGTGCACTGGGTCGATGTTCACCCGAATGTCGATCGCGTGGGGCTTGAGCCGCTGGGCCGATGAGGAGGCCACCAGCCCCGCTCGCTCCGTGCCCCGCCGCTGCTGGCGGATCCACCGCCGGGCTGCCCGCATGCTCCGCGTAAGCACGATTGGATACTGCTCGCGAAACGACCCGAGCAGCTCCCGCCCCGCCTCCACCTCGCCGTCGAGCAACGCCTTCACGAAGCGGGAGAGCGATTCGGCGCGGAAGGAACGCATCGAGGTGGCGAGGTGGAGGGAGGGGTCGGTGGAGATGAGGCCGGTGCGCGGGGTGGCCGAGGCACCCTCACCCCGGCCCTCTCCCAGAGGGAGAGGGCGAGAGGGCATCAGCCGAGCGAGGGCACCGGTGGCCGAATACTCGGAGTCGGTCAAATGCGGCGAAATGAAGACGTCCCAGCCGGGGAACGCCGTGCGGACGCTCTCGAGCCACGCGCCGATCCCCGCCTCGCCCGTGTTGATCTCCTGGCCGCCCCCCACGAGACAGACCACCACGGCCCA
>Ga0315900_10007571_pt1 | contig 14212 bp, 10 predicted proteins | sample LakEriMetagenome_FD_203521 | JGI IMG/M metagenome (GOLD analysis project Ga0315900, IMG submission 203521) | Freshwater fungal communities from buoy surface, Lake Erie, Ohio, United States - Buoy 12 MA114 | ecosystem: Environmental > Aquatic > Freshwater > Lake > Lake biofilm | place: USA: Lake...
TACTTTTTTTAATTGAAATGAGATAGGTAGTTCCGGGATTACGGCTGATTTCCATAGAGGCTCCCAGCTGTTTCACAAACTCATCAATTAAAATACTTCCCAGCGAATTTCCTTCTCCTGAATTTAAACCCCCGCCGGGACCATTGTCGCTCACTCTCAGTTTAAAAAACTCGCCTTTACTCAGGAAATCAACTTTCAGTATACCGGCTTTCCCTTCCTTAAAAGCATGTTTATAGGCATTAGACACGATTTCATTCACCAGCAGACCGATGGTAACAGCATAGCGGTTCTGGATATCACATTCATCCAGATGGAGTTCAAGGCTGATTTGCGGACCGCCGAAACCCGCGTGCAAGCCCTGCAGCAGGTTGTTCAGGTAAGTCTGAATTTCAATACGGCCATCACGCGCAGCATCCATATACATGAGTTCATGAAGCGATGCCAGTGTCTCAAGGCGCTTCTGCGTTTGCTTGAGAAATTGGGAGGAGGCTTTGTCTTCTGAAAACCCTGCCTGCATTTTTACCATACCTGCTGCCAGTGCGAGGTTGTTTTTGGCTCTGTGGTTGAGCTCCTTCAGCAGGACATCTTTCTTTGCAATTTCATCTTTCAGCCGCTCTATTTCCTTTTGACCATTAAATGAAACATCTCCGGTTGTCTTTAATGGGTCCAGAAGGCGGAGAACTTCATCCTTTTGCGACATCAGGTCTTCCGGATTTTTGCTCCTGAGTGCTATTACAGCTGTTTCTTCCGGTGAAAGCTGGTCGGTTATCAGCATCCAGCCCTCACCGAATATATCCGGAATCGGGAACGGAAGCATGTCCTGAGGCCACCAGAGCCTGTCGCTGAATTTCTGATTTTCTGTTTCCATCTCCAGCAGCCAATTCAGGTCAGGCAACCATTCGCCGGCGTATTTTTTTGCCGGGAAGACATATCCGGCCGGGCTTTTCCACCAGGCCTTCCATTCAAAGCGGCTTCCTTCAAAGAGGCCGATGGCCGAAACCTGAGAATTTGTCATCAGGCCAAGGTCGCGGCTCAGGACAGTAAATTTTTCTTCTTTTGTCAGTGGCAGTGAATCTGTCTGCGCTGGAACAGGCTGCCCGGTTTTTGATGTTTCCTTTATGGTGACCGGGGCTGAATTACTGCCTGTTTCGGCCTCCACAATGAACTTTACCTGATTCCGGAAATCAACCATGCGCACTTTTCGTCTGCCCGGACCTTCTTCAAGTATCTGCCCGACGGCTTCTGACCCCAGATCAGCCAGCAGCTTGCCTTCGGCATCGGTTACCAGCATGCGCTTCATTCCGGCCTTCACCCAGTTTTCGAGCTGGTTAAGCCTGTCCTTTTCCGCTTTTTCGGCACTGATGTCACGGATAAAGCCACTGATGACAGGATTTCCGCTGCCGCCTTCTGCTCTTCCGGATATGGACAGCCAGCGAAAGAGTCGCTCTCCTTCCAGTAAAATGTCGGTTTTGAACGGCTTGCCAAAATTAAGGGCATTTTCGACCGAAGCGGTGAAGCGAGTGAGCGACTCGGGAGAAAGCATGCTGAGAAAATCATCAAGATCCAGACGCGTACCGAATATGCCGAGAATTTCTCCAAGCCCCTGACCGAAACTCAGGATGCCGCTTGCTGTTTCATATCGCCAGGTATAAATGCCGAATTCTTCGGCCATAAAACCGATCTTCCAACTGGCATCTGTTTGTTCGTCCTTCATTCTGAAAACCATCAGATTGCGATTCTGAAAATTCAGCAGCAGGCACGAAAGTACACCATAATTTTTATTTCCGGCAGCAGCCGGAATGTCAAACTCGGAAGCACCTGTTTTTTGGGCCTCCTTCAGTCTGGCCGAATCAAGCAGTTCGGCAAAAAAGCCGGTTGGCAGAGGCCATTGGCTGGTATTCCCTGACTCCAGAATATTCCCTTTTTCATCACAGACCCAGATGCTTTTACCGGATGAAAATTCCGGAAAAAGACTGCGGAGCCCGCTGATATCCTGCACCGTTTGCCGGGACATGGTTTTGGTGATTTGTGTAATTCCGGATTTTTAGCCCGGAGAAAAAGGTTTGTTTTTAACGAAAACGCAAAAATGAATTGTGTTATCGCGGGACAAAGGTAGGAAGATTCCTTTAAAAGGCAAGCTTTTTTTCCGGAATTTCAGAAGCCGGGTGATTCACTTTTTTATTCAGCAAAATCAGGAGCAATTTTGGGGCATCTATGAAAGTCGGGCTCTTTTTCGGGAGTTTCAATCCCATTCATACAGGTCACCTTATTCTTGCCCAGGCGGCCAGGGACATGGCCGGTCTGAATCAGATCTGGTTTGTGGTTTCTCCCGGGAGTCCGGACAAGGATTACAGCAAATTGCTTCATGAATTCGACCGGCTCGATCTGGTTCGGGAGGCCATCCGCGATAATCCTGATTTCAGGGCAAGCGATGTGGAATTTTCACTTCCGAAACCATCCTACACTTACCTTACGCTAAGGAAACTGAAAGAAAAGTTTCCGGAGCATCAGTTTTTTATTCTGATGGGTGCTGATAACTACCGGAATCTGGGACGCTGGAAAAATGTAGAGGAAATCCGGCAGCAGGTAAGGTTCATTGTTTATCCCAGGCATGGTGCCGAAGAAAATCCTGAAAGGGAGGATAACGAACTGGTCCAGTGGATTGAGGCTCCGCTGCTGGAAATTTCGGCCACACAGGTGCGGAGTATGATCAAAAAAGGGCTGTCTGTGCGCTACCTGATTCCGGAAGATGCCCGGAAGCTCATCGAATCAAAAGGCTTTTACCGGGACTGATACCGGAATCTGCTGCCGGGGAACAGGCAGTTCAGAAAAATCCACATCACCGTTTTCATTGATGCAGTTGAGGAATCCTTTCATTTCCTCATTCACCCATATCGGGTCGTAGCATGCGTTTACCTTGACATAATTCCGGGTAAATCCTTCCATCCTTCCGCCGTTACGGGAAGATTCGAAAAGCACCTCTGCCTGCTTGCCAAGCTGACTTTCATAAAATGCCCTCCTTTTCTTTTCACTCAGAATCTGCAGCATTTTCATTCGTTCGGCAACCTCATTGCCCGGCACTTTTCCTTTCAGCAGAATGGCTTCTGTATTTGGCCTTTCGCTGTATGGAAACAGGTGCAGGTATTGAATGTCGAGCTCGTTGAGGAACTGGTAGGTTTCGAGGAAACGCTCTTTTGTTTCTCCCGGAAATCCCACGATTACATCCACCCCGATGCAGGCATCCGGCATTTTTTCTTTTATCCGGGCTACCCGGTCCTGATACAGTTCCCTGCGGTAGCGCCTTTTCATCAGAGCCAGAATGGCGTTTGAGCCCGACTGAAGCGGTATGTGGAAGTGCGGCACAAATCTTCGCGAAGCAGCCACAAAATCTATGATGTCGTCGGAAAGAAGATTCGGCTCTATGCTTGAAATCCGGATTCTTGCAATGTCGATTTTTTCGTCCAGTGCCCGAACCAGGTCGGAAAACTTTTCTTTCCGGACGCCCTGCTGTATTCCGAAGTCGCCGATGTTCACCCCGGTGAGTACAATTTCTTTAATTCCGGATTCAGCAATTTCAGCTGCCTGAGCCAGAATTTCTTCGATGCTTCCGCTGCGGCTTTTTCCACGGGCGAGGGGAATGGTGCAGTAGGTGCAGGGATAGTCGCAGCCGTCCTGTACCTTTAGAAAGGTGCGGGTTCTGTCTGCCATGGAGAAAGAGCTTCGGAATTCGCTCGCTTCGGCGATGCTTCCTGCTACAATCCGTGCTTCTTCTGCATTTCCAAGGCTTTCAAGCTGTGACACCGCATCGAATTTGGCATTGGCTCCCAGAACCAGATTTACTCCCGGAATAGAAGAAATTTCCTCCGGTTTCAGCTGGGCATAACAGCCGATGATGAGCACCTTTGCCTGCGGGGAAATCTTCAACCCTTCGTTCACCACCTTTCGGCATTTGCGGTCGGCATGATCGGTCACCGAGCAGGTATTGATTACATATACATCGGTGGGTTCCCCAAAGGAAACCTTCGTGTAGCCTTTTTCCGTGAAGCTTCGTGCAATGGTGGAAGTTTCGGCGAAATTGAGCTTGCAGCCCAGGGTATAAAAGGCAACTCTTTTCATCGGGCCCGCAAAGATAAACGGATTTGCGGCTTCTGCTTTTTGTCAGAAACATCCATCCCGTAATTTCTTACCTTTGCAGCGGATTATGGCCGTTCAGAACGATTGTCAAACCGGCTTATTCCAAAACCGGTTTTCAGGCATATGATTCGTTTTCTCCTTTACCTATTCTTTTTTTATGCCCTCTGGCAGCTGATTAAGTTTGTTTTCAGGATTGCTTTTCAATACTGGATTAAAAAAAATGCCGGTAAGGCCTTTTACTATCAGGGAAATTTCGGAGGCAGGGCCGGCGGGAATGAAAACCGGCCGGTTGGTGATATCCGCGTTGAGTCAACGGGAAAGGGATCTTCCTCCTCCGTAAGGAAGGGAGATGAAGGCGAATATGTGGATTTTGAGGAAGTTTCCTGATTCTCAGGCTTCCACTGCTCCGCTTTCTGATTCGCCTTTTTCCGGAATCAGGCGAAGCTGAATTTTCTGAAGGCTGTTTCGCATTTTCCGCAGCACCCGGAATTCATAGCGTCCTATTTCGAAGGTTTCCCCGGTTTCCGGAATCCTTCCCCGATGGAAAAGAATGTATCCGGATAAAGTTTCAAAGTTGCCATCCTCCTCAAGTGCATGAGGCAGCTCTTTGTTCAGGTCGTGAATGGAAGCATCGGCCTGCGCCCGGAAAATGGAATTTCCAATGGTTTCGAGGAAAGAGCTTTCATTGTCAAATTCATCCTGAATTTCTCCTACCAGTTCTTCCAGAATATCTTCCATGGTAACAATGCCTTTGGTACTTCCGAATTCATCCAGCACCACCGCCATTTGCTGGCGTTTTTTCTGAAAATCCTTCAGCAGCCTTCCGATGGGCATGGTTTCCGGGATGGCAATTACAGGTCTTAAAAGCGATTTTATTTCAGGCTTTCTTTTTTTTCTCAATTCCATCAGAATGTCTTTCAGATAGACAAGTCCGGTCACCTTATCCAGGTTTTCTTCATAGCATGGAATCCGTGAATAGCCGGCATCCAGCACCTTTTCCAGCATGCGCTCATTGAAATCAGTCACATCAATGGCTATAAGCTGTTTTCGAGGAACCATGATTTGCCGGGCTGTTCTTTCCTGAAAATCAAAGGCATTCTGAATGATGGTGTAGTTTTCTTCCTCGATGGTGCCTGTTTCTTTGCCTTGTTCCACCAGGTACCGCAGTTCTTCGGAAGAATGGACTTCATTTCCGTGCACCGGTCTGATGTTCATCAGGCGGAGAATGAAGGTCGCTATCCCATTGAGCAGCCAGATAAAGGGTTTGAACAGGATGTAGAAAAATCGCAGGGGATAGGCCACCAGAAGGGTTGTTTTATCCGAACGCTGAATGGCGATGGATTTTGGTGCCAGCTCGCCGAAAACGATGTGCAATATGGTGATGGCTGCAAATGCAAGTGGAAGTGCGATGTCGTGGGCCAGAGAGGGCGAAATCTGGATGCCGAGTAATGGAAAAATTTTCAGGATGATTTTTGAAACCACCGGTTCGCCTACCCAGCCGAGTCCGAGACTTGCCAGGGTGATGCCGAGCTGGGTGGCAGCAAGATAGCCGTCTATGTTGCCAACAATTTTTCTTGCCAGGACGGCTGCCAGGTTGCCCGACCTGGCCTCGAGTTCCAGCTGGGATTCCCGGACTTTCACTATGGCAAACTCAGCTGCCACAAAAAAGCCATTCATGAAAACCAGAAAGAGGGTGAGCAGTAAGTCTGAAATCATTCAGCCGATGTTGTTGGGTTTACCTGTCTGCAAATATTGAACCTTCTTCAGGTAAAACAAATCAGGGCTTTCAGCGCGGTATCCGTTTTTCATTGAAATTCCGCAAATCAAACAAATTATATCCGATGGAAATGCTGTTGCATTCGGCGCCGCTGAAATCAATGTTCAGCGCTCTTTCAAAACCCAGGGTGAAATTCTGGTAACGGATTCCAAGTTCAAGAAAATTATTGAAAACACTTGAGCCCGGACCGCTCATGGTATAGATTTCTCCTGTTTTTGTTTTCTGAGCTTTTACCCTGCTGTTTCCGAATACACCCGGATAACCCCGCAGGCCCGCACATAAAACCCATCGCCTGAAATGAAGATTAAAACCAGCTTTCCAGTACCCTGATTTCCTGATCTCGGCAAAGTACCTTGTATTTTCTTCCGTATAATAGGTGGTACCGCTGCCAAGTTCGATTTGCTGAAAGGTACCCGGCAGAACCATTCCCAGCCCTCCGTAAAAAAACAGGAAGGAGCCGGTCATTTCCAGCGAAAGGCGTGTCCTCGAAAATTTTCTGGACGGATCGTTCAGGCTGGATTGGCCTGTGAGGTTGAAGTCGTTTTCATTCAGCAGCCACTCATCGGTAAAATAGGGGCTCAGGTCGTATGAGGAATGAATAATGGAAGTATTGAAAATCAACTGCGGGTCTTTAAACAGATTTTCCTCGAAATCGGCGGCCCTGTCCTGATGCCCGAATGTAAGCCACCAGAAGTTATTCCTGTTTTTAAGAGAATCTTCCCATGCAACATTGCCTGCCAAAAGCTCTGTTGCTGAAAACAGCAGGCTCATCAGGATGATGCGTACGGTATTTGAATAGCCCTTTAAATTCATGGTTATCCGTCTATCCGCAACTTGTAATGCAGGTAACCAGCAGGCAGAAAAAATTCATGTTCCGATTCGGAAAAGCCCAAAGTGAATGTCATTGGGTACTTTCTTCTGTTTCTCCGAACCATACCACCGCATAAGGAGGCCTGATGGCTATTCCTATGGCCTTCCAGGTGGTTTTTTCCCAGGGTTTGTTATTAATGATGACACCATGATGTCCCGGACTTCCTTTCCAGAGCTCAAGCCAGTCGGTATTTTCATCTGTGCTGAAGGCGGCGATTTCATAGCCGTTTCCGGTGTAGGAGGTGAATTCACCTGGCTTGGACCACATGCAGGAAGCTTGCTTGTGGTCAGAAGTGTAGCAGCATGGCTTTTCTCCGAATTTGCCTGTCCAGGAATGCAGATTACATGGTTCAGAAGGTGGTGCAGCCTGCAACTCCCGGCTGTGCAGCTGGGCTACCAGATTCAGGGAAGGTGAAGAGGCGATTTCAGGAAGACCCTTTTTTTTCCGGTAGGCATTGATGGATTGAAATAGTTTTTTTTCATCCGCTGACATGGGCTCTGCCTTTTTTGGCGCAGGATCCCTGAATAAAGGGAACAGAAATAAGAGAGGAAGAAGCAGTTTCATCTGATTTTAAGGTTCTTTCGGATGGAATTTCCGGTACAGACAGACAGTTGATTCGTGATTAGACTGCCAAAAGTAGGAGGGAAGTTCCAATGGCCAAAGTGAAGTTTCATTCCGGAGGAAAACAGCATCTTTGCTGCATGCAAACTGAGATTTTGTATTCATGCTTTCTCCGTTCTGCCGGGCTGAATACCGATACACGCACGCTTCAGCCCGGGCAGATGTTCCTCGCCCTGAAGGGTGATAACTTCAATGGTAACTTGTTCGCCGCCCGGGCCCTGGAAGCGGGTGCTGCTTTTGTGGTCTGTGATGAAAAACCGGATGTCGCAGACAAGCGCATTCTTCTTGTGGAAGATGGCCTGAAGGCTCTTCAGAACCTGGCGAGGCATCACCGGGAGGTTTGGGGTGGAAAGGTAATAGCCGTTTGCGGCTCCAATGGAAAAACCACTACCAAGGAACTTATAACCCGTGCACTGGGAGCTGAGAAAATGGTGTTCGCCACTCCGGGAAATCTTAATAATCACATTGGGGTTCCGCTTTCGCTGCTCCGAATCCAGCCTGATCATCAGCTGGCGGTAATTGAAATGGGTGCCAACCATGCCGGGGAAATTGCAGAGCTCTGTGAAATTGCAAGGCCGGATTCCGGACTCATTACCAACATCGGCAAGGACCATCTGGAAGGCTTTGGAAGCATTGAAAATACGGCAGAGGCCAATGCGGAACTCTTCGATTTTCTAAACAGACATGAGGGCCTTGCCTTTATCAATACGGCAGACGAATGGAATCTACGGCTGCAATCCCGGACTTCCAGGCATTTCACTTTTCCTTCTGAAGCGGATGATGCATACTGCCGCCTGCTGCCATCAGGTTTCTTTCTTCGCATTGAAACTGCGCACGGAACTGCGGAAAGCAGGCTGACCGGCAAATACAATTTTCACAACCTCGCCTGTGCACTCGCAGTGGCGAAGTTTTACGGCATTTCTGAAGGTAAAGCCCTTGAGGCTGTTTGCTCGTACGAACCTGGTAACAATCGTTCTCAACTGATCGATACCGGCCGTAACCGGATTATTTCAGATGCCTACAATGCTAATCCCAGTTCTGTGCTGGCTGCGCTTGAAAACCTGGCAGAACTGTCTTCTTCGCAGAAGTGGGCCGTACTGGGCGATATGCTCGAACTGGGTGCTGATTCAGAAAAAGAACATGCCGGATTGGGTGAATGGGCTTCCGCGCATCCGGAAATTCATTTTGTAGCAGTCGGAAAGGAAATGCAGGCATTTGCATCGGCATGTCCGCAGGCCCGGTATTTTCCTGAGAAAATGCAACTAGAGGAGTTTCTTAAAGAAGAAAAGCCTTCCGGAAAAATCATTTTGCTGAAGGCCTCCCGTGGGATGAAACTTGAGACCCTGCTGACGCTTCTATAAGTCGCGGTTGCGGAAGGCAATGATTTCAGCCGCGATGCTTACGGCAATTTCTTCGGGGGTCTGACTGCGGATGGCCATGCCGACCGGAGCCGAGATGGATTTCAGCCAGTCTTGTGAAAAGCCTTCGGTCCGGTAGTCTTCCATCATGCGCGCGATTTTGTTTTTACTTCCCAGCAGGCCAAGCCAGGCAAAAGGCAGCTCCCGGATGGCGCGTATGGCTTCGTCGTCGCTGCGGTAGCCGAACGTCATCACCGCTACCAGGTCTTCCGGACACTGATTCAGGATTCCACCCAGTTCTGAATACGCATTCAATACGATGATGTCATCCGCAAATTCATTCTGCTTCAAAGTATTGATATCCGGCCGCGTTTCATACAGGTGAATGCGGAAGTCCAGCATTTTCATCAGCCGGGAGAGAGCCAGTGCGCAATGACCTCCGCCCACAATGTGCAGCAGCGGCTTCTTTCCTGCCAGACCGTAGTATTTCCAGTCGTTTTCGCCCTTGTGTATCCAGCGAATGGAAGTGTCTGCCGTGCCTTCCATAAAAATGCCGTCCGGTCGAATGGAAAAAGCCTGCGGGGAGTGATTTTTCTCCGATTCCACCAGTTTTTGTACGGCAGGTAAATCATCGGTTTTCAGGTGATAAAGCAGCACGGTTTGCTCCCCTGAGCAGATCATTCCGCTCTGATGTCTTTCAGCCTGCTTGCTGTGAATCTGGGGAATAACCAGTGGCTTTTCTCTGGCTTCACGGAGAAAGGCCTTTGCCATTTCCACCAGCTTGTGCTCCATCATGCCGCCTCCGATGGAACCGGCCATTTCTCCGTTCAGGTTTACCGCCATGCAAAAACCACCGCGGCCCGGACTTGAGCCCTTGCTTTCCACCACCTGCAGCAGCATGCAGGGCAAACCCTCGAGAAGGCTGTTTTCCAGAAATGAAAAGCTGCGGAGGAAGTTTGCCATGCTCTTGCCGGGAAAATCCTGATTCAGTAAGAATTGATTATCAGTCTGATTTTACTTATTGCTTCAAGCTTTTTACTCCATCCATATTTTTACCTGAATACAGGCCTATCAGCACTTTTTCCGGTGTCATAGGGGCAGAACAGGGAAGTTCTGCTTCCGGATTGAAAGCCAGAATGGCTTCTTCAAGTGCAAAATAGGTGCCGATGCCGTACATCAGCGGAGGCTCACCTACGGCTTTTGATCGCAGAATGGCAAGGTTGTCGCGACCAGATTCGTGGAAATGCAGGTCAATGATGTCCGGCACGGAGTAAATATCAGGCACTTTGTAGGTAGACAGGGCGTTGGAGCGAAGTACACCGTTCTGGTCGTAAACGATTTCTTCCAGGGACATCCAGCCGATGCCCTGCACCAGACCGCCTTCAATCTGACCCCGGTCAACCTCTTCGTTCATGCTCTTGCCTATGTCGTGCACAATCCGAACAGCATCCACATTGTAGGTGCCCAGCAGGCAATCGACCGTAACTTCCGTCATGGCAGTGCCATAGACATGGTAGGCGAAAGGATGTCCTTTCTCAGTTTTATTATCGAAGTGAAGGCCGGGTGGTGCGTAATGCCCGTGTTCAGAAAGTGAAATACGCTGCAGGTATCCGTCCTGCACCAGCTGTTTCCAGCTGCAGCCAATGGGTGCGGAATTCTGCAGAACTTCGCCGTCCTTCAATGAAAGTTCCTCTTCGCGGCATCCGGTTTTTTCAGCCACCATTTTAAGAAGGCGATCGCGGATGGCCATGCAGGCCGTTTTCAGTGCTTTTCCGTTGAGGTCGGCAGTGGCAGAAGCGGCCGAAGGGGAGGTATTGGCAATGCGGTAGGTATTGGTGGAATGCAGGGTGATGTCTTCCGGCTTAAGACCAAAAATCTGTGCTGCCACCTGCAGCATTTTTGTATTCACACCCTGCCCCATTTCCACAGCACCGGTGCTGATGCCTACGGAGCCGTCGGTGTACACATGAACCAGCGCCCGGGCCTGGTTCATCGGGGTTTTGGTAAAAGAAATGCCGAAGCAAATGGGCATAAATGAAATGCCTTTCCGGTACCGGCCACCCTTTGCATTGAATTCATTTACAGCAGCAATACGCTTATCTGCTTCGAATGTTTTCCAGGCCTTGTCCCAGCAGGCTGCGGCTTCGCTTTCTGCTTTTTGTCCGTATGGAAGTTCATCGCCATCCTGCAGCAGATTTCTCCGTTGAATTTCCCAGGCCGGTACCCCGGCTGCCTTTGCAGCGGCTCGGAGTGCGGCCTCCATCACAAACATCCCCTGCGGACCGCCGAAACCGCGGAATGCGGTGTTGGGAGGCAGGTTGGTCCGGCAGGACCAGGCTCTGCTTCGGACATTCGGGACGAAGTAGGAATTGGTGGAATGGAAGAGCGTGCGCTCCATTACTGCCGGTGAAAGGTCCGCTGAGGCGCCGGCATTCTGATGGAATTCGGCCTCGTAGGCCAGAATCTTCAGGTCCTTGTTCAGGCCGATTTTGAAATCGCTGGAGTAGGGATGGCGCTTTCCGGTCATGCGCATGTCTTCCATCCGGTGCAGGGAATACTTAACCGGTCTTCCGGTGAGAAATGTGCCCAGCGCACAGAGCACGGCCCAGAGCGTTGCCTGGTCTTCCTTTCCGCCGAAGCCTCCGCCGAGCCGCGTAACATCCACTTCGATGCGGTGCATGGGAATACCCAGCACAACAGCAGCATGGCGCTGAACGGCGGTTGGTCCCTGGGTAGAAGAGATGATCCGCACGGATTTTCCTTCCATCGGAAGGGCATAAGCTCCCTGTGTTTCAATGTACAGGTGCTCCTGACCATTGCTCTCTGCAATGCCTTCTGCGATGAAGGTGCACTGGTCCCAGACATTTTCTGGTTCTCCCAGTTTAAATGTTCGGGGCGGGATGATGAGTTTGTTCTTTGCCCTTGCTTCCCGCGGGTCGGTAATGACGGGCAGGTTTTCGATGTCGGCTTTTACCAGTTTTACTGCATGGCGGGCCGTTTCTTCCGAATCTGCCAGAACCAGCGCCATGGGCATTCCGTGAAAGTGAACTTCATCATCGGCGAGCAGGGGCTCGTCCGGGATGATGCCGCCAATCTGATTTTCACCGGGAACATCCTTTGCGGTAATGATGCGAAAAACGCCGGGCAGCGCCAGGGCATCCGAAAGGTCCAGGCTTTTGAGTTTTCCGTGGGCGGAAGGCGATGGAACAGCAGCAGCGAAGAGTGTCCCTGCCTGCAGGGGCAGGTCGTCCAGGTACTGCGATTCACCCCGGACATGGTGGTAAATGTCGCGGTTCTTCATCCGGCCTGAAGGATTTCGGTACTTAAATCAATTGAAGAAAAATGCCTCATAAACAAGGCTTTAAGTTGCTGCGTCAAAAGCAATCTTTTATAGCTTTCCGAACCCCGCACATCTGAAATGGGCGAAACTTCACTTTGCGCTATACTCAGCCATTCCGGAAAAATGTCAGCACCAGCTCTTTTTCCTTTAAGCCATTCACTGGCTTTGGGCAGAAAAAGCGGAACAGGGCCAAGACCACCGGCTGCCAGTCCTGCATCCAGAATTACATCATTTTCGGTTTTCAGGTAGAGGGCAGCATTGACGGAGGCAATGTCGAGGTTGCGGCGCTTGCAGACTTTTTCGAAGAAGATGGCTTCATTCTCCTTCAGCAGCGGGAAGCGGATGGCTGAAATCCATTCTCCTTCCAAGAGGGCAGTTTTTTTGTATGCCAGAAAGAAATCCCGGAGGGGAAGGCTTCGTTTTGATTTTCCATTGTCCAGCTGCAGTTCGGCACCAAGTGCCAGAAACCAGATGCTGAGGTCGCCGATGGGCGAGGCATTCACAAAGTTGCCTGCCACGGTGGCAATGTTTCGGATGGGAGCGGAGGAAAGAAGATTTTCAAGGTACTCCCAGTCCGGAAAATGCTCCCGGTACACCGGCCAGCTCATCCATTGTGCGGCCGTGGTGGCGCCGCCGATTTCGGCCATGTCGCCATCCTGGCGGCAATATTGCAGACCGGATTCCTGCTTCAGGAAGCGGATGCCGGCAAGGGTCATTTCATCGTGGCGCTGCACATAGAGATCGGTGCCGCCGCCGAGCATTCTGCCGGAAGCAGGTATTGCAGTTTCTTCAGCCAGTTTGTGGCGAAAGTTCCGAAGCCTTGAAGAAACCGACTGCAGCCAGGACGGCATAAAATGCTGATTGCAAATCGTTTCAAGTGATTTGGCTTCAGGTTTATTTGCGAGAAAATCCTTCACTTCCATGGCTGCCTTTTCGATGGATTTGTAGCCGGTACAGCGGCAGATGTTTCCTGCAATGGCATCGATGGGATCGGCTTCCGGCCGGGCATTGAGGCAGTAGCCGGACAGTGAAACCACGAAGCCCGGTGTACAGAAGCCGCATTGGGAGGCTGAGTTGTCGGCCATTGCCTGCTGGGCAAGGTTCAGTCCTTCGGGCAGATTGAGTCCCTCGATGGTGATGACCTGCTTCCCATGCACATTACCGAGGGCAGTAAGGCAGGAGGTGAAATTCTGAAAGTGTATTTCCCCGTTTATTTCTTCGGCAAGCAGCACGGTGCAGGCGCCGCAATCACCTTCCCTGCAGCCGATTTTGGTTCCGGTGAGGTGTTTATGGTAGCGGATAAAATCCAGCAGGGCCGTTCCGGGGGGAAGAGTAGTTGCAATTTCTTCCTGATTGAGTAGGAATTTGATCAAGGCTGGTGTCGAATAAAGGCGAAAAGTAGCAAATACTGCGCCCCGGTGCAAGGATCTGCTGCCTGAATTGAAAGCCCGGTGTCTGCATCGCAGATGAAGCGGATTTGTGGATTTTACTGATTTTTCGAATTCACCTGTGTTTGAAAGCGCACATTGGTCTGCATCGCAGATTAAGCGGATTTGCGGATTACACTGATTTTTCGAATCCATCCGTGTTCTAAAGCGCATAATGGTCTGCATCGCAGATTAAGCGGATTTTTGGATTTCACTGATTTTTCGAATCCAACTGTGTTTGAAAGCGCACATTGGTCTGCAACACAGATGAAGCGGATTTGTGGATTTTACAGATTTTTCGAATTCACCTGTGTTTGAAAGCGCACAATGGTCTGCATCGCAGATTAAGCGGATTTGTGGATTACACTGATTTTTCGAATCCAACTGTGTTTGAAAGCGCACAATGGTCTGCATCGCAGATGAAGCGGATTTGTGGATTACACTGATTTTTCGAATTCACCTGTGTTTGAAAGCGCACAATGGTCTGCATCGCAGATGAAGCGGATTTATGGATTACACTGATTTTTCGAATCCAACTGTGTTTGAAAGCGCACATTGGTCTGCAACACAGATGAAGCGGATTTGTGGATTTTACAGATTTTTCGAATTCAACTGTGTTTGAAAGCGCACATTGGTCTGCATCACAGATGAAGCGGATTTGTGGATTTTACAGATTTTTCGAAT
>Ga0315900_10007574_pt1 | contig 14210 bp, 8 predicted proteins | sample LakEriMetagenome_FD_203521 | JGI IMG/M metagenome (GOLD analysis project Ga0315900, IMG submission 203521) | Freshwater fungal communities from buoy surface, Lake Erie, Ohio, United States - Buoy 12 MA114 | ecosystem: Environmental > Aquatic > Freshwater > Lake > Lake biofilm | place: USA: Lake...
AAGAACCGCTGCAAGGTGAATGTGCTGGCAGCCCTCTCAAACCTGTTCATGGCGCGGCATGAATTGCTATTCAGGACATGATTGGGGGAGGGGTGTGCTCGTTTTGGGCAGGCACCGCCCCACATGGGCAAGATTTAGCCTGCAAACAGGTGAATTCAGGCTGATCGACGCCCGATTTGCCTGCACAGTGTTCATCCCGGACCAATAGCGGCTGGGGACTCTCTGTTCGGGCTTGTTGTCCAGAGGTTCCCTAATAGTGGTGAGATTTCCTATCAGGTGAGCGATCTAGGCAGGACACTTCGTCATGCTTACATTGCTGGGAGAAATACCTACTAACACGGCCATGCACCTGATCCGCCACTGCAGATCATCTGTGCCCTCTGAGAATCTTCTCCTATGGCTCTCTGCGGGCAGGTGATGGCCAGCGTTATACCGAGGACGTCTATGGTCACGGAAAAGCAGAAGTTTGAATTAAACGCAGTACGCCTGTTCCGCGACGCAGGCGGTCTAGATCGCGCGTCAGAACTAGCATGCGGTTCTGATCCGCCTGACGTGCTAGCGCGTGCTGGCGAGCGTACATTTGGGATTGAAGTCCGCCGCCTGTACAGCGATGAAAAACGGCGTGGCGGTAGTCCAGATCGAAGGCGCCACAGCGTCTGTACAGCCGTAGTTGATCGTGCCGCAGCACTCCATAAGCAGATTTCCGACAGGTTCTTTCACGTCAGTGTACACTTCAACTGGAATAGTGCCATACAAGACCATAGGGTACCGATTATTGCGGCAATGCTAGTCGACGTAGTTACCAGACATCCCCTCAAGGTCGGTGAGTCATTTACTTTTCGATCAGAGGATTTGTGGGGGCCGACGTGGCCAGAAGAAGTCGACTATGTTCTTGTTGGCCTGCTCGATGGGCCATCGCCGCCATTCTGGGGCTTAAGCGATTCGTTTTGGGCCGGCGAAACAACATTCGACCTAATACAGGCTGCCTTTGATTCTAAGGAGAGCAGAACTCGTGCATTCGCCGAGGCGGTTGATGAAGCGTGGCTACTCCTGATCTGTGATGGCAGTGTCGGGGCGAGTTTGTTGCGATTGCATCCAGGGATAGCAGACGATTCGTATCGCAGCTCATTCGACCGGGCCTTCGTCCTGGATCATAGCGGGAAGAAGTTCTCTGAACTGACGGTTTCGACGTGATAGGGTGGGGTATAACAGACCGTTGAAGCTGACGGATCGTCCCTGTCACGGTCCGTGCAGAGCACGGCCCGTGACAGGGCCGCCCGCAGCTTAACGCTGACGTTCGAAGGTTCGGGAGAAGGGGCGAAGCTATCGGCGTGAATGCAAGTAGCACGGCATGAAGTCATCGGCAAAAGCCACAATCATTTGGACTGTAGGTTGTCCATTTACATGCTTGAGGCCAAGATCCTTCGCGCCGATTCTGATCTGAGCTAGGATAAGCAGAGATCTGAGAGCAGTCATGACTACAGCAGCCGCCTACACAGCTGTGATTCGCCAGGATGGACCTTGGTGGATTGGATGGGTTGAAGAGGTTCCTGGCGTGAATGCTCAAGAGCAGAGTCGCGAAGCGCTTCTGGAATCACTAAGAGAGGTTCTGCGCGAGGCACTGGAATTCAATCGTCAGGATGCATTAGAAGCTGCAGGCCCAGGGGCTGAGGAGCTGGCTTTGCTGCTGTGAAGCGTAGAGATCTGCTTCGCTACCTCAGCAGCTATGGCTGTGAACAGCTGAGAGAGGGTGGCAACCATTCTTGGTGGTGGAACCCATCACGAAATCTTCGCAGCTCGATTCCGCGCCATACTGAAATCAAGGAATTACTTGTACGGAAGATCTGCAAGGATCTTGGGCTACCTCCGCCATGACTTGCGTAGTGGGTGATTCATTCGGCGACAGTCTGAATAAGTTGACTACAGGGACGCGACACTTCGAACAAGCCCTTCGAGTGGACAGGCCACCTTCAGCTCTCAGCTTTGCCACCCAAGACTCTTTGCCTGCCACTCAAGGGCAGCGTTCGACGAACCGATGAAGGCGGGAGGGGCACTCATGGAAATGCACCAAAACGCAGGGTTTTTGATGCTCAAGGAATCTCTCCAACCAAGGTGGAACAAATCCATGAAGGCGTAGCGCTTCTTCTGTTGATTGCCGCAGCGGGCGCTGATGGTGCAGAGAAAAGCATTGCTGGTGCATCTGGCGGCCGGTAGGCCGCCAGATGCACCAGTTTCAACCCCCAGAGAAGACAAGGCCCAGGCGTACCCCCCGCCGAATGGCCCCGGTGGGCCCTTGAGCCGCTGGAAAGGCACGCGATCGAGGAAGCCAGAGGGTGCGGTGCCAAGAACATGCCCCTACAGGCGCTGACCAGCCGAAGGCCCTTGCAGGAGCAGCCCATCGATGCCCCTGAGACCATGAGCCAGGGCCATGAGGCACCCAATCCACCCATCCGGCCCAGGCTTGAGGCATCCTTAGCCCAGCACTACAGCCCACTGGCTCCAACGGTCTGCCATGGAACAGGGCCAGCTCAACTGGATCGCCAACTTCATCTGGGGCATCGCCGACGACGTGCTCCGGGATCTGTACGTGCGCGGCAAGTACCGCGACGTGATCCTGCCGATGACGGTGCTGCGGCGCCTGGATGCAGTGCTGGAGCCCACCAAGCAGGCGGTTCTGGATCTGAAGGCTTCCCTCGATGCCGCCCAGATCGTCCATCAGGACCCGGCCCTCAGGCAGGCAGCAGGCCAGGCCTTCTACAACACGTCAAAATTCACCCTGCGAGATCTCACGTCCCGCACCAGCCAGCAGAAGCTGCGGGCCGACTTCGAGGCCTACCTCGATGGTTTCTCGCCCAACGTGCAGGACATCCTGGAGAACTTTGAGTTCCGCAACCAGATCCCGCGCCTGTCGAAAGCCGATGCCCTCGGCACCCTGATCGGCAAGTTCCTCTCGCCCGACATCAACCTCAGCCCGAATCCCGTACCGGATGGGAAAGGCGGTGAGAAGCAGCCCGGCCTCGACAACCACGGCATGGGCACCGTGTTCGAGGAGCTGGTGCGCCGCTTCAACGAGGAGAACAACGAGGAGGCCGGCGAGCACTGGACCCCGCGTGATGCCGTGAAGCTGATGGCCAAGCTGATCTTCGTGCCGATCGCTTCCGAGATCGAATCCGGCACCTACCTGCTTTACGACGGCGCCTGCGGCACCGGCGGCATGCTCACCGTGGCGGAAGAGGAACTCATGGAGCTGGCCTCCGCCCAGGGCAAGCAGGTGGCCACCCACCTCTACGGCCAGGAGATCAACGCCGAGACATACGCGATTTGCAAGGCCGATCTGCTGCTTAAAGGCGAGGGCGACGGCGCCGACAACATCGTGGGCGGGCCGGAGCACTCCACCCTCGCCAACGACGCCTTCCCGGCACGCGAGTTTGATTTCATGCTCTCCAATCCACCCTACGGCAAGAGCTGGAAGGGGGATTTGGAGCGCATGGGCGGCAAGGGCGGAATCAAGGATTCCCGCTTTCTGATCGATCACGCGGGTGATGGGGAGTTTTCGCTGATCACCCGCTCCAGCGATGGACAGATGCTGTTCCTAGCCAATCTGATAAGCAAAATGAAGAGCGGTACGCCCCTGGGCAGCCGCATTGCCGAGGTTCACAACGGCAGTTCGCTGTTCACCGGTGATGCAGGGCAGGGTGAGAGCAACATCCGCCGCTGGATCATCGAGAACGACTGGCTGGAAGCGATTGTGGCTCTGCCGTTGAACATGTTCTACAACACCGGCATCGCCACTTACATCTGGGTGCTCAGCAATCGCAAGCCTGCCCATCGTCAGGGGCGTGTTCAGTTGATTGATGCCACGGCCTGGTTCAAGCCCTTGCGCAAGAACCTGGGGAAGAAGAATTGCGAGCTCTCCGAAGACGACATCCAGTGCATCGTCGACACCTTCCAGTCGTTCGAGGAAACGGAAGAGAGCAAGATCTTCCCGAACGAAGCTTTCGGTTACTGGAAGGTTACGGTAGAGCGGCCGTTGCGGCTGGCGATCCATAGCGATGCCGAGCACCTGGCGACGCTGGCCGAGGAAGCCGTAAAAGCCGGCGAGGGTGGGCTGGAGAGCGTGGTGGAGGCGGTGGATGAGGTGATGGGGGAGGGGCCGCACCTAGACGCCAACCAGTGGCTGGAGCTGGCGGAACGGGTGGCCAAAGGTCAGGGGCTGCGCTGGACGGCCAAGAAAGCCAAGCTGCTGCTGTCCCATCTGGGGGAACGGAACGAGAAAGGCGCCCCCGTGATCGCCAAGGTGTTGAAGCCAGGCAAGCAGGCCGCTGATCCCTTGCGCGGCTTCTTCCCGGTGGAGATGGAGGAGGGCGACCGGGTGGTGCAATACGAGCCGGACCCTGAACTGCGCGACAGCGAACAGGTGCCCCTACTGGAAGAGGGCGGAATCGAAGCCTTTCTGCAGCGGGAGGTGCTGCCCTATGCCCCGGATGCCTGGTACGAGCCCGGCAGCGTGAAGATCGGCTATGAGGTGAGCTTCACGCGTTACTTTTACAAGCCCAAGCCGCTGAGAACTCTGGAGGAGATCCGGGCGGACATCCTGGCGCTGGAGAGGGAGACGGAGGGGCTGCTGGGCGAGATTGTTGGGGTGTCGCGATGACTGAAATGAAGCTGAAAGATCCCCTGATAAATGGTGGTCAGGCACTCAAGTCACGCGATGATCATGCCCCCGTCTTACTAGAACAAAGTAAAGACTCGCCTCTTCCCACCGTCTTCAATTTGCGCCCAGATTCATCATGCTCATGGGCAAAAGCCGACGAGACTTTCGGCCCCGAGAAGCTTCGTCAGCGAATTGAGCCCTGGCTGACGGCCTTGGTCCAATCCGAGCATCTGTCTTTGCTGATCGGCTCGGGACTGACGCATGCTGTGCATGGGCTTGCTACGAATAAGGGCTTGCCCGGGATGACCACGACTCCGTTCGAGGTTCTGAATAACGAGATCGCTAAGGAAGCTGAGCGCACAGCAAATGCTGCCGGGCGCAAGGATGGGAACTTTGAAGACCAGATTAGGGCCGCATCAGAACTACTTCGTGGCCTAGAGATCATTGCCGCGTTGCAACCGGAGACATCTCCGAAACGAGAGCAAGTGAACTCCTTGCAGGAAGACCTGAAACAAAAGCTTTCCTCATTCGCAGACTCGATCCTGTTGGGCGAGCGCAATCTCGCTACAGCCGAAGTAGATAGCCGTGAAGAAGCGTTTAACTACCTTGTCAGCTTCCTGATGAGCTTTGCCAGCCGCGCCGGTACCCGTGAGCGCTTGCAGCTCTTCACGACGAACTACGACCGTTACATCGAGGCTGGGGCGGATGCCGCCGGGCTGCGCCTGATCGACCGTTTCGTGGGCAACTTGGCACCAGTGTTCCGTGGGTCGCGGCTTGACGTTGACTTGCACTACAACCCACCAGGCATACGTGGGGAGCCTCGCTATCTCGAAGGTGTCGCACGCTTCACCAAGCTCCACGGGTCGGTCGACTGGATTGACTGTGCAGGTGGCATCCGTCGTATCGGCTTACCCTTTGGTGCTGAGAATCCAATGCCCTATCTAGCGGCTCCAGGCCTCAAAGACGTAGATGTCACGCGCCTGATGATCTATCCAAATGCTGCCAAAGATCGAGAAACATCTGCTTACCCCTACGTCGAGTTATTCCGTGACTTCGCCGCCGCCACCTGTCGCCCAAACAGCACTTTGATCTCTTACGGCTACAGCTTTGGCGATGATCACATCAATCGTGCGATCGAGGATATGCTGACGATCCCATCAGCTCACTTGGTGATCATCGCGCACGGTGACCCCTTGGGTCGCATCATGCGCACATATGAGCGACTAGGAAGGAAGGCCCAGATCACACTGATGCTAGGGAATCACCTTGGAGACTTGAAGGCTTTGGTCGATCACTACCTACCGAAGCCCGCGATCGACCGCACCACCTTCCGCATGGCAGAGCTACTCAAGGCCCGCTGGGGTACTGCGCCTGCTACAAGCATCAATTCAGACGATCCGCCGGATAAGGAAGGGAGCTCAAGGGCATGAGCCAAGAACCGTTCGAACAAGCAGGGAGTCTACGTATCGGTGCAGTTGATTTCGTTTCACCAGACGAGATCAAGGTTGGCCTCGACATCGAGGCACCTGAGTCAGTCGCCCTGAATGCAGGAGGTCCACGCCCGTTTCCAAGAGTTAATGGGTACCTCCTCATCCCTGTCGATGAGGCATTTCTTGTAGGCCAGATTGAGTGGTTGACCGTAGAGCGTTCGCAATTCCCTAAACGGCGTGGCATGCAGGATTTTGGATTAGTAGATCTGCCCTATCCGCTCCGTAAATTGAAGCTCAACCCACTTGGCACGCTTCGTAGGCTTTCTCCGAGTGGTGGTTACTCCTTTAGGAGGGGCGCCGATGCCCTTCCGTCAATTGGCACATCAGTCTTGTTGCCCACCGAACTCCAGCTCCGCTCAATTGTCGAGTCGGGCCTGTTCCGACGCGTGAAGATAGGCACTAGCCCGCTCGCTGGCGATGCAGTCGTGTCTATCGACCCCAACCGGTTGTTTGGCCGGCACCTTGCAGTGTTAGGGAACACCGGCAGTGGCAAGTCCTGTTCCGTTGCGGGCTTGATCCGATGGAGTCTTGAGGAGGCCACTAAGGCAAGCGCCGATGGACAGCCCAATGCTCGGTTTATCGTGCTTGACCCGAACGGCGAGTACGCACGTGCCTTCAGTAGTGGCGAGGAGATTAAAGCGCGAATCTTCAAGGTGTCACCTAACGGAGAGGAGTCACCGCTGAAGGTGCCATTGTGGTTTTGGAACAGCAATGAGTGGTGCGCTTTTACTCAGGCAAGCGCGAAAACACAACGACCATTGCTTAGGCGCGCCTTACGAGAAGTGAAGACAGGTCGAATCGGAACAAGTCAACTGACTGAGGAAGACCGACAGCTCGCACTGCGCAGATATCTCTCGTCTCGATTGATAACTATACGACGCGATCTTCGATCAGGATCAATACAGACAGATGAGACAAAGTTCGGCTATCGGCTCAAAGCGATAGTCAGCGATCTCGAAGCAAAGATTCCTGATTTCCCTGGCAATCATCTCTCGGAGGTTCGCGATGCCATTAACGACGCCCTGAGCACGGCTCATAATAGCTTCTCGAAGAATGGACAAACAATTGAATACTATCGTGCATTTACGGAAGCTCAAGTACATGCAATTGCCAATGCTTTGCAGGCCTCTGTTGAATCTGTTGGTGGCATTGTCTATCAGGAATGCTCAGACGAGGATGCACCATTGGCATTCAGCGGAATCGACCTTGCGGACCACTTAGAGATCTTAGCCGAGCAAGAGAATGTCAGCCATTTTCTCGATTTCCTGGTCGCACGCATTCGGACACTTCTCTCTGACCCGAAAATGAAATCCATTATCGCAGATACGGATAGCACCACACTCGAAGGATGGCTCAAGGACTACGTCGGCAGTGATGAATGCCAGGAGGGAGTGGTCTCGGTGATCGATCTTTCACTTGTGCCTACAGAGATTGTTCACGTCATCACAGCGGTAATCGCACGAATGATTTTCGAGGCTCTGCAGCGGTACATGAAGATTAATAATGTTGCGATTCCCACCGTCCTGGTCATGGAGGAGGCGCACACATTCATCAAGCGATACAAGGAAGACATTGAGAATCATGATGCCGCGAGTATTTGTTGTCAGATTTTCGAACGCATTGCCCGTGAAGGCAGAAAGTTTGGGCTTGGGTTAGTGCTGTCCTCGCAGAGACCTTCCGAGCTCTCGCCAACGGTTCTCTCGCAATGCAATACCTTTCTGCTCCACCGAATCAGCAACGACCGTGACCAAGAGCTTGTCCACCGTCTCGTGCCTGACAATCTCCGCGGGCTTCTCCGTGAGCTGCCATCTCTGCCCTCCCAGAATGCCATTTTGCTCGGCTGGGCGTCAGAGCTTCCGGTCTTGGTAAAGATGAAAGACTTACCCAAGTCCCAGCAGCCTCGATCTGACGATCCCGAGTTTTGGGGTGTCTGGACAGGCCAAGATTCAGAAGGTAATCCAATCTCGCGAAATGCTGATTGGAATCCCATCTCCCAAGATTGGCAGGAAGGTTCATTAGGCCAACCTGAAAGCGGTGATGGGGTAGCCGAATGACAGACAACCTTAAGCGCTATCCCTTGATGAAGGCTACAAACCTGCCATGGGTTGACCAAGTTCCATCACATTGGGAGCTTGTGCCTAATCGTGCGCTACTTCGCAAGCGGAAGGTACTGGTTGGAGATCGACATGCCGATTACCGCCTACTTTCGCTCACCAAGTCAGGTGTCATCGTTCGTGATATCTCGACAGGGCGAGGCAAATTCTCTGCAGATATGGGAACCAGCCAGGAGGTTCGAGAGGGCGATCTCGTTTTTTGTCTCTTTGATGTTCCCGAAACCCCGCGGACTGTAGGCCTTTCTAGGCACCATGGAATGATTACTGGTGCCTACACAGTGTTCGAGTGCAAAGACACACATCTTGCTCGGTTCTTAGAGGCATTTTACATTGCGATGGACGACAGGAAGTTACTCAGCCCGCTTTACTCAGGCCTCCGGAACACGATTCCTCCACCAGTTTTGCTTGGCCAGAAGACGCCACTTCCTCCGGCTCCCGAACAAGCTGCCATCGTCCGCTTCCTCGACCACGCCGACCGCAAGATCCGCCGCTACATCCACGCCAAGCAGAAGCTGATCAAGCTGCTGGAAGAGCAAAAGCAGGCCATCATCAACCGCGCTGTCACACGAGGACTGGATCCCAACGTTCCCCTCAAGCCCACCGGCGTGGAGTGGATGGGCGAGGTGCCAGATCATTGGGAGGTCGTGCGGAGTCGGCGGCTCTTCACTGCACGTAAGGATTTCGCTCTCCCAGGAGACGTCCAGCTCTCCGCAACGCAGGCATACGGGGTAATCCCGCAAGAAGAATACGAGCGGCAAGTAGGGCGGAGAGTGGTGAAGATCTCAATGCATCTTGAAAAGCGCAAGCATGTAGAACGAGGTGACTTTGTGATGAGCATGCGCAGCTTCCAAGGTGGCCTTGAACGAGCTTGGTCCACAGGCGCTATCCGTTCCTCGTATGTAGTCTTCAAGCCATCTAATGCTGTCGACACAGACTTTTATACCTACTTATTTAAGTCGAGGGGATACATTGGCGCCCTCCAGGCAACGGCTGACTTCATTAGAGACGGACAGGACCTGACAGAAGCAAACTTTCGCGGGGTAGATTTACCCCTTCCGCCCCGACCAGAGCAGGCTCTCATAGCTTCGTATATTGCTAAGTCTACTAAACGATCTGTGTACGAGGCTTCCCGTCTCGAACGCGAGATCAACCTCCTCCTCGAATATCGCAACCGCCTAATTGCCGATGTGGTCACCGGCAAGCTCGATGTACGCGAGGCGGCTGCACAGCTCCCTGATGAGGATCAGGAGCTTCCGCCGATCGATGAATCAGACGAGATCAGCGGTGCCGAGGAAGACGGTTTTGACGATCTTGATGAAGGGACCGAGGAGCCAGAGCCGTGAGCGCGGAGAGGCCTCTTGATTATCTGGTCAGCTTGGTGCACGAACTCTGTGACTTGCCCAGGGAAACCGAATGGGTCGAGTTCAAGGTAAACAACGACAACCCAGAAGAGATCGGCGAGTACATCTCCGCCCTCGCCAACGCAGCCGCCCTTCAGGGCAAAGCCTTCGCTTATCTGGTGTGGGGCGTGGACGACGCCGACCATAAAAACGTGGGAACCAGCTTCGATCCATTTTCCACCAAGGTCGGTAATGAGGAACTGGAGAGCTGGTTGCTGAAGCTCCTGGAGCCCAAGATTGATTTCCGCTTCTTCAGAGTGTCCATAGATGGCAAACCAGTGGTGGTGCTGGAGATTGCACGGGCAGCCCGGCACCCCGTGCGTTTCAAGGGGCAGAAGTTCATCCGCGTGGGCAGCTACAAGAAAAAGCTCGAGGCTATTCCCGAAAAGGAACGAGCCCTGTGGCGCATCTTTGATCAGACTCCATTCGAAGACGGCCTTGCCATCGACCGCATCACCAAGGATGAGGTGCTGAAGCTGCTTGATTACCCATCCTACTTCGATCTGCTGGAACTGCCCCTGCCCGACAACCGTGAGGGCATCCTCGCCGCCTTGGTTGCCGATCGCCTCATCCGAAAGAGCCATGCAGGCGGCTGGGACATCACCAATCTCGGCGCCATCCTGTTCGCCAAGCGCCTCGATGCCTTTCGCTCCCTGCGCCGCAAGGCGGTGCGCGTGATCCACTACCGAGGCCGTGACCGGACACAGACCCTGAAAGAACAGGAGGGCACCAAGGGCTATGCCTGTGGCTTCGAGGGGCTGATCGGGTTCATCAACGGCCTGCTGCCGTCCAACGAAATCATCGGGCAGGCGTTGCGGACCTCCGTGCCGATGTTCCCGGAGCTGGCCGTGCGGGAATTGGTGGCCAATGCCCTCATCCACCAGGACTTCTTCATCACAGGTGCCGGGCCGATGGTGGAGATCTTCGACGACCGAATTGAAATCACCAACCCGGGCGAGCCCCTGGTGGACACCGATCGGTTCGTGGACACCCCGCCCCGCTCCCGCAACGAGGCACTGGCCTCCCTGATGCGCCGCTTCCGCATCTGCGAGGAACGGGGCAGCGGCATCGACAAGGTGGTGGCCCAGGTGGAGGTGTTCCAGCTGCCGGCGCCGCTGTTCGAGAGCCCGGAAGGCTTCACCCGCTCCGTTCTGTTCGCCCACAAGCCGCTTGCCGCCATGGACAAGGCGGAACGGATTCGCGCCTGCTATCTCCACGCCTGCCTTTGCTACGTGACCCGAAGGGCGATGACCAACACCACCCTGCGGGCCCGTTTTGGCGTGGAGGACCACAACCGGGCTGCGGTCTCACGGATGATTCGGGAGGCCGTGGAAGCGGGGGCCATCCTGCCGGCCGATCCGGAGGCAGCTCCTAAGCTCATGCGGTACCTGCCGTTCTGGGCTGCTGCTGGCCCCCATGGGCAGCCATGACCCTGCCACTTGATGGGTACTTGATCAGGACAGGTGCCCGGGAGCCCTCCGCAGCCCGGAATCCCCGGCGCTGCAAGCCTTTTGCCGCATCATCCCTACGTGACGGGTACGTGATCGAGGCGCCCCCATGACCACCGACACCACCGAAAAGGGACTGGAGGCCCTGATCGTGCGGGCCATGACCGGCCGCACCGACGTGCTCGTGCCCACCCATGCCGCCACCGAAACCAGTGTGCCGGTGGCTGGTGGCACCGGTTGGCTGCTGGGAGATCCCACCCATTACGACCGCGACTACTGCATCGATCTCGTGCAGCTGCGCGGCTTCCTGATGGCCACCCAGCCCGATGCCCTCGATTCCCTGGCGCTGGAGGTCGATGGTCCCACCCGCCGCAAGTTCCTGGCGCGACTGCAGGGGGAGATCTCCCGGCGCGGCAGCATCGACGTGCTCCGCCACGGCCTCAAGCACGGGCCCCATCACCTCGATCTCTTCTGCGGCACGCCTTCACCAGGGAACCCCTCAGCGATCGAGCGCTTCGCCGCCAACCGCTTCAGCGTGTCCCGCCAGCTCCGCTACAGCCGCGATGAAACCCAGCGAGCTCTGGATCTGGGCCTGTTCATCAATGGCTTACCGGTGGCCACCTTTGAACTCAAGAACAGCCTCACCAAGCAGACGGTTGCTGACGCCGTGAAGCAATATCAGCTCGACCGCGACCCGCGCGAGAAGCTGTTCGAGTTCGGCCGCTGCGTGGCCCATTTCGCCGTGGACGACCATGAGGTGCGCTTCTGCACCCAGCTCAAAGGCAAAGCCTCCTGGTTCCTGCCCTTCAACAAGGGTTGGAACGACGGCGCCGGCAACCCCCCGAACCCGGAGGGCCTCAAGACGGCCTACCTCTGGAAGCAGATCCTCACCCGCGAGGGGCTCACCGACATCCTTGAGAACTACGCCCAGGTGGTGGAGACCAAGGACGAGAAGACCGGCAGGAAGAAGGCGGTGCAGATCTGGCCCCGCTTCCACCAGCTCGAGGTGGTGCGTCGCCTGCTCGCTGATGCCGCTGAGAACGGCGCCGGCCGCCGCTATCTGATCCAGCACTCCGCCGGTAGCGGCAAGAGCAACTCGATCGCCTGGTTAGCCCACCAGCTGATCGGCCTTGAGCGCAACAACACCGCCGTCTTCGATTCGATCCTGGTGGTCACTGACCGCCGCATCCTCGATCAGCAGATCCGCGACACCATCAGGCAGTTCGCCCAGGTGGGTGCCACGGTTGGACATGCCGATAAAGCGGGGGATCTGCGTGGCTTTATCGCCGAAGGCAAGAAGATCATCATCACCACGGTTCAGAAGTTTCCGTTCATTCTTGACGAAATCGGCAATGAGCAGCGCGGACGCAGCTTTGCCATCGTGATCGACGAAGCCCATTCCAGCCAGGGCGGACGCACTTCGGCGGCCCTCTCCTTGGCTCTCTCCAGCACTGGGGCGGAGGAAGCAGAGGAGTCCATTGAAGACAAGATCAACCGGCTGATGGGGGCCAAGAAGCTGCTGCCCAATGCCAGCTATTTCGCCTTCACGGCCACACCCAAGAACAAGACCCTGGAGATCTTCGGGCTTCTCGACCCCCAGGCCGATGGAACCGTGCGCCACCTTCCGTTCCACAGCTACACGATGAAGCAAGCCATTCAGGAAGGCTTCATCCTCGATGTGCTGCGCCATTACACACCAGTGCAAAGCTATTACAAGCTCATCAAAAAGGTCGAGAGTGATCCCGAGTTCGACAGCAAGCGCGCCAAGAAGAAGCTCCGCCGCTACGTGGAGAGCCATGATCATGCGATCCAGCTCAAGGCGGAGATCATGGTGGATCACTTCCACGAGCAGGTGCTTTCCCTAAGCAAGATTGGCGGCGAGGCCCGATCCATGGTGGTGACCAGCGGCATCGAACGGGCGATCCAGTATTTCCATGCTTTCCGCTCCTACCTGTCCGAACGAAAGAGCCAATACCTACCAATCGTCGCCTTCTCCGGGGAGCACGAGTACGGTGGCACCAAAGTCACCGAAGCCTCCCTCAACGGGTTTCCATCGAGCCAGATCGCCGACAAGATCCAGGAAGATCCCTATCGCTTTCTGATCTGCGCGGACAAGTTCCAGACCGGTTACGACGAGCCACTCCTGCACACAATGTATGTCGACAAAGTGCTGTCGGGCATCAAGGCGGTGCAAACCCTGTCACGGCTGAACCGCGCCCACCCCAAAAAGCATGACGTCTTCGTGCTCGACTTCATGAACGACGTCGACACCATTCAGCAGGCTTTCGCTGACTACTTCCGCACCACTATCCTCGCCGAGGAGACCGATCCCAACAAGCTCCACGATCTGAAAGCCGCTCTCGATGGCTATCAGGTCTACGATCAGCCGCAGGTTGATGAATTGGTGGAACTGTATCTAGGTGGTGCGGATCGCGATCAACTCGATCCCATCCTTGATGCCTGCGTGGCGACTTACCGAGAGCAGCTTGACGAAGATGGCCAGGTGGCCTTCAAGGGCAAGGCCAAGGCCTTCACCCGCACCTACGGCTTCCTCTCATCGATTCTCCCCTACACCAACGCCGATTGGGAGAAGCTCTCGATCCTGTTGAACTTCCTCATCTCCAAGCTGCCGGCTCCGATTGAGGAAGACCTCTCAGCAGGAATCCTGGAAGCGATCGATATGGACAGTTACCGCGTGGAGAAGCAGGCGGCAGTAAGGATTCAACTGCCCGACGAGGACGCCGAGATCGATCCGGTTCCCGCCGCAAGTGGCGGGCGCAGACCCGAACCTGAGCTCGATCGGCTTTCGAACATCCTCAAGGTGTTCAATGACCAGTTCGGTAACATCGAGTGGAACGACGAGGATCGAGTCAACCGCTTGATCACCGAAGACATCCCTAGGCGCGTTTCAGCGGACCCGGCCTACCAGAATGCCCGCCAGAATTCCGACAAGCAGAATGCGCGAATCGAACATGACAAGGCACTGACCCGTGTGATGACAGATGTTCTCAAAGACGACATGGAGCTCTTCAAGCAATTCATGGATAATGAGTCCTTCCGCCACTGGATGGCCGATACCGTCTTTGGACTCACCTATGAATAGT
>Ga0315900_10007577_pt1 | contig 14204 bp, 12 predicted proteins | sample LakEriMetagenome_FD_203521 | JGI IMG/M metagenome (GOLD analysis project Ga0315900, IMG submission 203521) | Freshwater fungal communities from buoy surface, Lake Erie, Ohio, United States - Buoy 12 MA114 | ecosystem: Environmental > Aquatic > Freshwater > Lake > Lake biofilm | place: USA: Lake...
CCGCCGATCGAGCGCACGATCAGGCTGTCGACCGTCGGGTCGTCGAGGAGGACGCGGATGATGCGGTTGTACTCCTGCCACGCCGAGGAAAAATGGGCAGTCACGTCGACCGGATTGCCGAGGGATGCGAAATCCGGCGCGACCTCGCGGATCGCTGCGACGCTGCGGGCATCGGGCAGCGGAAGGTCGAGCCCGGCCTGCTCGCAGCGATCCGCGGTCAACACCCCTGCGCCGCCCGAGGTGGTCAGGATGGTCACCCCGCGTCCGTGCGGCCGTCGGCCGGCAAGGAAGGTGTGCAGCGCGTCGAGCAGGTCGTCGATGTCGCGGATCTGGACGAAACCGCCGCGCTCGAAGGCCTCGCGGAAGAGCTCCGCGCTGGCGGTCATGTTCGCGGTATGCGACGCCACTGCGCGGCGACCGGCGCGCGTATCGCCCACCTTCCACACCAGGATGGGCTTGCCGAGTTCGAGGGCGCGCGCGCCGAGGTCGAGCAGGGCGCGACCGTCGCCCACTCCCTCGAGATAGGTGACGAGCACCTCGACTTCGGGCCTCTCGATCAGCACGGCCATCATCTCGAGTGCGCTGATGCTCGCCTCGTTGCCGGTCGAGAAGACGTGACCGAAACCGATGCCCTCGCGTTGAGCGGCGGACACGACCGAGTAGCCGAAGCCACCGCTCTGGGTGACCATGGCGACCGGGCCGGGCTTCAGATCGGGGTTGCTGAACGCGTGGCCGAACCCGAGGTAGGCGCGCGCGTGGAGGTTCATCACGCCCTGGCAGTTGGGGCCGATGATGCGCACCCCGGTCGTCGCGAGCACTTCGTCGAGTTCCCGCTGCAGGGCTGCACCGCGCTCGCCCAGTTCGCGAAAACCGGCCGAGAGGACGATCGCGTAGGGTACGCCTCCGCGCGCGCAGTCGCGCAAGGCCTGCGGAACCGCCGCAGCCGGTACGGCGACCAGCGCGACATCGCACGGTCCGGGCAGCTGCGCCGCGCTGGGGAAGCAGGGCAGTCCGCGGATCCGTTCGTAGCGCGGGTTGACCGGATAGACACTCCCGGAAAATCCGAATTCGGTGAGGAAGCGCATCGGCTGCCCGCCGATCTTGCGCGCATCCTCGCTCGCGCCGATCACCGCGACGGCTTGGGGCGCCAGCAGCCGGGAGTAGGGCTCCCCGGCGCCCGCGTCGTTGCGGCCCGGATCAGTCGGCACGGATGCCTGCCGTCTTGACGATGCCCGCCCAGCGAGCGATTTCCGAGCGGATCAGCGCGGAAAACTCTTCGGGGGTGTTGGTCACGATCTCGATGCCCTGGGCGGCGAACCGTTCCTTCATCTCGGGGGTTGCCATCGCGCGCCGGATGTCCGAGTTGAGCCGCTTGACCAGTGACGGGCTGATGCCGCCGGGGCCGACGATGCCCCACCAGGGCGTGGCCTCGTAGCCCTTGTAGCCTTCCTCGGCAATCGTCGGCAGCTCTGGCGTGGTGGGGCTGCGCCGGGCGCTGGTGACCGCGAGCGCGCGCAGCTTGCCGGCCTTGACGAACGGCCCTACGGTCGACCAGCTGCCGAAGCTGTACTGGATCTGTCCACCGATCACGTCGGTGAGTGCGGGTGCCAGGCCCTTGTAGGGCACGTGGATCACGTCGATGCCCGCCATGCTCTTGAGCAGCTCGCCCATCAGGTGGGAGGTACCGCCTGCACCGGTCGATCCGTAGGCGAGCGTCCCGGGCTTTGACCGGGCCAGCGCCACCAGTTCCCGCACCGAGCGAGCGGGTACCTGCGGGCCGACCACCAGGACGAAGGGCGACTCGCCGGTCAGCGACAGCGCGCTGAAGTCGCGGACCGAGTCGTACGGCAACTTGCGGATGACGCTGGGGTTGACCACGTGCGCGAGCCCGGTCTGCAGCAGCGTGTGCCCGTCGGCGGGCGCGCGCGCGACGATTTCGCTGCCGATCACCGTATTGGCTCCCGGACGGTTGTCGACGACCACCGTCTGATTCCACAGCTCGGCGAGCTTGCTGCCGACCGCACGCGCGATCAGGTCGTTGGCCGCGCCGGGGGCGAACGGCACGATGAAGCGTACCGGCCGGGTGGGGAAGGGTTCGGCGGCGGCGGCGATCCCCGCCGCGCCCAGGAGGCCGATCAGGGTCGGGAAAAGGACAGCGAACGAACGCGTCATCGGGAGACTCCACGCGGTGGCACGGCGGACGAGGATATCCGAAGCGAGGCGTTCGCCGCACGCAGGCGCCGGGCGGGCGCAGCCGACAGTCTCAACGCCCCTGGAAGCGCGGCGTGCGCTTCTCGCGGAACGCGGCCACCCCCTCGCGGTGATCCTCGGACAACCTCACATGGGTCTGGACGAGCGCCTCGTGGTCGAGCAGCTGCTCCAGTGTCGGGGTACACATGAACTGGAACATCTTCTTCGTGAGCCCCAGCGCCCAGGTCGGTCCCGCCGCGAGGTCGGCTGCGAGCGCGTGCGCCTCGCCGAGCAACTCGCCGTCCGGCACGCATTTCATCGCGATGCCCAGGTCGACCAGCTCGCGGCCGCCCACCTTGCGGCCGGTATAGGCGAGTTCCTTGGCCTTCGCAATGCCGAGGTACTGCATCAGGAAGAAGATGGAGCCTCCATCCGGGACGACGCCCACGCGCCGGAACGACAGCGCCATCGTGGTGCTCTCCGCCGCGAGAATCAGGTCGCAGGCCAGCATCAGGCTGCTTCCGATCCCGTAGACCGGGCCATGCACGGCCGCGATGACCGGCTTCTCGATCGCCGCGAACGCCTGGAACACGCGGTGGCGCGAGCGCGAGCGGGCCCGCGAGCCCAGAAGATCGGAGCTCGCCATGTTCGAGATATCCCCGCCCGAGCAGAAGCCGCGCCCGGCACCGGTGAGGACGATGGCGCGCACGGTGGGGTCTGCCCCCAGCGAGTGGGCGTGGTCGTGGAGCAGCTGGTACATCTCGTCGGACAGTGCGTTGATCTTGTCCGGGCGGTCGAGGGTGAGGGTGGCGATGCCTTCGGCGATAGCGAGACGGACGGTCATGGTCGGCGGGGCGGTTGCGAATACGGGTTCAGGGCGTCGTTCGACGGGGGAAGCGAATGCAGGGATCGGTCCAGGCCCGGGGGCGTGACAGGCCGATACTGGCGGCATGAGCCGATGCCGGGCATTCGATACTGCGCCGGAGGGGCACGATGCGAGTGCGGGATTCGTGCGGCGCGCCAAGGTCCGGGCGGCACCGCAGGGTCGGCGCGCGCGGGCTCAACGCGGCAGCCCCAGCACCGTGGTGGCGAGGATGTTGCGCTGGATCTCGTTCGATCCGCCGTAGATGGTACCGGGCCGCGAGCTGTAGAAGGGCGCCAGCACGTTCACCGACGAGCCCTCGAGCGCTACTTCGCCTGCCAGCGCGGCATGATCCTCGGCGGCCAGCAGCGCGAGTTCGGAGATTCGTTGCATCAGCTCCGTGCCCCAGATCTTGAGCAGCGAGACGTCGGCGCCCAGCGGCTCGCCGCGCCTGACCTGATCGACGAATTCCTCGTACGCCGCGGAGAGGTCCTCTAGGTCCATCCGCAGTTCGGTGTAGCGGTCGAGGAACGCCGGGTCGCCGAACAGCCCGCGGGCCCGTGCGACCTGCTCCAGCCTCGCGAAGGCCTGTCGCGGGCGCCTGGGGCTCCCGATTCCCAGCCTTTCGAATCCGAGCAGCGACTTGGCGATGCTCCACCCCTCGTCGATGCGGCCGACCAGGTTCCCGCGGGGGATCTCGACCGAATCGAAGAACACCTGGCAGAACTCCTCGTCCCCGGCGATGTTGCGGATCGGTCGGACGGTGATTCCCGGCGTGCTCATGTCCACCAGCAGGAAACTGATGCCCTGCTGCTTGCGCGCACCGCGGGAGGTTCGAGCCAGCAGATACATGTGCGTGGCGTCCATCGCCAGCGTCGTCCAGATCTTGCTGCCGTCGACCACGAACCGGTCGCCCTGCAGCCGCGCCGAGGTCTGCAGGCTCGCGAGGTCCGATCCGGCGTTGGGTTCGGAATAGCCCTGGCACCAGATCGCCTCGCCCGACAGCGTCTTCGGCAGATATTCGCTGCGCTGTGCCTCGGTTCCGTAGCGCAGGAGGATAGGGCCGACCTGCGTGATGCCCTGGTCGGGCATGCGCCCGCAGCCGTGCCGCTCGAGTTCCTCCAGCATCACGATCTGGCGGATGGGTGACAGTCCCATGCCCCCGTGTTCGCGGGGCCATCCCGGCGCGATCCACCCGCGCCGGTACAGCCGCGACCACCACTCGCGCGACTGGGCCCAGCGCAGTCGTCCGGCGGGGTAGCGCACTTCATCGGGACACCAGGCCTCGATCCAGGTGCGCACCCGCAGACGGAAGTCCTCGAGAGGAAGGGCTTCCCAGTCGGCAGGTGCGTCGATCGTCGGCGGCGAGGGCGGTGACATGGTCGGGAAGTGGGGTTCAGTGGGCGTTCGAACCGGGGCGGACGACGGCCGGAGGAGGATGGACCCTGCGCATCAGTCGACGATCGGGGGGGCGAGACGTGCATAGCGGCGGCGGTGTTCCAGCTCCGATCCCAGCCATGCGCCGAGTACCAGCGCCCGCCGAACATGCATGCCGACCTCGCAGTCGTCGGTGAAACCGATCGCCCCGTGCAGCTGGATCGCCTCGCGGGTGATCTGTCGCGCGCTGCGCGCGGCGCGCGCCTTCACGCGGCTCGCCCCCCGGGTGCGGAGCTCCGCGGAGGGGTCGTGCCGCAACGCGTCGAGCAACTGGCGCATCACGCTCTCTCCGATGCGCTGGTGGATGTAGAGGTCGACGGCACGATGCTGCAAGGCCTGGAACGCCCCGATCGGACGATCGAACTGGGTCCGGGTACGCAGGTAGTCCAGCGTGAGATCGAGCGCCCGTTGCGACAGACCGAGCAGTTCGGCGGCGCTGCCGATGAGCGCGGTGTCGATCGCAGCCCACGCGGCTGCGAGTGCCGGCTCTCCGCTGGCCAGCAGGTAGTCCGGGGGAAGCACGAGGTCGGCGAATACCAGATCCGCCATGAATCGGCCATCGGCCTGGGCACGTGCGAGGACCTCCAGTCCCGGGCAGTCCGCCGGCACCCAGAACAGGACGGGCTGGTGATCGGCATGGGCATGGACCACGTATCCGTCGGCACCCACGCCTCCGGCCACGAACCGCTTGCGCCCGGTGACACGCCACGCTCCCTGGCCAGCCGAAACCGCGACCGTTCCGATGCGCTGGAGATCGATGGGACCTGCTTCGTCCTGCACGGCAAGGGCGACGATGCTCTCGCCCGCGACGATTCGCGAGAGCAGTCCGGTCCTCGTCGCGCTGGTCGGTGCGTGTACCAGGGCCTGTGCCGCGGCGAGGACTTCGGTCAGGGGCTCCGGCAGCGACGCGGCGGCACCCGCGCGCACCACCGCGACCATCGAATCGAGCCCCAGTCCCAGTCCGCCGTCGGCTTCAGGGATCAGCAGGGCGGGCCATCCCAGCGACGCGAGCTCCCGCCAGGCTTCGCGATCGTATCCGGGGGTGCGATCACGCCAGCGCCGGGCGCGTGCGAGCGGATCGGACCGGGCGAGATAGTCCGCTGCGCTCCGGGCCACGAGCGCGCAGCCCTCGTCGGGATCGACCCCGCTCGGCTCGGTCATCGCGACACCCCCGCGAGGCCCGCCACGGAGATCGTGCCTGCCGACGCGCTCATGCCCGGCGGACGGTCGCGATGGAGGCGCGGGACCACGTCATCCGATCTTCGCCCACCCGTTGTTGAGCACGACCGCGCCGCGGGTCGGCACGGTGCAGCGGAACCACGCCTCGCCGTCGCCGCGCCAGATCTCGGTGCGGATCGTCTCGCCGGGGAACACCGGCGAGGAGAATCGTGCCTCCATGGCCGTGAGGCGCGTGGGGTCCCAGCCGCAGAGCTGGCGCAGCAGGGCGATGCCGGCGATGCCGAAGGTCGCCCGGCCGTGGAGGATCGGCTGCGGGTAGCCCGCGCGCGCCGCGAAGCCCGGGTCTGCGTGCAGCGGGTTGTAGTCGCCCGAGAGCCGGTAGATCAGCGCGAGCTGTGGCAGGACGGGCCATTCGTCCGCGAGATCGGCCGCGCGCCCCTCGGGCAGGCTGCGGGGGACCTTCGGCGAGGCCGAAGGCCCGCCGAACCCCCCGTTGGCCCGCGCGAAACTCGTCGATTCCGTGGTGGCGATACACTCGCCGGTCGCGCAGTCGAGGATGCGGGTTTCAGTCAGGATCAGCGCGCCGCGCCCCTCGCCCTTGTCGACGACTTCGACCACCCGGGTCTGGCCGCGCAGCCGGCCGCTGACCGGCAGTGGACGATGCAGGGTGAAGCCCTGTTCGCCATGGACCACCTTGGTGCGGTCGATCCCGGTACGCGGATCGCCCGTCCAGCCCATCGGTTGGCACAGCACGACCGCCAGGGTCGGCAGGGCCAGAAGACCGTCCTCGTAGACGAAGCGCAGCTGGTGGGCGTCCATGGGATCGGCTCCCATGCCCAGCCCCAGGGCGTAGAGCATCGTGTCGCGCGCGGTCAGGTCGAGGTCGACGTCGGCGATGGGCCAGTTGCGCAGCGCCGGGTAGTCGATTCGCAGGGGAGGAGTCGCGGGTTGGGTCATGGAAAAGAGCCGTGGGTCGGCGTATCGGATCAGTCGGTGGGGCAGGGGCCGCCCACGCCGCCGCGTCGATGGCGCGGGTGGGCGGTCTTCAGATCGCGTCGTGCGGAAATACCGTGACGGTCCGATCCAGGGGCACGAGCGACGCCCGGAAACTCGGTAGCGCGTGTTCGAGGACGCTCTGCGGTGTCCAGCCCTCTGCGCGGTGGACGCCGCGGATCGGGCGATGCTGGCTGAACAGGAACAGTTCGTTCTTGCGCACGTAGAACACCTGCCCGGTCACCTCGTGCGCGGCATCGCTGCACAGGAACACCGAGAGCGGGGCGTTCATTTCGGCGCGGATCTCCATGCGCTGGGCCACGCGCTTCTGCTGTGCCGGGGTGTCGGTGGGAATGGACGCGATCATGCGGGTCCACCCCGAGGGCGCGACGCAGTTCGATCGGATGCCGTACTTCTGCATGTCGCGGGCGATCGAGTTCGACAGCCCGACGATGCCCAGTTTCGCCGCCGCGTAGTTGGCCTGCCCGATCGCGCCGATGAGTCCGGCCGTGGACGTCATGTGCACGTAGGCGCCAGCCCCCTGCGAGCGGAAGTGCGGGGCCGCGTGGCGCGCGACGTTGAACGAGCCCTTGAGCATCACGTTGACGACGGCATCCCAGTCCGACTCCTCCATCCTGTGGAAGATCACGTCGCGAAGGATGCCCGCATTGTTCACGACGGCATCGATACGCCCGAAGGTGTCGAGCGCGCACTGCACGATCCGGCCCGCACTGGCCCATTCCGACACGCTCTCCAGGCAGGCGACCGCTTCGCCGCCCGCCGAGCGTATCTCCTCGACGACCGACTGGGCCGGCGTGGCCTCGCCGCCCGTGCCGTCGAGGGCAACCCCGATGTCGTTGACCACCACGCGTGCGCCCTCGGCGGCCATCAGCAGCGCCACGCCGCGGCCGACGCCACGGCCCGCACCGGTCACGACGACCACCTTTCCATCCATCATGCCCATCGAGTTCTCCCGTCGAGGCTGGGTGGGACTATTCCGGCTTGGCCCCGGAGGCCTTCACGACCTTCGCCCACTTGGCAATCTCGCCGCGCAGGAACTCGACCGTCTGCTCGGGCGTGGTCCCCATGACCTCGGCCCCCATCTGCGCGAAGCTCTCGAGGGTCTCGGGCGACCGGAGTCCCTTGACGACGACCCCGTTGACCCGGTTGACGATCTCGCGCGGCGTGCCGGCGGGTGCCGACATCACGTACCAGGTGCTGACGTCGTAGCCGGGCAGGCCGGACTCGATCATCGTCGGCACGTCCGGGGCCAGCGAGGAGCGACGCGAATGCGTGTTGGCGATCGCGCGCAGCCGCCCGGCCTTCACGTGGGGCAGCAGCGCCGGGATCCCGCTCAGGAAGAAGTCGACCTCGCCGCCCAGCAGGGCAGCGGTCGCCGGCGCGGCGCCCTTGTAGGGGACGTGCACCGTGCGGATGCCGGCCATGCTGTTGACCATCTCGGCCATGAGGTGGGAGGCGCCACCCACGCCGACCGATCCGAAGTTGAGCTTGCCCGGGTTGCGTCGCGCGTAGTCGATCAGTTCCTTCAGGTTGCGTGCCGGGACGCGGGGATGCACCACGAGGAAGTTGTCGACCAGTGCCAGCAGCGTGACGTGGGAGAAGTCCCGGATCACGTCGTAGCCGAGTTTCGGGTAGAGCGAGGGGCTGATGCCGTGGGTGGACAGCGAGCCGACGATCAGGGTGTAGCCATCGGCCGGCGAACGGGCGACGAACTCGGCTCCGACCGTTCCGCCCGCACCGCCGCGGTTCTCGATGACGGCAGGCTGGCCGAACGCCTCCTCGATCTTGCGCGCCGCCGCGCGCCCGACGATGTCGGTGGGCCCACCCGGCGGGAACGGTATGACGACCCGGACGGGCTTCACCGGCCACGACGGCTGGGCGGCGCAGGGCTCGGCGAGAGCCACCGCGGTGACAACACCGAGGGCGAGGGTCAACCCGGTCGTGCGCATACGGTTCCTCCGGACGTGCGCGCCGCGGGCTCTCGGGCGCGCGGATCCCGCATCGACGGCGCAGGCTCGTGCGCCACGGGCATCGACGGGGACCGATTGTTGTGCGCGAAGTGTACGCCGCGGTCGTCCTGCCTGCCAGCGAGTCCGGGGCACTCCGGGCCTCGCGCGGGCCGAGTGCCCTATCATGGCGCCATGCGCCATCGCGGCTACTCGATCGACATCGTTGACTGGAAGCCCGGGAACGACACGGCCCTGGCCGAGATTCGACGAGCCGTCTTCGTGCGTGAACAGGGCGTGTCCGAGGCCGAGGAGTGGGACGGACTCGATCCGCAGTGCGTGCACGCGCTCGCGCGCGATTCGAACGGGACGCCGGTCGGCTGTGGTCGCCTGCTGCCCGACGGGCGCATCGGACGCATGGCCGTCCTGCGCGGGTGGCGCGGCTGCGGCATGGGCGCGGCGCTGCTGCGTTCGCTGCTCGAGGTCGCCCGTGCCCGCGGCGGGCCCCGTCCCTTCCTGCATGCGCAGGAGCACGCGATCGGCTTCTACCGCCGGCTGGGATTCGTCGCGCGCGGCCCGCGGTTCCTCGATGCGGGAATCGCGCACCGGGAGATGGTGCTGGCCTGCTGGCCCCGGTCCTGCGGCTAGGGCAGGCGTACCGGGGCGCGGAGCGATGCCTGGTCCCGGTCGGTCTCGTGAGTCACCTCGGCCACCGGTCTCGGGCTGTCGTCCCAGGTGACCTCCCGCAGCCGTAGGCCCCCATCCCGGCGGATCGACAGCAGCGTGGTGCAGCGGGTCCCGTAGCGGCGCTCGCGCGAATGGATGAAAGGCGCGGACAGTGCACGTTCGAACTCCAGCGACGCGCCCATCGTCGGGATATCGCGATCGGCGGGTGCCGAGCGGTCGGCGAGCGTGGCGAGCAGGCGTGCCTCGCGCTCCGCGCTCGTCAGCGGGATCGAATCGGCCAGGGCCTCGGTACCGCGGCGTACCTTGGGCCACGGGGTGTCGAGGAGGTGGTTGCTCAGCCCGTGCACGCCTGCGGACACCGGCTGCGCGTCATGGTGGGTGGACACCACCCACAGCCCCGCGCGATCGCCGACCAGCAGGCTGAACCCCTGGTAGCGGCCGGCCTGTGCCGCGACCGTCCGCGCATAGTGTTCGGCGCCCAGTTCGCCGCGGAGGAAGCCGACGGCCAGGGTGCCTCGGGACGGGCCGCCCGGCACCGGGGACGCTCCCCGGTAGTTGGTCAGTGCCGCGAATCGTCCCTCACGGGTCACGCCCAGCCACGTTCCCCCGGCGACCAGGTCGCGTCCCGCGAGCAGATCGGGGGCATCCTCCCACCAGCCGGCCGGGGCGGCGGGGCGGTCGTAGTACTCGTCGCGATTGGCCGCGACGATCAGCCGGTACTCGGGGTGCGCCTCGTGGGCGAACAGCACCAGGCACATGCGCGGGTTCAGTGCCCGTCGGGCAGGTCGACGTCGACCTGCTGAGGGGACTGCAGGGGTTCGCCGTCCGGGTACGCGCAGTGGACCGTGATGCCCGCGGCAACCGTATCCACCCGAAGCACCGCGAGCACGACACGCGCCCCGTCCGGTCGGGTGGCAGCGTCGAGCACCATGCCGCTCGCCTGGCCCTCGAAATCGTCACTGTAGAGCGCAGTGCCAGCATCGGGAGTCGGGCCGGTCGGAAGCGAGCATCGGTACAGCCGCTGCTTGAGACGGCCCAGATGCTGGGTGCGGGCGACGATCTCCTGGCCGGTGTAGCACCCCTTCGCGAAGCCGATGCCGCCGGACAGGTCGAGGTTGAGCATCTGGGGGACGAACTGGTCCTGCGTGGCGGGCGATACGTCGGCATCGCCCGCCGCCACCGACCGCCACGCCCAGGCCGAGTGCCCGCTTTCGAGCAGGTCGACCGCCAGTGCGTTCCACAGCAGTGGAGCCCGTGCGGGATCGGAACAGACGAGGTAGCGCTCGCCGGGCAGGCCGATCACGCACGCGTCGAGGCGGGACAATACCCCGTCCCGAACGGGCAGATCCGCAGGGGAGACCTCCAGGGCGCGCGCCAGCGCGGAACGCGCGCGCGACCCGGCGACACCGAAACGCACGACATCGCGCAGCGGCGTGATTCGCACCCGGGAGCGAAGGACGTACATCCCGAGGCGCTTGCCGATCGCCTCGCAGAGCGAGCGCGGGAGTGCCATCCGGTAGCCGTCGTCCTGCGCCCAGAGCCGGAACGTGGCCAGCACGCGGCCCTTCGGCGTGCACAGCGCGCCGCGCCGGGCACGAACCCGGGTGGCTTCGCGAACGTCGCAGGTGAGCTGCCCCTGGAGGAAGGTCTGCGCATCCTCGCCGGAGAACGCCAGCAAGTCGAGACCGGAGAGATCGCAGAGCACGCTCGCCTGCGCGGTGTCCGGCGCGCGCCCGTCGAAGCCATGGATGATCGGCTCGTCGACGGCGAGGCGTGCGCCGCGTTCGGCGAGAAACGAGAGCCAGTCGGACATGGGTGTCGCTTTCAGCGAGGCGTGGTTCCGCGATTATAGGAATCGGACGCCCGCCAAGGGGAGGCACCGTGGCTGCCGGCGAGCGAGGCGGGCGCCGGACGTCGATCCGGTCGCTCCACCCGATCGCCCATGCGGGCGCGGCGAGGCAGGCCGTGGGCTGGAGCCCCGGGGCCGAGGGCAGCGGCGCCTAGAGACGCAACAGCCGGGCGGCCGTGCCGCCGAGCACCTGCTCGCGTTCGGCGACCGACAGTGCGCCGAGCTCGCGCACCGTGGTCGCCGGCTCGGGATCGCCGATTCCGAAGCAGTAGTCGCTGCCCATCACGATCCGGTCGATGCCCACCTGCCGGATCACGTTCATCATCAGCGCCTCGTCGTGGGCGATCGTGTCGTAGTGGAAGCGTCGCAGGTACTCCGACGGATGCAGCCGGCAGCCGCGCATTTCCTCCTTCACGTCGTAGCCGTGGTCCCAGCGACCGGTGAGGGGGGGAAACATGCCCCCGGCATGGGGCAGCACGACGTCCAGCCGGGGAAAGGCGTCCATCACCCCACCGAAGATCAGCGATGCGACGGCGATGGCGGTGGCATACGGAAAGCCGATCACGTTTCTGAGGTAGTAGCGATCGAGACGGTCGGCGTGCAGCGGATCGAGCGGGTGCAGGAACACCGGCCAGCCGAGCGACTCGCAGCGCTCCCAGATCGGGAAGAACGCCGGATCGTCCAGGTTCTGCCGGTTGACGTGCGTGCCCATGTAGAGCCCGCGCATGCCGGGCAGTCGCGCCGCGCGATCGAGTTCGACCAGGGCCAGCGCCGGGTCCTGCATCGGCAGCACCGCCATGCCCGCGAAGCGCGAGGGGTGGCGAACGCACGCCTCGGAACAGGCGTCGTTGTAGACCTGCGACAGTTCGAGTCCGAACCGGGCATCCGTCCAGTAGACCATCGGCGTGGTGAGCGACAGGCAGTGCACGTCGATCCCCTGCGCATCCATCACCGAGAGCCGATGGTCCAGGTCGACGAAGCCGGTCGCGAACACCTGCCGGATGCCCGGATAGGCGAAGGTGACCGCGCCGTTCGCGTCCTGCCCGAGCGTCGCGCCATGCTCCGGACCCTTGCGCTGGAGCAGGCGTACCCACTCGACCGGAAAGAAATGCGTGTGGGTATCGATCACGGGCATGACGGCTCCTGGGGCAGGGCGGCGTGGCGGGGGCGCGGTGCCCCGGCTTGCGACCGCGGTCGGATTGTATTAGGTTGCCGCAGGCGTGGCGCCCCCCGCGCACGAGCGGTTCGAACAAGACGACATGACGAGGCGCGGGGCACGAGGAGAATTCGATGAGGCTGGGCGTGCTGCTGCCGCACCGGGCCGTTGTGATGCAGTCCGCGCGTCGACCGGCGCTCGACGAGTGCTGGGACATGGCGCGGGCCTGCGACCAGGCCGGCATGGATGTCTGGGTGGGCGACAGCATCGTGGCCAAGCCGAGGCTGGAGCCGCTCACCACGCTCGCCTACATCGCCGCCATCACGCGCCGGGCCCGACTGGGCACGGCGATCCTGCTGCCGGCCTTGCGCCAGCCGACCGTTCTCGCGCACGCGCTGTCGAACCTCGACCAGATCAGCGAGGGGCGCCTGGTGCTGGGGTTGGGCGTGGGGTGGGGACTTCCGGAGATCGAGCGGGAGTGGGAGGCCTGCGGACGCGTGCACAAGCGCCGCGCACGCGATCTCGAGGAACACATCGTCGTATGGCGGCAGCTGTGGTCGGGCAAGCCCGTGAGCTACGAGGGGAACGGATTCCGGCTGCAGGAGCACACGATCGCGCCGCTGCCGTGGAGCGAGGAGGGGCCCCCGCTGCTCGTCACCGCGGGCAATCGTGGCGAAATCATCCCTGCACAGATCGATCGGGTCGGGCGACTGGGCGACGGCGTGATCACCACCTATCTCGACGATGCGGATTGCCGTCGGCTGCGAGAGGTCTGCGACGAGGCCTTCGAGCGCCATCAGCGACCGCGTCCCGGGTTCCCGATGTGCGTGTACACGACGGTTCGCATCGAGAACGACGCTGCCCGTGCCGAGCGCGAAATGCGCGATTTCCTCACCAAGTACTACGGGGGCGGCGTGAACTACCGCGGTCTGATGGGACTGGGTCCTGCCTCCGCCGTCGTGGATGCCCTGCGCCGGTACCAGGAGGCGGGCGTCACCGACCTGTGCGTACGCTTCGCGGGCCTGGACCAGCGCGCCCAGCTCGACCAGTTCATCGATCAGGTGCTGCCAGCCTTTGCCGGGGCTGCGTGCTGAGTCCACGCGGGGCGAGGGACGCCGCGCACGAACATTGCCAGGAGCTTCCAGGATGACCCGTACCGCCTTGTTGATCGCCGGTGCCCTTGTCGGCGCGATGCCCGTGGATGCCGTGTTCTCCCAGACATGGCCCACGCGGCCGGTTCGCCTGGTGGTGTCATTCCCGCCCGGCGGTGCAACCGATACCTTCTCGCGGGTCGCCGCCTCGGAGGTGTCCCGGCAGGTGGGGCAGCAGGTGCTGGTCGAGAACCGCCCGGGTGCCGGCACGATCATCGCGGGCGAGATCGTCGCCAAGGCGGCGCCGGACGGCCACACGCTGCTGTTCACGGATCTCTCGACCCACACGATCAAGCGGTCGCTGTACCCGAAGCTGCCCTACGACCCGCTGCGCGACTTCTCGCCGATCGCGGTCCTCAACCACTCGCCGCTGCTGCTCGTCGCGCATCCGTCGGTCGGGGCGAAGACCGCAGCCGAGCTGGTGGCGGTCGCACGCCGAAATCCCGGCATCACGATGGGCCACTCCGGCCTGGGCACGGTGACGCACATGACCGGCGAGAAATTCCGTCTTCGTGCCGGGATCAAGACGACTCCGGTAGCCTACAAGGGCGGGGCGCTGCCGGTCACCGCGCTCCTCAGCGGGGAGATCGCGATGGTGATGGCCACCGTACCCGCGGCGCTCCCGCACGTGCGCTCCGGGCGCCTCGTCGCCATCGGGCTCGCGGCGGACAAGCGCGCCGCGTCGATGAAGGACATCCCCGCGCTCACCGAGACGGTCAAGGGGACCGAGGGG
>Ga0315900_10007579_pt1 | contig 14203 bp, 12 predicted proteins | sample LakEriMetagenome_FD_203521 | JGI IMG/M metagenome (GOLD analysis project Ga0315900, IMG submission 203521) | Freshwater fungal communities from buoy surface, Lake Erie, Ohio, United States - Buoy 12 MA114 | ecosystem: Environmental > Aquatic > Freshwater > Lake > Lake biofilm | place: USA: Lake...
ATTACAGCAATGCTCGAATGGAATTGCTCAACGTAAGTTATTTAAAAGTTGTATCGACAGGAAACTATACAAATGCCGATTTAATTGAATTGGAAAAAAATTACACTGTTACCATTACCGAATTAGGAAAATCAGCAAGCACTGCTGCACTTTTAAAAAACTTAGCACATTTACAAGCATTCTATTTAAACAAATCAACAGATGCGATTACATTGTTAGAAGAAACAATAGCAATGCCCCAACTTTCAGCTCCTACACAAGCCGATTGCAAATTAGAATTAGCCGATATTTTATTGATGACAGGAAATGTTTGGGATGCTTCATTGCTGTATTCGCAAGTTGAAAAAGCAAATAAATATGATATTGTTGGACAAGAAGCAAAATTCAGAAATGCACGCATCTCCTACTACACAGGTGATTTTGGATGGGCACAAGCGCAATTGGATGTCCTAAAAGGATCAACATCAAAATTAATTGCCAACGATGCCATGGAATTATCCTTGGTTATTAGCGATGCCCTAGCAGAAGATACTACCACAACTCCCTTAGAAATAGTGGCACGTGGCGATTTATTGGCATTTCAAAATAAAGATGAATTAGCCAAACTAACTTACGATTCGGTAAACACACTTTTTCCAAACAATGTTTTGTGCAACCGAATCCTTTATAAGAAAGCACAGCTAGAACTAAAACGAGGGAAATATGCAGAGGCAATTGTGTTTTATGAAGAGCTGCTTAAAAAGAACAGTGAAGATATTTATGCCGATGATGCACTATTCAAATTAGCCGACATCAATGAAAATCAATTAAATAATACCGACAAAGCAAAAGAACTTTATCAACAATTATTAGAAAAATATCCAGGCTCACTCTACGTTGTGGAAGCTCGCAAGCGTTTCCGAAAATTAAGAGGTGATGCTATTAATTAAAACAATATCAATATGATTATTTATAATGTAACAGTAAACATTGAAAACGATGTTCGTGAAGAATGGCTTCAATGGATGAAATCCAAACACATACCCGATGTGATGGCAACTGGATTTTTCTTAGAAAATAAAGTTTGCAAAGTATTAGTTGACGAAGAGCAAGGTACAACTTACTCCATTCAGTACACTTGTGCAAGTATGGATGACCTAAAGGAATACCAGGCAAATCATGCGCCTCGTTTACAAAAAGAAGTGGCTGATAAATATGCTAACAAATTTGTAGCATTTAGAACATTATTGGAGGTAGTATAATGTCAGAAAACGTAAGAGCAAAAAAACATCTTGGTCAGCACTTTTTAACTGACGAAAAAATAGCATTGGATATTGTTAAAGCATTAAAGCATACCAACCTCTATAAACAAGTCTTGGAAGTTGGACCAGGAATGGGCGTACTTACCAAATACCTTATCAATGAACCAAACTTTGAAACACACATCATTGATATCGACCGAGAATCGATTGCTTATTTGAAAAAAAATTATCCATCACTTGAAAACAGAATCATTGATGGTGACTTCCTAAAACTCGACTTTACAACACTGTTTAACAATGAACCATTTGCTGTAATCGGAAACTTCCCGTACAACATCTCCACTGAAATACTTTTTAAAGTTTTAGACCATAAAAATCAAGTGCCCGAAGTTGTGGGTATGTTCCAAAAAGAAGTAGCAGAACGAATTGCTTCTAAACCAAAAAACAAAACCTACGGCATCACTAGTGTTTTATTACAAGCCTATTATGATATTGAATACCTTTTCACTGTAAATGAAAATGTATTTAATCCTCCTCCTCGTGTAAAATCTGCTGTTATCCGCTTGACAAGGAACAATGTGGAAAAACTCGACTGTAATGAAAAATTATTCAAACAAGTTGTGAAAGCAGGATTCAACCAACGTAGAAAAACGCTAAGAAACTCTATACGTGCATTTAAATTAAAAGCCGAATTTGCAGACAATAGCTATTTAAGCAAAAGAGCCGAAGAATTATCGGTTGCCGATTTTGTAGCATTAACAAATATGATGGAAGGTTAAATTTCCGTTAATCGTTCATCCAATACGTATAAATATTACCTTTGCTACCGAAATAATTTCGGCAAATGCAATTTGAATTAACAGACGAGTTTTTTGAACGCTTACAGCTTGCTATTGATAGCAAGGATGAACCGTTTATTGAATCGCAACTCAAAGAGTTGTACCCGCCTGATATTGCCGAAATTTTCAATAAACTTGAACTCGAACAAGTAAAATTCTTATATAATTATCTAGACGAACAAATTGCTGCCGATGTATTGGTGGAGCTAGAAGAAGATGTTCGTGAAGAAATTCTTGCATCGCTTACTTCCAAAGAAATTGCTGAGCAATTAATCGACAACATGGATACGGATGATGCGGCAGACGTTATTGCCGAGTTACCCGACAACGTTCAAGATGAAGTATTAGCACAATTAGAAGATAGTGAACAAGCGAGTGATATCGTAGATTTATTGAACTACGATGAAAATACTGCTGGTGGTATCATGGGCAAAGAGTTTGTGCGCGTACATGTAAATAGTACAGCCATTCAATGTGTCCGTGAAATTAGAGAGCAATCAGAAGATACAGAAGTATTGTATGCTATTTATGTAGTTGATGATGATGAAAAACTTGTTGGTTTATTACCTCTTAAAAAACTAATTGTTTCCCCTACTCGTTCAAAAGTTGCTGACCTATACGACTCAAAAGTTATCTCCGTAAAAACCAATACGGATGCCGAAGAAGTTGCAAATGTGATGGACAAATACAACTTGGTTGCTGTGCCAGTAGTTGATGCATTGGGACGATTAGTTGGTAAAATTACGATTGATGATGTTGTTGATGTTCGTAGGGAAGAAGAAACAGAAGATGTACAAAAAATGGGGGCGATGGAGGCATTAGAAGAGCCTTACATGAATACCTCATACGTACAAATGTTTAAAAAACGTGCTGGTTGGTTAGTTTTGCTTTTCCTTGGCGAAACACTTACTGCAACTGCTATGAGTTTTTTCGAAGATCAAATTACAAAAGCAGTAATTCTTGCAATGTTCATTCCATTGATTATTGCAAGCGGAGGAAACAGTGGTTCCCAAGCATCTACACTTGTTATACGTGCACTTGCTTTGGGTGAAATAAGCATTCGCGATTGGGCAAAAATCCTTAAAAAAGAATTTTACACTGGACTAACAATTGGATTGTTATTAGGTTTAATAGGCTTTTCACGCGTAGCAATATGGTCGTACTTCGTTACCGATTATGGTCCATACTGGTATTTAATTGCATTTACAGTTGGCTTCTCATTAGTGGGAGTTGTATTATGGGGAACCATGATGGGGTCCTTATTACCACTCGTTTTAAAACGTTTAGGTTTTGACCCTGCGGTATCCTCTGCTCCCTTCGTTGCTACATTGGTAGATGTAACAGGATTAGTAATTTACTTTACCTTCTCCCTGTTTTTCCTAAAAGGAATATTGCTATAATTAAACAATCATTCCCGCTCCTACAGTCACATTACTTGCTTCATCAATAAGTATCAAGCTTCCTGTAATTCGATTTTGTTTGTAGTAATCAATAGCAATTGGTGCTGTTAAGCGAAGTGTTAAACGAGCAATATCATTCAACCCAACCTCCTTATCACTTTCAACTTTTTCAAGTGTACTGATATTGACTTTATACTGCACCTCTTTTACAACACAACGAACATCTTTTGTAGTATGCTTTAAGGCATATTTCCCATTCACTTGTAATTTCTTTTCATTTAACCAACATACCATCACCTCTACATCCTGTGTTACAATTGGTTGATTCTCCGACTTCACAATTGTATCTCCTCTCGAAATATCAATCTCGTCCTCTAAGGTAAGCGTAACACTCATTGGTGCAAATGCTTCATCAATCGATTTATTATCCAAATCAATTGCCTTTATTTTAGAAGTGAAGCCACTTGGCAAAACCGTAATAGCATCTCCTTTTTTGAATATTCCACCCGCTACTCTTCCTGCATATCCTCTGTAATCGTGGTATTCATTGTTCATTGGTCGAATAACATACTGCACTGGAAAACGAGCATCCGAATGATTTTGATCATTCGCAATGTGTAAATTTTCGAGTAAATACATTAATGTTGAACCTTTGTACCAATCCATATTCTTAGAAAAATCAACAACATTATCGCCCTTCAAAGCACTAATTGGTAAGAAGTGAACATCTGTTATTTCTAATTTTGATGCAAATGCTTCGTAATCTTTTTTAATGCTTTCAAAAATTTCTTCTTTGTACTCTACCAAGTCCATCTTGTTTACACAAACAATAACATGCGGAATTCTTAAAAGAGAAGCAATATACGTATGACGCATTGTTTGTTCAATAACACCTTTACGTGCATCAATTAAAATAATAGCAGCATTAGCTGTACTCGCACCCGTAACCATGTTACGTGTATACTGAATATGACCAGGTGTATCTGCAATAATGAATTTGCGTTTCGGTGTTGCAAAATAACGATATGCCACATCAATGGTAATTCCTTGTTCACGCTCAGCACGCAAGCCATCTGTTAACAAAGCAAGATTTACATACTCCTCGCCACGTTTTTCACTTGTTGCTTTTATTGCTTCGTATTGATCTTCAAAAATTGATTTTGAATCGTACAATAAACGACCAATCAAGGTGCTTTTACCATCATCAACAGAACCAGCTGTTGTGAAACGTAAAAGATCCATATCTAAATAACCATCTGTTTTCATAATTCTATTTTAAATAGTCTAATCGACTCAACGTAAATTTTAAAAATATCCTTGCTTTTTTCTATCTTCCATTGCCGCTTCAGAGCGTTTATCATCTATTCTACTACCACGCTCTGTAACACGTGTAGATGCAACCTCTTCCACAATTTCTTCGAGTGTAGTTGCAGCCGATAATACAGCTCCAGTACAACTGATATCTCCGATTGTTCGAAAGCGAACTTGCATTTTTTCAATCTTTTCAGTAGGCTTCAATGGAATCACATTTGAATGTGCATAAATAACACCATCCCGAACGAAACATTCACGCTCATGTGTAAAGTAAATCGAAGGAATTTCAATTTGTTCTTGCAATATATATTGCCAAACATCCATTTCGGTCCAATTACTAATTGGGAATACTCTGAAATGTTCACCAATACTTTTTTTACCATTAAATAAATTCCATAACTCTGGACGTTGATTTTTAGGATCCCACTGTCCGAACTCATCACGATGCGAAAAGAAGCGTTCTTTCGCTCTAGCTTTCTCTTCATCTCTTCTGGCTCCACCAATCAATGCATCAAACTTATATTTTTCAATGGTATCCAACAATGTTACTGTTTGTAATGCATTTCTACTTGCATTGAATCCTTTTTCTTCTTGCACTTTTCCTTCGTCAATACTTTGCTGAACCGAGCCCACAATTAACTGAACGCCATATTTTTTTGCAAGTTCATCACGAAAAACAATTGTTTCTTGGAAATTATGACCAGTATCCACATGTACTAATGGAAATGGAATTTTTGCTGGTGCAAAAGCTTTTCTTGCCAAATGAAAACAAACGATTGAATCTTTTCCTCCCGAAAAAAGCAATGCTGGTTTTTCAAACTGTGCAGCTAATTCTCGAATGATATAAATGCTTTCGCTTTCAAGCTCTTTTAAATGGGTTAAGTTGTAGTTTTTCATTTTATAATTTCAATTTCTCTATTATCATCGTTACACTTTCTTGAACACTTATTTCATTTGTTTTAACAACAATTGCGGGATTCTTAGGCTCTTCAAAAGGTGAGCTTATACCCGTAAAATCTTTTATTTCTCCTGTACGTGCTTTTGCATACAACCCTTTTACATCGCGTTGTTCGCAAATTGCTAATGGTGTATTCACAAACACCTCCACAAAATCATCTTCTCCAATTATTGATTTTGCAATCGAACGAATTTCTTCAGTAGGGCTAACAAAGCAACAAATTGTAACAACACCACAATTCACAAATAGCTTTGTAACCTCCGCTATTCTACGAATATTCTCTAAACGATCAACTTCACTAAAACCAAGATTATTATTAATTCCCGCTCGTATATTATCTCCATCTAAAATTTGTGTCAAAATCCCTTTTAAATGAAGTTCTTTTTCTAAAGCAATGGCAATAGTGGTTTTTCCGCTACCACTAAGCCCTGTAAACCAAACACAAAGCCCTCTTTGACCAAGCAACTTTTCCTTAGCTACTCGGTTTAAAATATTGTTTGTAGGAAATATATTATTCATTGTGTAAATATAAAATAAAAAAGGTCTAACCTGTTTGGAAAGACCTTTTGAATAAGTTCAAATATATACAGCAAGTCCTTCCGTAAATCAATCACAGCACATCATACAACACATCATTGCATTGTTAGTACTCATTAGTTTATGGAAAGTTGTTGTTTTCATTTATGATGCAAATGTAATTCTAATTTTTAAACTACAAAATATTTTTTTGCATTACCTTTGTTTTATGAGCACATATAAAACCATTCAATCGCCAAAAGTTGATACTGATTTAACAGAAAGAATAATTGCATCCATTGATTCAAAAAAAGCAAGTGTTGATGAATTAAAACTCGCATTATCGCTTGTTGATTTAACAACACTCGAAGGAAAAGATACCGATCAACGCATCATCGAATTGTGCAAAAAAGCAATTGACAGTGGAACAGCTGCCGTTTGTGTTTATCCTACATTAGTAGCTGTAGCAAAAAATGAATTAAAGAATAGTAACAAAAAAGTAGCTTCAGTAGCAGGAGGGTTTCCTTCTGGACAAATCCCTTTAAATATTAGATTACAAGAAGCAACGTATGCCATTGAACAAGGTGCAGATGAAATTGACATGGTAATTTCGAGAGGCAAATTTCTGGAAGGAAAATACGAATTGATTCATGAAGAAGTAGCTGCATTTAAAAAAGTTTGTGAAAACACTACACTAAAAGTAATACTTGAAACAGGCGAGCTTGAAACACTAGATAACATCCGAATTGCTAGTGATATTGCACTTTATGCTGGTGCTGATTTTATAAAAACATCAACGGGAAAAATGGCTATTAATGCAACACTACCAGCTATTTGTGTTATGCTTCAAGCTATAAAAGATTACCATACCGCAACGGGTAAAAAATGTGGGATCAAACCATCGGGTGGTATTTCAGATGGAGATACAGCTGCAAAATATTTACGATTAACCGAACAAATTGCTGGAAAAGAGTGGCTAAATTCTAACTTATTCCGCTTTGGTGCTAGCCGTTTAGTCGACAATTTAATTTCAGAAATTAACGGGATAAAAAACACTAACACAACTGCAAGTGGATATTAAGCAATTATTAACTAAAGCTATAGAAGCAGCCTTATTAGCTGGAGATGAAATTCTGAAAGTTTATAATTCAGGATTTGAGGTCGAACAAAAAGCGGACAATTCTCCTCTTACGATTGCAGATAAATATGCACATGAAACGATTTGTGGTGTATTAAAAGTTCTCCCCTATCCTATTTTAAGCGAAGAAGGTAAAAACATTGATTACAAGGAACGCAAAGACTGGGATTACTTTTGGATGGTTGATCCTTTAGACGGCACAAAAGAATTCATCAAACGCAATGGGGAATTCACAGTCAATATTGCACTTATTCACAAGCAAAAATCTATCCTTGGTGTAATTTACATTCCAGTAACCCGAATGCTTTATTTTGCAGCTCAAGGAATTGGTAGTTTTAAGCTAAACATTCCAGATAATTACGCTAGTTCGATAAACTCGCAAGATTTAATCAATCAATCGCAAAAATTACCCATAGAACATCCTAACAGAAAATTCACGGTGGTAGCCAGTAGATCGCACCTAAGCGAAGAAACACAAATGTTTGTGGATGGGCTCAAAACCATTCATAAGGAGATCGAATTTATTTCAACAGGAAGTTCCATAAAATTATGCCTAGTAGCCGAAGGGGCAGCCGATGTATATCCACGATTTGCGCCCACAATGGAATGGGATACTGCAGCTGGTCAGGCAATTTGTGAAATAGCTGGGAAATCGGTAGTGGATTACAATACAAATAACGCACTTCTTTACAACAAAGAAAATCTGTTAAATAACTGGTTTTCAGTTAAATAATTATCTGATTTTTCAGTTATCAGGGTTCCTTTTTTTTTTGAAGAAAAAGTCTATCTTTGCTAACCTTAAAAAATAATTTAACCTAAAAATAATAAATAATGAAAAAACAACTACTATTAGTATCATTAGGATTAATGAGCTTTGGAATGAATGCTCAATCAAACTTAACAATTGAGAATAATACCATTAAACCTTTCAATGGCTTCAATACTAACATCATTAAGAAAAACGTTACGACAAATAGAAATGCTACATGTGGTCCAGATACAGCGCTTTATTCATTAGCTAAAGAATTAAATGCTGATCCAACAGGAAATGGATTAGGATTAGATATCATGATTGGGCCAAACAGATCTTGGTCACAAGCATATACATTATCTACTCCTGCAACAATTAGTGGCATTACATTTTATGGTGGAGTATATGACAGAGCTAACCCAGCACAAACAATTAATGCAAAAGTTTATCTTTATACAGTTGATGCTACCTTTAGACCAATCGCAAAAATTGACTCTGCTATAATTCAAGTTACAACTGCAATCGACTTGTATTCTGTGAATTTTACAAACCCTGTAGCAATAAGCTCTAACTATGCTGTTGCTGTTCAAAATCCTGTTGCTACAGACACATTAGCAGTAGTTCTAAACAATGCTACTACTGCAACCTATGGAGAAACATTAGGATGGAGAAGATTTGGTTCAGGAGTTTGGAATACAGCAGTTGCCTATGCTACACAGGATCTTGAAGCTATTATTGCTCCTCATATCCAATTTAACGTAGCAACAGATTACACCGTAGCCTCTACGCCTTCTTGTATTGGTACCACTATCAACTTTACGAATACAACAACGCCAACAGCTTTAGTTGAAAATCGTATGTATTCATATTATAGCTTATTAGCTCACTTTAATTCAGTTCCAGATTCTACCTATTTCTGGGATATGGATGATGCAAGTGCTATTATTTTCTCAAAAAATGCTTCTCATTCATATGCAACTTCAGGAACATTTAACCCAACTTTATATACCCTAACAGGATTATATACTTCTTGTGTTGACACAAAAGCTTCAGCTGTTGTAATTGATCCTAACGCAGTTGCTTCATATACTGCTGATGCTACAAATGCTCCAACTGTTGCATTTACAAATACATCAACTGGTGGAACATCATACTCATGGGATTTTGGTGATGGATCACCAGCTGATTTAACACAAAATCCTTCTCATACATATTCAGCGAATGGAACATATACTGTAGTTTTAACAGTAACTGGTCCTTGTAACACAGTTACTTCATCACAAACAGTAACAATTAGCGTTACAGGAATTGACACTTATTCTCAAGAATCTTTCTCTGTATACCCTAACCCTTCAAATGGTTTGTTTACTGTAAACATGAATACAGCAGCTAAAACTATTGTTGAAGTATACAATGTAATTGGCGAAGTTGTTTTTTCTACTCAATTGGCAAACAACACTGCTTTAGTTGATTTATCTAACTACTCAGCTGGAGTTTATTCAATGAAAGTAATTTCTGAAAACGCTACAATTGTAAAACAAATTGTTTTAACAAAATAATTTCAGTTTTAATACACAAAAAAAGCCCCTGCCTTTATTGGTAGGGGCTTTTTTGCATTTTATAGGATTTTATTTCGTATTATTGCATACTAAAACAAACATTATTATGAGTAAAGTTGCATTAATCACTGGTGTTACCGGACAAGACGGGGCTTATTTATCTGAATTCCTTTTAAACAAAGGGTATACAGTACATGGACTTAAAAGAAGAAGTTCATTATTCAATACCGATCGAATTGATCATTTATACAAAGACCAACATGAAAAACAAGTGAAGTTTTTTTTGCATTATGGCGATTTAACTGACTCAACGAACATCATCCGAATTATACAAGAAACACAACCCGATGAAATATATAACCTTGCTGCTCAATCGCATGTTAAGGTTTCATTTGAAACACCTGAATATACTGCAAATGCAGATGCGATTGGAACGCTTCGTATTCTTGAAGCCATTCGTATCTTAAAATTAGAGAAGAAAACGAAATTTTATCAGGCATCTACTTCTGAAATGTATGGATATGTCCAAGAAATTCCTCAAAAAGAAACAACACCATTTTACCCTCGTTCTCCTTACGGTGTAGCTAAAGTTTATGGTTTCTGGATTACAAAAAACTACCGCGAAGCTTATGGAATGTATGCTTGTAATGGAATTTTATTTAACCATGAAAGTCCATTACGTGGTGAAACATTTGTTACCCGAAAAATTACTCGTGCTGCTGCAAAAATCCATTTAGGCTTACAGGAAAAATTATACTTAGGAAACCTTGATGCTGAACGCGACTGGGGACATGCGAAAGATTACGTAGAAGGAATGTGGTTAATGCTACAACAAAAAGAAGCTGACGATTATGTGTTAGCTACTGGTAAAAAAATTACTGTTCGCAAATTTGTTGAATTAGCTTTTGCTGAGGTTGGAATTACATTAAAATGGGAAGGAAAAGGCGTTGACGAAAAAGGAATAAATACTGCTAATGGAAAAACATTGGTAGAAGTTGATCCTGCATATTTCCGTCCAACCGAAGTTGACTTATTAATTGGTGATGCTTCAAAAGCAAAACAAAATATGGGTTGGGAACCAAAACATACATTGGAACAATTAGTAAAAGAAATGATGGCTAGCGATTTAAAATTATTTGAAAAAGATAAATATTTAATGGATGGTGGTCATGAAGTAAGAAACTTCCATGAATAATATGAATAAAAATTCTAAAATATACGTTGCGGGCCACCGTGGCATGGTTGGATCAGCAATTGTAAGACGATTACAAAAAGATGGCTTTACAAATATTGTAACTCGCACATCTAAAGAACTAGACCTTAGAAATCAGCAAGCAGTTGCTGATTTTTTTGCAACAGAAAAGCCTGAATTTGTTTTTTTAGCTGCGGCTAAAGTTGGAGGAATTATTGCTAACAATACCTACCGAGCTGATTTTATCTATGAAAATATAATGATTCAAAGCAACATTATTCATCATGCATATTTGAATAATGTTACTAAACTTATGTTCTTGGGCTCATCGTGTATTTATCCTAAATTAGCTCCGCAACCACTAAAAGAGGATTATCTTTTAACAGGATTATTGGAACCTACCAATGAGCCATATGCAATTGCAAAAATTGCTGGCATCAAAATGTGTGATGCTTATCGCGCTCAATACGGTTGTAATTTCATTTCCGTTATGCCAACGAATTTATATGGTCCTAACGACAATTACGATTTAAATAACTCTCATGTGTTGCCGGCACTAATCCGTAAATTTCATACTGCAAAAAAAGAAAACGCTGAAACAGTTGAAATTTGGGGAACAGGATCTCCCTTACGCGAATTTTTACATGCCGATGATTTAGCTGATGCTTGCTTTTACTTAATGCAAAATTACAATGAAGCAGGATTAGTTAATATTGGTGTAGGAGAAGACATTTCTATTAAAGACCTAGCATTACTCGTTAAACAAACAGTTGGCTTTTCGGGCGAATTAAAATTCGATACATCTAAGCCAGACGGAACACCACGCAAATTAATGGATGTAAGCAAATTACATTCCTTTGGTTGGAAACATAAAATCAATTTAACAGAAGGTGTTGCTGCAGTTTATGCTGAAGTAAAAGATAAACTATAATGAATATCAAGTATCAGGTATCAAGTATTAAGTATTTAGTATCAGGTATCAGGTATCAAGTAGTTGGTATCAGATACATGAAGTTAACTAGTGTCCTGTTTCTTGCAACCTGTATCTTGTTCCTGAATTCATTGTCTGCACAGCAGAACCTTCCATTGAATAGAGAATGGGGGCTAAAATTTGAGAAAACAAAAAAAAGCAGACTCCGAAATACATGTCTCAGAAATTACAATACATTAGACCTTTCTTGCTTTAAGCCATACATCTACAACACTGTGCATGTCGACAAAAATGATTCATTACGTAAAGCAACATCTATTTGGAAAAGAAAAATTAAACAAGAGAGTCTGTTTATAATTCAAGATACTGCCGACAAATTCTATATGACCATTGATCCATTATTCAATTTTGAATTCGGAAAAGATTTGGCAGATGTTAGTGGAGAGAAAGTCTACAAAAACACTCGTGGCTTTATTGTTCGTGGCAGCATTGGCAAAGACCTAGCGTTTGAAACATCCTTCTATGAAAATCAAGCTACTTATGTTCAATACATTGATGACTATATTAAATCAACCAACAATTTGTTCCCTCAAACGGCAAACTATCAATACGATGTAATCCCTGGGCAAGGACGAGCAAAAAAATTCAAAACCAATGGCTATGATTATGCAATGGCATCGGGCTATGTATCCTATTCTCCTTTAAAAGTACTAAACATTCAAGTTGGACATGGGAAACATTTTGTAGGTGATGGTTATCGCTCCTTATTACTTTCTGACAATGCATTTAATTACCCCTACGCTCGAATAACAACTACTTATAAAAACTTTCAATACACTAATCTATTTGCATCTTTTATGAACCTTACAAATGGTGGGGTAAAAACACCACCAAATGTAGAACGATTGTTTCAAAAGAAAACGGCAAGCTTCCAAATGCTAAGCATGAATTTCTTTAAACGCTTGCAAATTGGACTTTTTCAAGGAATGATTTGGGAAGCTGCGGATACCATGAATCGTCAAAACCTAGAATTCAACACCTTTAACCCAATAATAGGTGTAAACTCTGGTGTATATGGTTTGCACAATAAAAACAATGTATTGTTAGGAGCTACTTTAAAATTAAAAATAACCAATAGTATTTCCTTATATGGACAATACATGTTAGATGACCTTGCTTCAAAAAGTGGAATAGCAAGTATTCGTAAAAAATATGGCTACCAAATTGGATTAAAGTATTTCGATTTATTCACAATCAAAAACTTACATTTACAAGTAGAATACAACAACTTACGACCATATGCTTATGCAGCTGAAAATACATTTCAAAGCTATACACACTACAACCAAGCATTAGCACATCCATTGGGTGCAAACTTCTATGAAGTAATTGGAATCATAAATTACCGATATAACGATTTCTTTATTCAGGCAAAAGGAAACTATGCTATAAAAGGCAATGATTCATTAAACTATAATTTTGGTGGTAATTTATTTAAATCCGACAACACATTCCCTTCGAACCAGCAATTAGAGAACAACCAAACAACACAAGGCTTAAAAACAACCATTATCTATCAAGATATTCATATTGGATATTTGGTAAATCCTTCAACAAACTTTAATATTGTACTAGGATTAAGTAATCGTACAGAAATAACCGAAGCAACAAACAAACAAACACAATTTGTGTATTTTGGAGTAAGGACATCACTTACAAATTTATATTACGACTTTTAAAAAAATAAACTAAATGGGATTTTTAATCTTAGTATTCATAACCTCTTTTTTTGTGGTATTACTCTCAACCCCATCGTTGATTAAAGTTGCCATACTAAAAAGATTATTTGATGCACCAGGCGATACTAGAAAAATTCACTCACGAATGGTTCCAACTATAGGAGGAATTATCATTTTCGCAGGAACAATTTTTTCCTTTTCATTGTGGTTTCCAAACGAATATGTGCATGATTCTATGCAATTAATGCATGCAATAGATGATTATAAATTCATTGTTTCTACTGTACTTGTAATGTTTTTTGTTGGTGTTAAAGATGATATAATTGGTACTGCTCCCGTAAAAAAATTAGTTGCACATGTATTGGTTGGAATGGTTTTGATTTTAATGGCCGATATACGAATTGTAAGCATGCAAGGAATATTTGGTATAGAAGTATTACCTCACTGGGCAAGTGTATTCTTATCATTGTTTACATACATTGTTGTTGTAAATGCTTTTAACCTTATTGATGGTGTTGATGGATTAGCTGGCGGTGTAGGATTGATTGCTGCTTCTGCATTTGGAGCTTGGTTTGCATTGGCAGGTGATCCTGTAATGGCATGTTTAGGATTCGCACTTGCTGGA
>Ga0315900_10007581_pt1 | contig 14200 bp, 8 predicted proteins | sample LakEriMetagenome_FD_203521 | JGI IMG/M metagenome (GOLD analysis project Ga0315900, IMG submission 203521) | Freshwater fungal communities from buoy surface, Lake Erie, Ohio, United States - Buoy 12 MA114 | ecosystem: Environmental > Aquatic > Freshwater > Lake > Lake biofilm | place: USA: Lake...
CGCCACTGCGTGCTGCCGCCCGCGTTTTCGACGCCGAGCGTGATCACGGCCTCGGCACCGGTGAGCGGCGTTTCGATCTCAAACAGCGTCTGCACCGGCTTCGCAGGCGTCACGGACAGCGGAGCCTTCGTGCGGCGGTCGTTGTCGAGCAACGTGACGTGCGTGGCATCAAGGGCGCGCAGCTTGGCTTTGCCCGCCTTCAACTCACTCCACTGAAAACTCGCCGAAGGGTCCGCCGTGCCACATTCGAGCTTCACGGCGGTGATTTTGCCTGCGGGCAGCTTCACGGTGATCTGGATGTTGTTCGCCCGCGTCTCCTGCGGACCGATCAAGACGGCATTTTCGGCGATCTTCGGCTCCTGATCGCCTCCCGTGGCTTTTTGCACCGCGAGCGCCTGCCACTCGATTTTCGTCTGCACGAGCTTCTGCGCCCACGCTTCGAGATCGGACGCTCCGAGTGCCTTCAATTGTTCCTCGACGGGCTTCAGCCTCGCATTCAGCGCGGCGATTTTCGCCTCGACCTGCGGCGCAGGCAGCTTGACGAACGGCGGAGCGTTGGTGCGCACCGGATTCGAGTAAATGCCGACACCGCGCTCAGGCACGTTGTGGAAGAAAGCCTTCATCGCATAAAAGTCGCGCTGCGTGAACGGATCATATTTGTGATCATGACAACGGCAGCAGTTGAAGGTCTGTCCCAGCCAGACCGTCGCCGTGGTTTCGACGCGATCTGCGGTGTATTCCGCCAGGAACTCCTCCGCGATGATGCCGCCCTCTTCATTGAGCATGTGATTGCGGTGAAAGCCGGTCGCGATGCGTTGATCAAGTGTCGCGTTCGGCAGCAGGTCGCCTGCGAGCTGCTCGATGGTGAACTGGTCAAAGGGCATGTTCGCATTGAAGGCGCGCACCACCCAGTCACGCCACGGCCATAGCTCACGATCACGGTCCACCTGGTAGCCGTTTGTGTCGGCGTAGCGGGCCGCATCGAGCCACGCCACCGCCATGTGCTCGCCAAAGGCAGGCTTCGACAAAAAGTGATCCACCATCGCCGCATACGACTCCGGCGCGGCAAAACGTCGCTGCTCCTCCACGTTCGGCGGCAGCCCTGTGAGGTCGAGCGCCACGCGCCGCACCAGCGTGGCCGCATCCGCACGCGGGGATGGCTTCAGGCCATGCTTCGGCAGTTCAGCACGGATGAATTCGTCGATGGAGTTCAAGGAGCGGCGGTTTTCAACCGCCGAGGGCGCTTGCAAAGCGCCCCTCCTTGGAGGCACAAAGGACCAATGCGCCTCGTATTTCGCGCCTTCTGCGATCCAGCGCTTCAAAACGTCCTTCTGCGCTGCCGAAAGCTTCTTGTGTGACTTCGGCGGCGGCATCACTTCGTCCGCGTCGTCGGTGAAGAGACGCTTCACGAACTCCTCGCGGTCAAACTCGCCCGGCTGGTCCAGCCGCAGGTCGGCCTTGCGGTTGTTTTTGTCCGGTCCGTGACAGGCGAAGCAGTTGTCGCTCAAAACCGGGCGGACTTCGCGATTGTAGCTGAGAGGCGCAGCGGCCAGCGGCGCGGACAGGGTCAGCAGTGTCAGAAAGCAGGGGCGGAACATGCAGTGGAGGGAAAAAGACGCCCGCTTCCTACGGTGGCAGCACGCCGTCTCATGCCTGAGGAATGAAGACAAAGTCATGGGGCGTAAAATCATGGCCTGCGATTCAGGGGAGGCGGAAAAATGATTCTACCCTTCATGATTTTGTCCTCCTCCGAGCTGCGTAATCACCCACGCCATGCCGACTACAGCCGCAGCTCCCATGACCCGTGCCGGCGCACTCGTCGCGTTCATGTGGTTCGCCTATTTCCTGAACTACTGCGACCGTCAGGCGGTCTTCTCGATGTTTCCATCGCTGAAAGCCGATCTGCACATGAGTGACGCTCAGCTCGGCTATGTCGGCGCGATGTTTTTGTGGGTGTATGCCTTCGGCTGCCCGATATCCGGTTATCTCGGCGATCGCTTCTCCAAACGGCTGCTCGTGGTGCTCAGTCTCGTCGTGTGGAGCCTCGTCACGGTCGGCACGGGCCTCGTCACGAGTGGTGTGATGCTGCTGTCGATGCGTGCGGCGATGGGCGTCTCCGAGTCGCTCTACATGTCCAGCGCCGTCGCCTTGACTGCGAATGCCTACACGGCGGAAAAACGCTCGCGTGCTGTCTCCGTGCTCATGACGGGACAAATCGCCGGAACCGTGGCTGGAAGTTGGTTTGGCGGCTGGATGGCGGATCGCGGCCAGTGGCGCGAGGCGTTCTTCATTCTCGGCGCGGTGGGCGTGCTGTATGCGCTGCCGTATTTCACCTTCCTGCGCCAAGTGCGCGAGCCAGCGCCTGAAAACGGCGCGAGGCCCTCTTTTGCCGCGCTGGGGCGCTCACGCACGTTTTTGCTGCTCTGCGTCGTGTTTCCCGTCTTCGTCTTCGGCCTGTGGCTGCTCTACGGCTGGCTGCCCGCCTTCCTGCACGACAAATTCGCGCTCAATCAGGCCGACGCTGCCTTCAACGCCACCGTCTTCCTGCAAACCGCCACTTTCGTTGGCATCCTCATCGGCGGTATCATCGCGGACAAATTGCACACGCGGGTGAAGTCCGCGCGCTTCTGCCTCATCGTCGCCGGACTCGTGCTCTCCGCGCCGTGCATCCATCTGCTCGGCAACAGCGACACGCTGCTCATCACCCGCATCGCCGCCACCGGCTTCGGGCTCTTCAGCGGCCTTTTCATCGCCAACATTTTCCCCGCCGCCTTCGATGTCGTGGCCGCCGAGGCCCGCGCCACCGCCGTCGGCCTCCTCAACTTCTGCGGAGCGATCATGTCCGGCTTCGCCACGCTCTTCGGCGGTCTGTGGAAGCAGTCGCTCGGCATCGACCGGCTGCTCACGATGACTGCGGTCGGCTATCTTGCCGCTGCGGCAGCTGTCATCATCGGCATTCGCTGCCTGCTGACCCGCGATCACCTTTCTCATCGATCATGAAAACCCGACGCCATTTTCTCCGAACCGCCAGCGCCGCCGCCCTAGCCTCAGCGGCCCGTGCCGAGTCCAAAGCGGTGTCCACCACGCTCCAGGCAGGCGATTTGACCGCCGTCATCGGCGACAACAACGCGCACGAGCAGCACCGCGCCGGTTACAACGGCCTGTGGAGCCTCCGGCACACGAACAGCACTCGCAGCCTCTTCGTGCCTGCCGTCGCGGGTCTGAATCTCGAGCACATCGTCACTGGCGAGCACTTGGAGGACGTGAAGACCTTCTTCGAGCCGCGCCATGCCCCCATGACGCTGACACGCCTCAGCGACACCGAGGCGGAACTGCATCAGCCGCCGACACCGACCTTTGGCGTGGAAAGCTGGACGCGCTTCGCCCTTAGCGAGCCGCATTACCTCGATATGACCTTCCGCTGCCGCGCGCACCGCGATGTGTTTTCACGCGGTTATCTATCGCTTTTCTGGGCCAGCTACATTAACGCGCCCGCAGACAAGAGCATGTACTTCCTCGGCGGCCTCGATTCGCAAAAGAATCTGTGGACGCAGTTCTGCACGCAGTGGCACAACGATCAGAGCAGCGTGCTGCACCGCGATGACACGTTCGAAATGACGTTTCCCGAGGACGGACGCGACGCGTTGTTCAAGAGCCGTTCGCGTTTACGTTTTGATCTGCCGTTCTTTTATGGCCACTTCGACGATCTCGTGTGGATCGTCATGTTCGACCGCACGGAAGGCATCCGCCTTACCCACTCGCCCATTGGCGGCGGCGCCAATGCAGAACTGAAGACCACGAATCCCGCGTGGGACTTTCAGTTCCTCATTCAGAAGCCGGAAGTGATGAAAGACTACGGTTTCAAAGTGCGCACCGTGCTGCGCCAGCACTGCTCGCGTGAGGAGATACTCGCGGAGTTTCAGCGATGGAAGAATGCACCCTGATGCTCACAACACCCCAAGGACATCGACATGAACACCACAATCCGCCGATCCAGGCACGAACAACTCGTCACACTGCTGCGAACATCACTCGTGGTGTTCTTTTTGGCTGGCGCAAAGGCTGCTGAGCCTGTGAAAGGCGACGTGAAGCGAATCGACCTTGGCGCTGGTGTGCCGCTGGAGGCCGTGTTCATTCCGCCCGGCGAGTTTATGATGGGAAGCACGACGGAGGAGAAGGTGTGGGCCACCGGCATCGAGGGGGGCGCGCAGCCGGGGACGACGCGCGAGTCGTTCGAGGGGGAAAAGCCGCGGCTGACGCGCGTGAGGAACGGTTTCTGGATGGGCCGCACGGAGGTGAGCGTGGGCCAGTTCCGGCGGTTCGTGGAGGAGACGGGCTTTGTCACGGATGCCGAGAAGCCCGGCGGTGAGACCCAGGTCTTCGATCCCGCCTGGGACGGCTATCACCTCACCACGAAGGTCGTGCATCCGTGGAAATCAATGCCCGGCAAAAGCTGGCGTGATCCGAACTGGGGATTCCCGAATCGTGATGACTTCCCGGTCGTGTGCGTGAGCTACAATGACATGAAGGCTTTCTGCCGATGGCTGGGGGACCGCGAGCAGAAGGCGGGGCGGATGCCCGCAGGCATGGAGTATCGGCTGCCTACGGAGGCGGAGTGGGAGCACGGCTGTCGCGGCGGCAGCAAGGAGAGCCTCTATTTCTGGTGGGGCAATGAGATCGAGCAAGGCGAGGGCCGGCTGAACATCTCCGCCATGGACCCGCTGCCAGGACGCACGAAAGCCTGGCCGCTGGCGAAGGCACCATGGAGCGACGGCTTTCCATTCGTTTCGCCTGTGGATCATTACGGCGACAAGGGCCGTAATGGCTTCGGCCTCGCCGACATGTGCGGAGGCGTGTGGGAGTTCGTGATCGACCACTTCGATCCCAAGGGCGGGCACGAGGAGGTCTTTTTTGAAGACGCGGGGAAGCGCAGCATATCGCGCCCCGTTTGCCGTGGCGGAAACTATTTCGATGTCCCGGGTAACGCGCGTTGCGCCGTCCGCCTCGGGATCAGGAGCGTGACCTACTCCGACTCGCGCGACGGCTTCCGCGTCTGTCTCGGCATAGCGGTGCCATTGAATTGATCGCAAACAATCGTCCGCTATGACACACCGCATCATTCTCGCCGCCGCTTTCATTTTGCCCGCCAGCCTCCGCGCTGCTGAACCTCCCGTCGCATCATGGCCGCGAGTGGACAGGCCAAGCGACATCCCCGCCGAGAAAACACTGCGGCTGGGCAGCAGCGATTTTTCCATCGCGGTGTGGGCGCGGGCGGATGCGGCGGATCGCGTGACGGGTGATCTGGTGAGTCAATACGATGCGCAGACGCGACGCGGCTTTCATCTCACGCTGAAGTGCAATCCTGGAGTCACCTCGAACCAGGCGAACTGGCGGCACCTGCAATTCGGAATCGATGATGACAAGCCGGGCGCGTGGCGTGACTGCGGGCGGCCGGGGAAGGCGTTGTTCGCCTTTGCCATGGCCGCGCACGAGGGCGCGCTCTACGCGGGCACCTGCGAGCCGGGCGCGGGCGACACGGGGCATGTGTATCGCTACGATGGCGGCACGCGATGGACGGACTGCGGCAGTCTCGACGACAGCAATTCCGTCACCGCGCTCGCCGCGCATGAGGGCTCGCTGTATGCGGGCACGGGCAAGTATCGTGTCGCTGGCTCGCATTTGCCGGAATCGCCCAACACCACGCTGGGCGGCCGCGTGTTTCGTCATGACGGCGGCGCGAAGTGGACGGATTGCGGCCAGTTGCCGGACACGGAGGCGGTCGGTGGGCTGGTGGTGTTTCAGGGGCGGCTGTTCGCCTCATCCTTGTATAAACCGGTGGGCTTTTTCCGCTATGAGGGCGGCACGCAATGGACGCGCCTGCCGGATGCCATCGGCCCGGACTACCAGACGAGCGAGATGGCGTCTCGTCGTGTCGTGTCGCTGACCGTGCATGATGGTTTCCTCTACGCGAGCAGCTACGATGGCGGTCGTGTGTATCGTTTTGATGGCAAGGTGTGGACGGACTGCGGACAGGTCGGCACCACCGACAACACGCAAACCTATGCCTTCACCCGCTACGAGGGCCATCTGCATGTGGCGACGTGGCGCAGCGGTCGCGTGTTCCGCTTTGAAGACGTCGGCCGCTGGACGGACATCGGCCGTCTCGGCGACGAGCTGGAGGTCATGGGCATGCTGATTCACAACGGGCGCTTCATCGCCGGCACGCTGCCGCTCGCGCAGGTGCATGCGTATGATGGAGCGGGCAAATGGTTGCTCTGGCAGCGGCTCGATCTCACGCCGGATGTCGAATACCGCCGCGCCTGGACGATGGCCGAGTTTGGCGGCGAGGTGTATTGCGCCACGCTCCCTTCGGGCAAGGTCTGGGCCGCGCGTCATGGCCGTCAAGTATCGTGGGATCACTCGCTGCCCGCTGACTGGCATCACATCGCCGCCGTGAAGACAAAAGACCGCCTCACGCTCCATGTGGATGGCAAACAAGTCGCCGAGAGCACCGGCTTTGATGCCAGCGCCTGGAATCTCAGCAGCGAAGCCCCGCTGCGCCTCGGCACCGGCATGAACGGCCCCTTCAACGGCCAGCTCGCCGATCTGCAAATCCACCCGCGGGCGATCTCGGCGGAAGAGATCGCAAAACTGGCCGCGCGGCGTCCTGGAAAATGACCAGCCCATGAAATTCATGTCTCGACCATGCCTCTTCGTGCTGCTGATGCTCAGCGCCGTGTGCTGTGAAGTTTTCGCAGCCACGATTCACGTGCCGCAAGATCATGCCAGCGTGCAGATGGCCATTGATGCCGCCAAACCGGGCGACATCGTGCTCGTGGCCGCGGGAACGTATCGCGAGCCTTTGAAGCTCAAACCTGGCGTGATCGTGAAAAGCGCCGGAAACGACGAAAAAGGCAAAGTGGGCCTCAAACGGGCCGAGGCGACGATTCTCGAAGGCGGTGTCGAAATGGCGGCAAAGGCCGTTTTGGACGGATTCACGGTCACCGGCGTCGGAAACTACGATGAGAAGCTCTGGCAGCATCATTTTGACACGCAGGGCAACGAGCAACCGCACGAGCACATCGGCGCGGACGGAACGCCGGGCATCGCGGTGGCTGTGGAGTGCTCAGTGTTGAACAACATCGTGCATCACATCGGCTACACCGGCATCGCCATTACCGGAGGCTCGCCACGCCTCGCGGGGAACATCTGCTATCGCAACATGGGCGGCGGCATCGGCTCGATGAAGGGCAGCACGGCGATCATCGAGAAGAATGAGTGCTTTGAAAACTTCTACGCCGGCATCGGCTGCGATGCGTCGAGTCCGGCCATCCGCGACAACTTCTGCCACGACAACATCCGCGCCGGCATTGGCATCAGTGAAGGTTCGTCGCCGCTCGTCAGCGGCAATCGCTGCCACCACAATCGCCGTGCCGGCATTGGCATCCGCACGGGGGGCGCTACGCGTCCCATCGTCGAGCACAATCTATGTCGGGACAACGCCATGGCAGGCATTGGAATCGAGGATGGCGCCCGTCCGTTGCTGCTCGAAAACAGGCTGATCGACAACAAGCTCGTCGCCATCGGCGTCACCGGAGGATCCTCGGCGATGATCCGCGATAATGAACTGGTGCGGGAAGGTGGCGCGCCGCCGATGATCGCCGTGTTGGATCAGTCCAAAGCATCCATTTTGGGAAACACCATTCGTGGCGGAGGCGTGGCAGCCATATTGGTCAAAGGCACAGCTGAGATCCGCGACAATCGGTTCATCGGCGGCAGTCCAAGGGCGACGAATGCCATCTGGGCGCCATCTGGTGCCGTTGTGCGGCTCGCCAACAACCACGTCGAACTTTGGAAGCACGAGCTCAATGCCGCGAAGGACGCCCAAGTCACCTCTGATCCGCCAACAACCGAATCAGAACGCGGCAGAGACCTGCGGGCTGACATGGAGATCTTTGCCAAGGGCATCATCTGGGCGCTTCGATATGATCTCGCTCTTTTGCCCGCAGACCAGGCTCTGATCGAGAAGGCGCGTGGACGGTTTTCCGAACGAGGGGCCGCATCCGCGGCCTCATGGACCTCGAAGAAAGGCAAAGTCGCGCGCGGATTCATCTCCTCCGTCGATGGCTCGGTGCAGCCTTACGGCGTCATCATTCCGAAAAGCTACGATGGCACGAAGCCGATGCGGCTCGATGTGGTGTTGCATGGCAGCTCAAAGCCGGTTGGCATGAGTGAGTTGAAGTTTATCAATCGATTCGACGAGGGCGATGAGGACAAAGGCAATGCGCCGGATGTGGACTACATCGAACTGCATCCGCTCGGTCGAGTCGAGAACTGTTACCGTTGGGCGGGTGAGACGGATGTGTTTGAGGCGATTGAGGCCGTGTGCCGGAACTATAAGATCGACCGTGACCGCATTGTGCTGCGTGGGATGAGCATGGGCGCTTCGGGCACATGGCATCTCGGTTTGAAGCATCCGGACCGCTTCGTCGCGATCGGGCCGTATTGCGGTTACGTCGATACGCATCGTTTCTCCGAGACGCCTATTCCCGGCTTCATCAAGGTCGGTCCGCTGCCGCCGCATCAGGAACTTGGGTTGCACCTGCTCGACTCCATCGACTACGCCGCGAACGCCAGCATGGTGCCGGAGATCGCGGCCATTGGCGATCAGGACACGTTCTTCGGATCGCACGTCCACATGAGCGAGGTTTTCTTGAAGGAAGGCATTCCCTTCGTGAATCTCATCGCTCCTGGCACCAAGCACGTGATTGACCCGAAGACACACGCTGAGCAAATGCGGCGCATCGGCGACTACGCGGCCAAGGGGATCGATCACGATCCGAAGCAGATGCGCTTCGTCACCTGGACGCTCAAATACAACCGCTGCCACTGGCTGGAGCTGCTGGCGCTGGGCAAGCACTACGAACGAGCGGAGTTTCGCGCAACGGTGGGAGATGGAGATGTCTTGGAGGTCAGCGAGGCGCGAAACGTCACTCGATTTGCCATCCATCGGCCCGTTTCAAAGGTGCGCATCGCGGGCCAAGACATCGTCCTGCCCGCCCATCCGCATGAAAAGGCGCTCGTCTTCTCCCAAACAGGCGGCGCATGGAAATGCGATGGCCTGCGTGATGAAATCACGCTCACTGGCAAGCAACCCGGCCTGCAAGGCCCCATCGATGATGCCTTCGCCACGCCGTTCCTGTGCGTGCGGGGCACCGGGAAGCCGTGGAATGCCAAAGTCGATGCCTGGGCGCAGGAAAACCTGGAGCGCTTCGAATACGAATGGGCGCGCTACATGCGCGGCGATCTGCCCGTGAAGAACGACACCGACGTCACCGAGGCCGATATGCGGGACAAACACCTCATTCTTTTCGGCGATCCCGGCAGCAACACATGGATCGCCAAGGCGCTGCCGAAGCTGCCAGTGGCGTGGACACGTGAAGAAGTTCGCCTCGGCGAACAAACGCAGTCGGCTGCCAATCACGCGCCAGCCTTCATCTGCGCCAGCCCGCTCGCGCCGAGCCGCTACATCGTCATCAACAGCGGCCATACCTTTCACGAGAAGGAGTTCGCGGCCTTCAACTACCTGCTTTTTCCGCGTCTCGGCGATTGGGCCGTGATGAAGCTCGAGGACGATCAACCGGTGGCGGCGGGATACTTTGATGAAGAGTGGCGGAAGGCGGAGCCGGTTCGTCCGTAGAAGTGAATTCATGCGCCGCATCCTCATCCTCGAATGCAAACAGGAGGTTTCGACCTTCAACCCGCACCTCAGCGGGTATGATGACTTTGGCATCCGACGCGGGCAGGCGATCCTCGATTACCACCGCACGGTGCGGAACGAGGTCGGCGGAGCTTTGAGCGTATTCGATGCAGAGACCGAGATCGAACTCGTGCCGGCCTACAGCGCGTTTTTCATCACTTCCGGCGGCACGCTCGCCCAAGCCGCGTGGGAGCAGATTTCCTCCGAACTGCTCGAAGCCGTCAAAACGGCTGGAGTGGTCGATGGTGTGTATTTCTGCCTCCACGGCGCGATGGCGAGCGAGACGGAGCTTGACCCCGAAGGCTGGCTGCTGGCCGAAACGCGGAAGATTGTCGGAGAAGACGTGCCTATCGTCGTGTCGCTCGATCTGCACGGCATTTTGACCGATCGCATGATCGAGCAGAGCGATGCGGTCGTGGCCTATCACACCTATCCGCACGTCGATTTCTTCGAAACTGGCCAGCGCGCGGCGAAGCTGCTGCTGCGCATCATGAGCGGTGCAGTGAAGCCGGTGACAGCCAAAGTCACCGTGCCAGCGCTGGTGCGCGGCGATGAGCTCATCACGGCCAGCGGCTCCATCCGGCACGCGGTGAACGCAGCGAAGGAAATCGAGCAAAGCGCACGAGGCCTCTCTGCGGCGATGATGTGGGGAAATCCCTTCACCGATGTGCCCGAGCTCGCTTCGTGGGCCTTTGTGGTGACTGACAACGATCATGCGATGGCGGAGCGCGAAGCCTTGCGCATCGCGAAACTGTTTTGCGAGCACCATGAGAAGATGCGCGTGCCTTTGAAGAGCCTCAACGAGATGGCTGCCATCGTGAAGGCGCACACCAGCGGCACGCTCGGCCTCGTCGATGCCGCAGACGCCACCAGCTCCGGCGCGTCTGGCGACAGCAACGCGATCCTGCGCCAGCTCATCGCATCTGGCTGCACTGCCCGCGTTTTACTGCCCATCGTCGATGAACCGGCAGTGAAGATGGCATTCGCAGCCGGCATCGGCACCACCATCACCACCATGATCGGCGGCACGCTTGATCCGCGACGCTTCACGCCGCTCGAAATCACTGCGAAGGTGCGCCTGCTCGCCGATGGACGTTTCCGCAGCGAATCGTTTGGTGAGGAATGGCTCGCCGGACCCACTGCCGTGCTGGAAGCCGGGAATTTCACGCTCGTCGTCAGCAGCCGCGCCGTGAATCTCTACGACCGCTCGTTCTTTTATGCACACGGCAAGAATCCGGCACGATTTGATGCCGTGGTGATCAAATCGCCCCATTGCCAGCCGCACATGTATGCCGACTGGTGCGCACAGATGGTGCATGTGGATGCGCCGGGCTCCTCCAGCGCCAATCTGCCCTACCTCGGCCACACCCGTTGTGTGCGGCCGATGTTTCCGCTCGATGCGGACGTATCCTTTCAACCTCAAGCAAAGCTTTTCCAACGACACTCATGAAGATCACCGAAATCCGCTGCGCAGGCCTGCGCGGTGCCACTCCCGAAGGCGGTTGGAGCAACGAGCTCCGGCCCGAAGATTGCGTCCACACGCTTGTCACCGTGCATACCGATGAGGGACTCGTCGGTCTTGGCAGTGTGTTCACAAACGATGCGCTGGTGAAGGCCGCACTGGCGGTGCTGGAGCCGCTCTATCGCGGTGAGAATGCGCTGGAGCCGGAGCGGGTGAGCGAGAAGCTGCACCAGCACATGTTCTGGCTCGGTCGCGGCGGCGCGATCACGCATGCGATCAGCGGCATCGACATCGCGCTGTGGGATCTGCTCGGGAAGGCGACGGGACAGCCAGTGGGCCGACTTTTGGGCGGACGGTATCGTGAGCGCGTGCAGCCATATGCCTCGCTGTTGATGGATGAGCCGGAGAAGATGAGAGATCATCTCGCTCAGGTGAGGTCACAGGGCTTCCGCGCCTTCAAAATCGGCTGGGGTCCGTTTGGGCGACGCAATGCGAAGACCGATGAGGCCATCGTGAAGGCGGCGCGCGAGGCAGTGGGCACGGACAACAAGCTGATGGTGGATGCGGGCGGCAGCGACGCGCATTGGACCAACGGCTACAAGTGGGCCCTGAACACAGCCAAGATGCTCGCCGATTACGACGTGCATTGGTTTGAAGAGGCGCTGGTGCCCGATGCGCTCGAAGACTTCGCGAAACTGCGTGAGCACTCGCCCGTGCCGATCAGCGGCGGCGAGGTGCTGACGCGGCGTCAAGCCTTCCAGCCGTTTCTCGAAGCGCGTGCCTTTGACATCATCCAGCCCGACGTGACCAAGGTCGGCGGCATCAGCGAGGAGCGCCGCATCGGGTGGATGGCGCAGGAGCATGGCGTGCAGTTTATCCCGCATGGCTGGAACACTGCGGTGGGGCTTGCGGCGGATTTGCATCTCGCGTCGGCGTTTCCGGGCACGGATCTGGTCGAGTATCTCACGGGCTCGCCCTTCATCGACGAGATCACGCTCGGCGGCTGGAAGCTGGATGCGGACGGCATGCTGGAAATCCCGACGAAGCCCGGTCTGGGCCTCGAACTCGATCCCGACGCGGTGGCGAAATACACGCGCGGCGAGAAGCTGCTCTGACTGGGGACGACGCATCTTCCCCCTTGCGCCTTGGCCGTGAGAGGCTAACAATCCGCCCCGCTCGCGGCGGTCCCGCGAGAAACCGCAGATTTCGTCAGCAATGACAAACGGCGGGCTGTGGCTCAGCCTGGTAGAGCGCTTCGTTCGGGACGAAGAGGTCGTGGGTTCGAATCCCGCCAGCCCGACCAACGCATCTTGCGCGTAAAGTACAGAAGCAAGCACATGGCGAATCCAACCCAATCCAAGAAAATCCTGCTCGCCGAGGATGTGCGGGCCATTTCCATGCGCATGTCGCACGCGCTGGAGACGAACGGATACACGGTCCGCGTGGCTGAGGACGGGGAGGAGTGCATGGAGCAGATCGAGCAGTTCAAGCCGGACCTGCTGGTGCTGGACCTGATCATGCCGAAGATGAACGGGCTGGAGGTGCTGCGGCAAGTGCGCTCACAGCAGTCCACGCAGCACATGCCGGTAATCGTCACCACCGCGAAGGATTACTCGACGGAGCTGAAGCATCTGCAGCAAACCGGTCCTGTGGACGTGCTGATCAAGCCATTCGACCCCGAGCTGCTGCTGGCGAAGCTGCGCCAGTATTTCCACGAGGCGGCAACTGCCACAGGCATCACGCATCGCGAGCATCTCATTTCCACAGCGGACCAGTATGCTCCCGTGCTCGACACGAAGCGTCCGCATGTGAAGCTCTGGGGCACGCGGGGGTCGATTCCGGTGTGCGGGGCGCGTTACGCTCAGCATGGCGGCAACACGACCTGCTTTGAGTACAGCACAGGAAAAGACCGCATCATGTTCGACGCGGGATCGGGCCTGCGCGAGGCGGGGCAGTCGTTTCTAGCGGGCGGCCCCTGCCACATTCATCTTTTCATCACGCACACGCATTGGGACCACATCCAAGGTTTCCCGTTTTTCACGCCGATTTATGTGCCGGGCTTCGAGATCACCGTCTATGGCGAGCGAGGCTTCGGGAAAAACATCGAGTCTCTGCTCTGCGGCCAGATGGACCGCGATTATTTCCCGATCCAGCGCGAGGATCTGCGCGCGAAGATCAACTTCGTCTTCCTCGACGACAACCCGGTGAAAATCGGCGATGTGACGGTGACGCGCGAGTTCACGCAGCACCCAGGCGCGACGGTCTGCTTCAAGGTCGAGCACGAGGGATGGAGCGTCGCCTTCGTGCCGGACAATGAGTTTCTCCAAGGTTACATCGGCTCGCCGGCGCTGCTGTCACGCGACTCACATCTTGTCGTGCCTTACGAGCCCATCGTAAAGTTTCTCGACGGCGTGGACCTCCTGGTTCACGAGGCGCAGTATCTGCCGACGGACTATCCGAAACGGATCGGTTGGGGACACTCAAACCTCGCCACGGCCTGCGCGCTGACGAAGATTGTCGGCGCGAAAAAGTGGATCGTGGTCCATCACGATCCGGATCACGATGACACGGCACTGCATGCGAAGCTGAACCTTACGAGACAGATTATGCGAGAGATCGGCGGCACGACGCATGTGGTGCATGCCTATGATGGCATGGCGGAGTACCGGTGAGGTCAGATGACGGGATCAAAACCGCCAAGCGCCTCGGCGATCAGGGCGCATTCGCGTTTGAGCTGGTCGTACATGATCTGCGCGCCTTTCAAGTCGCCCGCATGGGCGTATTCGCACAACTCGGATGAGAGGCGGAAGGCCCTTGGTGCCGCGTAAACGCCGAGCATGCCCTTCAGCGAGTGCGCGGCCTCGTAAAGCGGCTGTGCTTTTCCAGCGGCGAGCGCCTTCTCGGCCTTGCGCAGGTATTTTTGCGAGTCCTCCGGGAAGATGGCGATGAGTTTGCGCATCAGCTTGTCGTCTCCAGCG